>RCNB010007040.1_pt1 | contig 15089 bp, 12 predicted proteins | sample 2041321 | NCBI WGS metagenome assembly RCNB01 (sample SAMN09708232, study PRJNA481090) | Marine sediment metagenome, whole genome shotgun sequencing project. | reverse complement strand
CGTAAATCTAGATCTACAATTGCTCTTTCTTCGCCATCCGAACAAACTTTATCAAATGATATTTGTTCTACGTTCATACTATCATGTTCGCCTGAGACAGACAAATTATCTAAAAACTCAATCAAATCCGGAATGACAACTAAGGACGCCATATGCTCACCTCCTATTTTATCCGGCATTATAACATTATCGGCTCCTGCTAACTTTAATTTTTTATAACTCGTTTCTTCGCTGGCTCTGCTAATTATTTTTAAATCTTTATTAAATTGACGTGCAGATAAAACAATAAACAAATTGTCTGCATCACTTGGTAACGTACAAATTAAAGTACTGGCCCTTTCGATACCCGCATGAATTAAAACCTCATCTTCGTTCGCATTACCGTGAATAAATAAAGTCTCTTCATTTTCGTATCTCTCTGCAACTTCTTCATCCTTCTCAACAACAACAAAAGGTTTGTTATACGCCATTAATTTATGAACAGCTTGTTTCCCATTTCTCCCATAGCCACAAATAACAACATGATTCTCCAACGCTTTAATTTGTTTTTCCACTTTTTTAAGTTTTAAGTTACTAAAATTATCCCTACTTAAAATAAATTCTGTAATTACTTTAAGCGCATAACCAACTATTATTATACTAGAAAGAATAAATAAGGATATAAATATTTTCTCACCGTCTGTTAAAGGATGTAGTTGACCAAATCCTACGGTAGTTATTGTTATTACCGTCATATAGACCGCATCTATCCAGCTGTAATCAAAAAGATATTCAAATCCGAAAACACCTGCAAGAAACACAAGAAATAGCAACCATAAGGCGCGAGATATTTTAGAGCGAAATAATTTATTCATAAATCAAACACCGAAGTTCTTTTAGTAAACACTAAATCTTTTAATTTTAATAAGAAGGCCATAGTCAAATATAGTGCAAAGCCAATTCCTAAGGTAGCAAAAGATATATATATAAAAAACAACCGAATACTTCTAGCCCTCATCCCTAAGCGATCGGCAAGGCGTGAACTCACGTAGAAGCCACGCTTTTCAAAATAGTGCCGTATTTTATATACTGCTGATAACACCTTTGCAAATTACATTATTTAAGTTGAATTTAACCAAAGAATAATAACGGCTTTTTCATCCTTTTAAAATTGCATTTCCAACTGCACAATCTAGACACCTCATCTTATTACAATATTCAGTTTTTAACTGAAGTAATGCCTGTGTTTCAAAAGCCGAGCGTGCTTTTGGTCTCAACTCATTATATTTTTTTACGATTGAATTTTCTTCTGCTGAAATTGACGATGTGAGTTTTAACAAATCCTCTGATACATCTTTTCCCATTTGTTTCGCATAGCAAAACCGCATAGGAATGATCGTATTTATTATTATTAAATCAATAAATTTTTTAGAAAGTTTCTTTTTTCGTTTTGTGGAAACAACCCCAAAATTATAATGTGCATCCCAATAATCACTAGCTGAAACATCGAAAACAGTGTAAAGCTCAGAAAGACTTTTTACCGAATTATAGTTAGACGCATCAAAAATAACTTCAGAAAAAAGATGTCGCCTTTTACTATAAAGAGATGCTAATTGGGACAATCGTATCGTTGGGAAATTCCGCGGCCGCAATCTGAAAAATTTAGAAGGTAATGCAGTCGAATCTTGAAGGTTAAACTTATATTTTAAGTACTCAAAATTATTTCGAAGCTTTAACAGATAGCCATCTTCTTTATCTACCTCTAAAAACCCCGCCTGCCCAAATAAAAGGCTTTCCAAATCATACTGATCCTGACTGCATTTTTGAACCAGTGAAAAATCAACAGATTGAGCAATACTCAGAAAAGAGTCTCCATTCACTTTTAAGCCAAAGTTTTTACATAGCAATTGAAACAGCAATGACTCCCAATGATTATTACTCTTTTTTAACTGATGCATTATTGCTTCCGATTTGCGCTCCAGGCGTTCTACAAACAATCTTTCGAGCCAAGCTTTATATGTAAATTCCTCGACCTGCCCATATTCCCTTTCACAATTTATCCATTTGTGTTTCTTTGAAAATAGATATTTATAGCTTGACATGGTATTAGGAGATATACTATTTTTTACCTCTACCGTTGGAATAGTCGTCCCGTCTTTTCTATAAATTTCTGAATCATTTTCCCAAACCACATGCAATATTACGTTATCATAAGCCTTGTCAACTTCATGTTGATGCACAAACCAATCTGAGGCTTTTAGATGTAACTCAACATTTCCTACCCAAAGTTGGGAGCCAATATATAGTTGAGAATTGAAAAAATCTGGACCTGAGTTTAAATTATGCTGCCCAATTACTATGACACGAACCTCTTCGCCATTTGATGAAATTAATCTTCCGGAAATAAACTTTTGATATTTCCAAACATAGTGCAGAAATTCCTCTTTCATAAATTAGAAATTGGAGGGAGTCGGCAAAGTGCATCTAAGATACAAAAATAAAAAATCCCACCGAAAGGCAGGATTTCTTATGTATAAATTAAATTGTGATTAAAGCGCGCTAATGATATCGTGCTTTGTGATGATATGGTATTTACCATCACCTAAATCTACTAAAACAGCGTTATTATCTTTGTCCATTAACTTAGAAACTTCTTCTATTGCCATGGTTTTTTCAACTATTGGAAAAGGCTTGTTCATCACATCTTTTATGGGCATTTCAGAAATATTTTTATTCCCCATAAATTCCCGCAACAAATCAGTTTCATCCAAAGACCCTACGAAACCAGATGTATCTTCTACAGGAATTTGAGAAATCTTATACATTTTCATTCGCTCAATAGCGTGGCCAACTAGTTCTTCTGTTTTAACAGTAATCAAAGGTTTATCTATATGATCCTTAATTAAATCTGCGGCGATAGTAGCTTCATCTTCAATAAAACCTCGCTCCCGCATCCATTCGTCATTATACATTTTACCAACATATCTACTTCCGTGATCATGAAACAACACCACTACAACATCATCTTTTGTGAAATGTTCTTTTAATTGCAACAATCCTTTTATTGCAGATCCAGCAGAATTCCCTAAAAACATTCCTTCCTCCTTCGACAGCTTTTGAGTATAGATAGCTGCGTCCTTATCGGTTACTTTGGTGAAGCCATCAATGATGTCAAAATCAACATTTTTTGGAAGAATATCTTCCCCAATTCCTTCAGTGATATACGGGTAAATTTCGTTCTCGTCGAATATTCCAGTTTCATGATATTTCTTAAAAACACTTCCGTAGGTATCGACCCCCCATATTTTAATATCTGGATTCTGCTCTTTTAAATATTTACCGACGCCGCTAATCGTTCCTCCTGTCCCCACGCCAACAACAAAGTGCGTTACTTTACCATCAGTCTGTTTCCAGATTTCTGGACCAGTACTTTCGTAGTGTGCTTTTGCGTTACTTGGATTGTCATACTGATTCACATACCAACTATTTGGTGTTTCTTCAGCCAAACGTTTCGAAGTGGAATAATAAGATCTTGGATCTGTAGGCTCAACATTCGTAGGACAAACTATAACCTTACTTCCTACTGCACGAAGAATATCCATCTTCTCCTTGCTCTGCTTATCACTAATAACACAAATCATTTTGTAGCCTTTAATAATTGCTACAAGTGCCAGTCCCATTCCTGTATTTCCGGAAGTTCCTTCTATAATGGTTCCGCCTGGTTGTAAACGTCCGTCGGCCTCTGCATCCTCTACCATCTTCAATGCCATACGGTCTTTAACGGAATTCCCTGGATTAAATGTTTCGTATTTTGCCAAGACCAATGCAGGTATATCTTCAACAAGTTTATTTATTTTCACCATAGGTGTATTTCCGATGGTTCCTAATATATTTTCAGCGTATTCCATAAGTTAATTTCAGAATTGCAAAGATACAGTTTATACCAATTTGATTATGTAATGTCGTATTCCTAATTTGAATTATTTTTAGTTCAAATGAGATAGAAAATCAATGCACCTGCCTGCCGGCAAGGCAGGTAGCCATAGCTACGGGTTTATTTTATATTGAAACCCGCCTGCCGGACGGGCAGGTATGGGCAAGAAATAAATTATATGCGACATTATATGGTTAAACTGGTATTATACCTATAGAAAGAAAATCATTTAGGCTTTGAAAGTGTAAGGTTTAAAAGCTCTCAAACTACTGAAAACTCCATTCTTTTACCAACAAAATGTGTTCGGTGAGCTGAAACAAATCAACGGGATAGTACTCAAGAGAATCTTGTGCCAGATAAACAGAATGAAATGGTTTGAGTTTTACTTTAGAAGTTTCGAACTTGAATTTTTTATTATTTACATTTATTAAGACATCGTTGACAAACTTCGAGCAATATAACTTAGTGGTATCTTTTGACTTAAAACTCAGATCAAATTTAAGATTGATCTGCTCGTATTTATTAAGCTGTGTTCTCAATTTTAAGATTTCATAAGTTGTTAAATTGTCAATGACCCAGATACTTGCATTGTAAATTGATTCCTTCCTGACATCGAAGAAGACTTCAAGGTTTTCAATAATTAAAGCTGTGCTATTCTTTTTCCTCGGACTCAAAACATGATATACAATCCAATTAGAATCTTGAAAAATACAAATCCCAACATGAGATGGTTTTTTACTGCTGATATTATACTCCTTAGAAACGAGCCCTTCTTTAGTATTTGTGCCTCTAAAAACAAGATAACACTTTTCCTTATCTAGGATATCAGTCTTTAAGTCAGAACCTTTATTTTTACAATGCACAAGGGTGATGCACAAGCACCACCCAATTGCAAGAAAAGATAATCTTTGAATCACTTTTATAATTTTGCGCCAATTCTCAATTGGAAACTATACAACTCCACAATCTTAATATCTGAAACAGAATCATCATACGCTTGAAATAGATCAGCTTGAGAGTTCAAGCCAAATTCAAAACTGTAAATATCACTTAATTGATACCTGAACCCCACATTCAATTGCAATCCAAAATTATAGCCTACATTGTTTTCCTTTTGAGAACTATTTAAGGCGATATTTTCAACTTTTAATTTATAAAGTGAGGCTGCATATATTCCGGTTTCAGCATAAATGGTTGATTTTTCTATGAATTCATGACGATACCTTAGTAAAACCGGAATTTTTATAAAATTATTCATCTGAAACAACTGACTCGAATTAGTTGTTACTGGAATTTCATATTGAATACGCAAATGCTCAACAGCTACTATCAATGAAAGTTGCTTACTCAAAATAAACTCTTTCCCCACACTGCCTCCCACTGCGTCAGCATTAACCTTATAGGTATTCTCTGATTCAATTGTTGCATTTCCGAAAAATAAATTTCCAAAATAATCACCTTTAGAGGCTAGATTTTCTTGCGAAAAAACATTTAAAGTGATGAACAGTACGAAGAAAAAGTTGCTTTTCATAATAGAATAATTTATTATTATTGTTGTTGTGATTTTTCCCAAAAGCAGTATACCACGCCTACAATTCCTCCAACTGTACCACATCCAGGCCCGCAAATCGCGGTCCCAATACTAATACCGGCAATAACCGCAACATAGCAACCGTTACCTCTTATCTCTGGTGGTAAATTATCAATTAACATATTGGATAAAAGAATGGTCTCCCTTTCAGAAATATCTAAATTTAAAAAATCCGCTTGCTGAATTAAATCTGTAACTACTTCTCCATTACTATTAGTCAATAAGGTCGATTTTGCAAATCCTGAAAACGCCTGCTGATTCAAAAAATATTGCATCCCTTCAGTTTCTGCCATTCCAATATAGCCGAGTACCTGATTAAAAAAGCTAAGGGAAACAGAACCTGGTTGCTCTCCAACCATTACTAAATAGACGTCCAATTCGGCTTGGGTAGAAAAATTTGGCAATGGAATTCTATTTCCTTCCACATCTTCTCGAATCGTCTCCGCAGACCTAAGTATATAGGCTACATCGTTCTGCACTTTTAGATTCAATTCTTGGATGTCTGCGGTCTCATTATCATTTGAACACGAAATAGAAATGAATAATAATGACAGACAAACTATACTACATAAGACTTGTTTTTTCATAATACATTGATTTAAATTAATTAGTAAATTTTTGTATTAAAGTCAGAATGCTGCGCAACATAAAATCTTTAATGATGATATAAAGTAATTGGAAATAAAACTCGAATCAAAATTATGTGTAGCGGTATTCAGGAATTTCGACCTGAGATTTAAGAATGTTATTTTAAAAGATTTCGAACGATTACTCGAACCGAATCGCGCGAACCGGTGAGATTTTTGAGATGATAAATGAAGGAATTAAAAGCATAATAAAGCACAATAAGAATGTCCCGGCATTCAAGAGTAAAATATAACTTATGTCTAAGTAAATTGGCGCTTCGGAAACGTAATAAGTATTCGGATTTAATGGAAAGAGTTTAAAGTACTTTTGAATGAGCAGCAAACCAACGCCTATTAAATTTCCCCAAAATAGACCTACTCCTATCAGATACATCGCATAGGAATATTTTCCGCACCATCCAATCACTACTCCCCAAGGCCTTAAGAATACCGATCATTTGAGTTCTTTCAAGTATCAGAACCAACAATGCCGTTATCATATTGATACCAGCGACCAATATCATTATGCCAATGATTAGAATAATATTGAAGTCGAACAAATCCAACCATTCAAAGATTGAATAATATTTATCCCGAATTGTCTGTGTGTCGAGTGTGCTACCTGTTTCTTCATACACCTTGTTTCCAATGGCCCTTATCGCGTCAAAATCTTCCACAAATAACTCAAAACCACCAATCTGATCTTCTTCCCAGCGATTCAATTTTTGAACATGTCGAATATCGGCGATGATAAACTGTTCATCAAATTGCTGAAATCCACTATTGTAAATACCCTTGATTGTAAAACCTCTATTTCTGAAGCCATTCTTACCCTCACTATCAAAGAAAAAAGTCCGCACCTTTTCGCCTACCTTTAAATTTAGACGATTCGCTAAATACTCTGAAACCAAAATATCTTCATTCAATTTACCTTTAAAATCAGGTAATGAACCTTCTATCAAGTAATCCTGAAAATATTGCCAGTCATAATCGCCTCCAGCACCTTTTACAACAATGCCTTCAAAATCCGTCTCGGTACGAATCACCCCCCCTTTTGAAGCTGTAACTTGAATATGCCTAACGCCTTCAGTGATATTGAAATCTGGGTAGAAATCTTGATTCTTTGAAATCGGAATTTGAGAATCGTTAGAGAAATTGGTATCAAAATTGGTAATAATGATATCACCGTTAAAGGCAGAAACCTTTTCGCGAATCTTTTTTTGCAGGCCGACACCAGTGGCAATCGAGACCAACATCATAATAAGCCCCATTGCAATCGCTGTAATGGCAATTTTTATAATTGGCGCCGAAATACTACTTTTATAGTCCTTTGCAGCTATAATTCGCCGGGCGATAAAAAATTCGAAATTCACTATAGTTTTATGACGATTACTTTTTTCAAAAATACAATTTTATTAGCGCTATTGGTTTGTTTTTCCTGTGGAAGTCAGACCAAGGAGAAAAATGACAACCCATCTCAAGAAGTCCTAGTTCAAGTTCAGGATGAAAATTATTTTGGACCAGAGATTATGGTTGGTGCTGCTCAAGTTTTCGAATACATTCCAGCTCTTAGAGGTAAAAATGTGGGTGTTATTGCAAATCAGACTTCGATGGTTGGTAGTCAGCATTTAGTAGATCTGCTTCTTGAGAGGAACATTTCAGTAAAAAAAGTATTTGCCCCCGAACACGGTTTCCGAGGCAAAGCTGATGCTGGGGAATTAGTAAAAGATGGTGTCGACACCAAAACGGGTTTGCCGATTATATCACTCTACGGAAAAAACAAGAAACCATCAAAACAGCAACTTAAAGGCTTAGATATGTTGGTTTTCGACATTCAGGATGTGGGCGCTAGATTTTACACCTATATTTCAAGTTTGCATTATGTGATGGAAGCCTGCGCAGAAGCTGGGATCCCACTGATTATTTTGGATCGTCCTAATCCGAACGGACATTATATCGACGGCCCCATCCTAGAAATGGAACATAAGAGTTTTGTAGGAATGCACCCCGTTCCTGTGGTTCACGGAATGACCGTTGGCGAATATGCGCAAATGATTAACGGGGAAGGATGGTTAGCAAATAAAGTAAAGTGTGATATTACAGTTGTTAAAGTGAAAGGCTACACACATAAAACAGCATATTCTCTACCTGTGAAACCATCTCCTAATTTACCGAACGACATCTCTATAAACCTCTACCCTAGCTTATGTTTTTTTGAAGGTACTTTTGTGAGTGCTGGGCGCGGGACAGAGATGCAATTTCAGATTTTTGGCGCACCAAGTTTACCTTCGGAAAGGTATCCGTTTCAATTTATGCCTAAGGAGAATGAAGGAGCTAAGCATCCTAAGTTTAAAGATGAAGCCTGCTTCGGAAAAGATTTACGAACAACCCTTAAGCTTGACAAAATAAATTTGGAATGGCTTATTGGAGCATATGTCGCAAACGGAAAAAAGAAAGATTTCTTCAATGATACGCTCGCCGGAACTAAAATACTTCAGGAGCAAATTGAAAAGGGTTATACCTATCGTGAGATAAGAAAGACGTGGCTCGGCGGATTGGCGAGTTACGATAAGATGAGGCAGTCTTATTTGTTGTATGAATAAAGGCTAAATTTCAAGTACCAAAATCCAAATTCCAAAAATCAAAAGGTCATACCAGTACATACCGAAAGGGAGGAGGAAGCTTAGACCATATATTGAAGGAGGCTTTACATCGCTTGAGAATGTAACGGCTATCAATCAGATAAGTGAGTTTGAAAGTTAAAACATGAGGTTTACTTGGAATTTGGTGCTTGAAATTTGGAATTTTAACGTTGCTACGTTCATCTACTCTTTCAATACCTTCTGAAAAACAGAACTTTTTTCAGTATCGATTTTCAGGAAATAGATTCCCTTCACATAAGTAGAAAAATCGATTTGGCTTTCCCCCTTTTCCGAAGCTAACAATTCACCTAACATTGAGTAAACCTCAATTGAAGCAATGTTTTCTTTAGTTTCTATTGTAAGAATGTCTCGAACGGGATTTGGGTAGATTACTGCTTGTACTTGTTCTGTATCGTTGGTGCCTAGAGAGCAATCTTCGCTATAAGCAACGGTATGACCAAAAAGCCAATTATTCCCATAAGGAGCTGCAACCGGATCGTCAACATCTATACAATACAAGGCAGGATTTTCTATTCCGAAGATTAGAGTGATATTTTGACTAAATCCATTTCTAAGGTCTAAGGAGGATAAGTTATTATTCATTATAAACATACTTTCCATATTTGGATTGTGGCTTAGATCAATATGAGTAAGACTGTTGTTATACAGACTTAAATCTTTGAGGTTTACATTCAAGCTTAAATCTATTTGAGTTAAGTTGTTATCTATAGCAGACAAATTTACTAGACTTATCAATGTGGAAACATCTAATAATTCAAGTGCGTTATGGTTACAAACAACTGACGATAAACCTGGAGCCTCTCCTAAAATTAAACTTGTAAGGGAGACGTTGAAATAACAGCCAAAAGAAATTAGATTCAAATTATTAGTTAAATTGAGACTAGAAATCCCAGTGCCATCAACTCCTAATCGAAACAGATTTAAATGAGTAGATAAATCTAATTCAGTAATATTTGGCCCTTTTTCAATATACAAAGTTCGAAGATTAGTATTCGTAGATATATCCAAGTCTATAAGGTTCTCACTTCCTATTTCTAAATACCACAGATCGGCGTTGAGGGAAAGATCAACAGATTCTAATTGATCATTTGCTATTCTTAAATATTCCAATTGAGGATGGTTGGCTCCATCGAATTGGGTAATAGCGTTATCTCTACTTTTCAGGTCTTTTAAACGATATAAAATCTCGATACCTGTTAGGTCCGCGATTCGAGGCCCAAATGTTGATATGTGCGAATAATCTAAATCAAGGTTATTTAGATTTATAATTTTATGTGTAAAAACGTAATCATTCTCAGGGATATCATCTCCAAGGTTGAAGAATTCAAAATAAGCTTCAAAAGTATCATCGGGAACGAAGGTTGTTGCAGTCGCAGTATAAGGATAATCAAACGTAAAAATTCCAGAATCCATACTGTTGTCGTAATCACATTCACCTGCAATATCGTCGTAGATAAAAAGATTTACATTTAGAATAAAATTGGGATATCCAGATGGTAAACTTAATGTGAACTCTCGGTCATCGTAGTTCGTAGATCCTGAAGAGTCTAGTTGATAACAAATTGAAAAATTAATAACATTATCATCAACTGTATAGGAAGATTCATAATAATTTGCTAGGCTGACATAATAAAACGAGGTATGCAAAACAACCTCATCATTAGTACTTCCAGACTCCAAATAGAAATTAGTTAATTCTTGACTATAAGCCGATTGAAAACATAAAACAACCCATACAATTAAGTAGATTCTTTTCATATCGCTGTTTTTAAAAGTAAAATTACAAGCGGGGAGCTTTTGAAAGATACTATTTTTTAACTAATACTTAGTAAATTTAGTTCGGGAATTAGCAGACATAAGTAATTTAATTAAAATCTTCTTACTCTTTCAATATCTTCTGAAAAATAGAAGAGGTTTCAGTATCAATTTTCAGAAAATAGATTCCATTCGTATAGGTGGAGAAATCGATTTGGCTTTCCCCCTTTTCCAAAGCTAACAATTCACCTAACATGGAATAAACCTGAATCAACTTAATGTTCTCTTTACTATCTATAGTAAGAATGTTTCGAACGGGATTGGGGTAAATTACTGCTTGCACTATTTCACTATCATCTATGCCAAGAGCACAGTCCACACTATAGACAGCTGTAAAATCCTTTGCCCAACTTGGATAATTGTTTGCAGCTATCGGATCATCTACTTGAATACAATTCAAGCTTGGATTATTATATGTAAAAAACAGCGAAAGTGCGGCGTTGTTTCCATTTTGAACGTTTAAACTAACTAATTGATTGTCATTAAACCAAAGACTATCAAGCATAGGGTTCCCAGAAAGATCCAAGTCCGCTATTAAATTATATTCTACACTAATGGTATTGATATTAGGATTATTCGTAAAATCCAGTTCAGTTAAAAGATTATATCTACAATTCAAATAGGCTAAATTTGGGCTAAAACTAAGGTCTAATGTTGATATTTCATTGTAGGAACATGAGAGCCAATTTAAATTGGGATTCTGTGAAATGTCGATAGCATTCAAAGAATTAAACGAAATGAATAATTCCTCAAGACTCTGGTTTTGAGTCACATCTAATTGAGTTAAGCTATTATCACTCAAAACTAAATATTCCAAATTAGGATTCTGTGATATATCAATCGTTTCCAATTGATTACTAGTACAAACTAGACTCCTGAGGTTTGGATTCTGAGTAATTAAACTCGTTAACACGCCATTGCTGTAGTTTAACTCTTCGAGCGCCTGATTAAGGCTTACGTCTAATGACGTGACTAAATTGTTAAAATATATATATATGCTAACTAAGTTTAAATTGTGGGTAAAATCGAAATTAGATATTAACGTACCACCGCAATCGAAATTGACTAGATTTACATTTTGAGACAGATCAAGTTCAGTCAAATCGTTCGATCCACACCGTAAATCAATAAGGCTAACATTTTGAGTAAGGTCTAACTCATTTATATCATTAGCTATACAATTTAAACTAGTAAGATTAATAAAACTCTGAATCCCTTCCATAGATGCAATGTTTTGAGATTGCACATCCATTATTTGCAATGCCTCTGCCTCGCTAACTTGAATCTCACCATCATTATTGGTATCGGCTATAGCCAGTAAGGCCGTTTTAAAATTGGCATCTGGAATATTCACTATTTGTCCGGTCATTATACCTGATATCAATAAACTTAGTACTACTATTATATTTTTCATATTGATGGTTTTTAATAAATGTACTTACTCTTTTAATACCTTCTGAAAAATAGAACCGTTTTTAGTATCAATTTTCAGGAAATAGATTCCCTTCGCATAAGTAGAAAAATCGATTTGACTTTTACCTTTTTCCGAAGCTAACAATTCACCTAACATTGAGTAAACTTCAATTGATTTGATGCTTTCCTGACTTTCTATAGTTAAAATATCTTGAACGGGGTTGGGATATATTAGTGCTTGTGGTTGTTCAACTTCATTTGTTCCTAATGAACAATCTGAAGCAAGTCCAGCATCGTCAATGCTCCATCCAAAATTATCAATTATCATTTGTCTTGCTTGTTCTCCACTGCAATAATTAATTCCTACCGCATCTAATTCAACCGACAGCTCTAAGTTCAACACAGACCATCCATTTAAAATTGCATCATAGTTCTCAGTAGATAAATTGGAATAGTTAAACATCTGAGTCATATCGGTCACTTTACTCACATCCCAATTTCCAAGATCTTGGTTAAATGAAATAGCTTCTCTAAACATCCAATCCATATCAGTCACATTACTCACATCCCAATTGCCTATGTCTTGATTAAAAGCCTCTGTAATCAAAAACATTCGGCCCATATCAGTAGCGTTGCTTACATCCCAATTGCCTATGTCTTGGTTAAACAATGTTGCTCCATGAAACATTGACCTCATGTTAGTCACACTACTCACATCCCAGTTGCCTATGTCTTGATTAAAAGTCACTGCGCTCCCAAACATAGAGTTCATATTTGTCACGTTACCCACATCCCAATTACCTATGTCTTGATTAAAAGCCGCAGCAATCCAAAACATAGAGCTCATATTAGTCACGCTACTCACATCCCAATTTCCAATGTCTTGGTTAAAATCGCCAGTATTAACAAACATACTCTCCATATCAGTCACATTACTTACATTCCAGTTCCCTATGTCTTGGTTAAAATCGAGAACACTTAGAAACATATAACCCATATCAGTAACATTACTCACATCCCAATTGCCTATATCGTTATTAAATGCGAGAGCATTATCAAACATATGCTCCATATTAGTCACGTTACCCACATCCCAATTGCCAATGTCTTGATTAAAAAAACCATCATATTCAAACATCCGCGCCATATCAGTTACACTACTCACATCCCAATTACCTATATCTTGATTGAAGGAAGTTTGCTGAAACATATACTTCATATCAGTCACATTACTCACATTCCAATTCCCAAGGTCTTGATTAAATTCGGTAGCAAGTCTAAACATCGAATGCATAGTCGTTACATTACTCACATCCCAATTCCCAATGTCTTGATTGAAATAATAAGTTTGAAAAAACATTCCATACATATTAGTTACACTACTCACATCCCAATTACTTATATCTTGATTGAATGGGGTAGTATAAAACATAAACCCCATATCAGTTACATTACTCACATCCCAACTCCCAATGTCTTGATTGAATGAGCTACTATGAAACAAACTCTGCATATCGCTAATGCCACTCGTACAGGTTGTAGAGGCATTTGTATATGTTATTTGTTCTCTAGTTCTTTTAGTATAGGTGATTCCATTCACCACACCAGTGTCACCAATTACTGCATCAGGACACATACACGTAACACCATTTGGGGCTAGGTAAAAGTTTTGAGCGATGACGGTATTCAACCCAGTTAATAACAATAGAAATGCGAAAATTATAAAGCTTTTGTTGTTCATTAGAAATCGTATTAAATTATTGCCAACTTTTTCATATCAATGGTTTTGAATAAATCTACTACTTTTTTTAATCTAACTAGTAAATTTAGTTCGGGAATCCGTAAGCGTTTGTAGTTTTTTCATATTCGTTTCTTCAAGCTGCGTCAGGTGCCACAAATCTTATAGGTAAATTTTGCTATTGAGATTTTAGATTTACGTGGATTTTGGTGCTTGAAATTTGAACTTTTAACGCTGCAAGCGTTTCTTCATCTCCTCTACGATATTGAAAGCCGCCGGACAGACAGCTACATTTTGCAAGGTAAGACTTGAAATTTGTTGAAATTTCTTCCGGTCGGTATGTGGAAACTCCCGACAAGCCTTCGGCCGAATATCATAGATGCTACAATAATTATCCGCTCCCAAAAAACTACAGGGTACAGATTTCAGAACATAATCATTGTCTTCATCGACTCGCAAATAAGTCTCAATAAATTGCTGCTCTTTTATTCTGAAATGCTTTGAAATACGGGCCACATCTTTATCTGTAAAAAGCGGCCCAGTTGTCTTACAACAGTTTGCACAAGTTAGACAATCGGTACGTTCAAACTCTGCATCGTGCAATTCCTGCATTAACATATCAAGATGCTTTGGCGTCTTTTTCTTCAATGACGTAAAGAACTTTTTATTCTCGTTATGCTTATCTTTGGCTTGCTTTGGAAGACCTTTTATAATTTCTTGCATTTTCATGATGTCATGATAGGTTAAGGTATAAATTTAAGCATTCTAAACAATTAAACAATTAAACAAAAAGCAATAGGTAATAATACGATTCAATAACCTGCCTGCCGGTAGGCAGGTCCAAAAATCTAACAATCCAACAGTCCAACAGTCCAACAGTCTAACAGTCCAACAATTAAACATCCCACCATCAAATGACCGATATTTTAGGAACTGCTTTGCTCGATTATTACCACGGAAACTATACCGAGGATATAATTAATGAGACAAATATAAGCGACGAAGATGTTTTGCCTTTGCCTTACTTCTTCAGAAAACATTCTGAAATGCCCACCTTGGAAAAAGCAGCATTAAAACTTTGTAAGGGAAAAGTGCTAGATGTAGGCTGTGGAGCCGGTTGCCACGCTCTGTATCTTCAGAAAAAAGGAGTGCAAATTACGGCAATCGACGCATCTAAAGGCGCTGTCGACGTTTGTAAATTGCAAGGGATCAAAGATGCGCGTCAACTGAATTTACTAGAGTTGAGAAACGAAAAATTTGATACTATTTTGTTACTTATGAATGGTGCCGGTATTTTTCAGAAATTAGAATATGTCTCCATTTATCTACA
>RCNB010002158.1_pt1 | contig 15102 bp, 11 predicted proteins | sample 2041321 | NCBI WGS metagenome assembly RCNB01 (sample SAMN09708232, study PRJNA481090) | Marine sediment metagenome, whole genome shotgun sequencing project. | reverse complement strand
ATATATTTACAAAAAATTAACATTAAAGAATAATTTCTAGTATTTATTTCAAGAACTTTTATTTGGTACACCAAGCATCTTCTTAACAGTCATAAATTGGCTTTATCGGAGTACAAAACCTTACTTGAAGTAAATACAATTATTTATAGTCGGAGTAACTATGTTTAGAAGGTCGCTATTTTTTATTTTTTTAGTCGCTCTGGCGATAATACTCTTTTTTAATCCAAACTTCAAGACCATTGCCGCCGGGGTTGCCATATTACTCTTTGGAATGATCATGTTGGAGGAAGGTTTTAGGGTCTTTACCAAAGGTCCTCTTCAAAATCTATTAAAAAAAGCTACTGACAAACTTTATAAAAGTATTACGGTAGGGGCCTTTGTGACAGGGCTTATTCAATCTAGTTCATTGGTATCGGTAATAACCATTTCTTTTATCAGTGCAGGGTTAATCAGTTTGTCAGGGGGCTTGGGCTTAATATTTGGCGCAAATATTGGTACCACGGCAACCGCTTGGTTGGTAGCTGGTTTTGGATTGAAAATAAAAATATCGGCTCTAGCGATGCCCATGTTGGTTTTCGGAGTAATATTTTCTTTTCAGAAAAGGGCATCCTTAAAAGGAATTGGTAATGTATTGGCCGGCTTGGGTTTTTTCTTTTTGGGTATTCATTACATGAAAGAGGGTTTTGATGTTTTCAAGGAATTCATCGATTTAACAGAATATGCCATTCCAGGTTTTTGGGGCGTTGTGATCTATACGGGCTTAGGCATCCTAATCACTACGATTTTGCAATCTAGCAGTGCTACGTTAGCCTTGATTTTAACTGCATTGGCAGCAGGGCAGATAGAATATGAAAACGCTTTGGCCTTGGCGATAGGTGCTAATGTGGGCACTACAATTACTGCAGTTTTAGGTTCGTTAAGCTCAAATGTGGCAGGGAAGCGACTTGCTGGCGCCCATTTGATATTCAACGTAGTTACCGGGTTGGTTGCATTGGCCTTTATTTATCCTTTAGCGAATTTGGTAAATATATTATCTGATGCCTTTGGCATTTCCAATACTGATTATACTTTAAAACTTGCTCTTTTTCACACCATTTTCAATGTAATTGGTGTATTGATTATGATTCCATTCATCAAAAAAATGGAACGCTTTTTATTGAATTTTATAAAGGAAAAAGTAGATAAAGACATTGATGAACCTAAATTTTTGAACAAGGCCGTACTAGAATTTCCAGGAACCGTAATTTCATCCTTGGTGAATGAATCCAAGTATCTTTATAAAAATGCAATTTTCGAAATAGTTACTCACGGTTTGAATATTCATAGAGAGGATGTAAAATCCACCGAAAAAATAAAGAAGATCATTAAAAAATCCACTAAGGATATGCAGGTAAATGTGGAGGAATTGTACTATAAAAAAGTAAAAACCATTTATGGTCAAATCTTGAAATATGCTACTACCGCGCAAAGTACCTTGAAGCTCACAAATAAGCAAAACGGGGCAATTACCGATATAAAAACAGCAAACCGTAAGATGGTTGAGATTATTAAAGATGTTCGGGAATTAAACAAGAATTTATCGTTATCAATGAATAAGGATAATAAACATTTATCCAATGTTTATAATAGTTTTAGAAGAAAGGTAACCAAAGTATTAAGGGTGATTTACCTTTTCCGAAAAGCTGATGATGCTGAGGAATATGCTAATAAGTTACAGGGGCTTAAAATGGAAGCCAAAGAAAGTAAGCGTCATAGTAATAAGGCGATAGATAAATTGATAAGAGAGGATTTAATTACTGCGGAAATGGCTTCATCACTCTTTAATGATTATACGAATGTGAATGATATGATCAAGAAGCTCATAGAGGTAGCTGAACTTTTATACGGTGATACAGATTCGTTATTGGAAAACGAAAAATAGGCAAAAAAAAAGCACCCTGACGGAACCATCAGGGTGCTTTTTTTATTCAAATGGATTACCATTTAAAATTGTCTATTCGTCCACTTCAATGTCCATAAGTTCAATTGAACGATTATGTTCGTCATGATACAAGCTCAAGATATTCATATTGGCCTTGATCAAGTCTTGGGTTTCCAATAGAATACTAAAGTAAAGTGTTGTGTTTTTTGGACTGGATTCCTCAGTTCTTGTTCGCTCCACTTGTTTCTTAATGGCCTCTTGAACTTTGTCTAGTAACGCCTGTTTTTCTTCAATAATCCCAGGTACGATTACCTCAAATGTCCTAGCGTCAAATACTTCCCTGATTTTATTGAAAAGATGAACCAATTTATCATTGATATCCAATAGCTCCTCTGCTTGTTTTTTCTTAAGGGCCTTATGGTTGTTGTTCACATGTTTATGACTCACTTTGGCAATTAAACTTGAAGATTGTGCCACATCTTGAATACTTCCTATAACATCAATATAAAACTTACTGGCGCCTAAATAGGAATCGTCTAATTCTTTTATGAAATAGAAAATATCGTTTTGTAATTCTTCAATCTCATTCTCCAATTTCACTACCGTGTTCTTTGCTTTTTTAAGGGCATCCAAATCTTGGTTTATTAAACCATTGATAGTTTTTTGGTTTATTTTACTCACCCTTTTAAGTGCTTTGGAAATATTGTCCGCACTTTCTTCAATTACACCATGAATAGAATTGCTTTCTGCTTTGTTCAAACTGTCCTCTGCTTTTACTTCACGGGTTTTCTTAGTATGGCTAATGTAGTTTCTTACCAATAATAAGGCGGCCAATAACAATAAAACCGCTATCATGGCACCACCTCCTAAATGGATTAAATATGCCACTGTTCCTGCAGCAAGGAATGCACATATCGCCGTGAAGAACCATCCACCGATTACGTTCAATACCCCTGCAACCCTATATACTGCACTTTCACTTCCCCATGCCCTATCTGCCAAAGAAGTACCGCCACCATAAAAGTTACATAGGTCGTTGACAACGGTAACTTCATTGATGTTGCAATTGATATGAGCACACTTGCCACCATTAAGTTTACGGCGGCACGCACTAAATCAAAAGCCGGTAATTCATGAGTTTTGCCTTTGGGAAGTTCAATAACTGGTTTTTTAAACTGATTATCAATTTTATCTTGAATAGAAGTGGGTAATATTGTCGCAGTATATTTCGAGGCCAACATTGCAAACCGTACCAAGTTTCTTGATAAAAAGTTAGGATTGAAACGTTCTTGTGTTTCCCCTTGGCTTGAAAGGTCAATGGAAGTTTTTACCACTTTTTTGGCCTTACTAGAAAACCATAAGGTCAGTACCATAACCAAACCTGCCAAAAGAAGGAAAAAAGTTGGTGTAGGTACCTTTTTGCCCAATACGTCCATCGCAAATTCAGTGGCAGGAACACCAGAAACAACCCAAGCTTCATAGGATTGATACGCTGCTATGGGCACACCGATAAAGTTCACTAAATCGTTACCTGCAAATGCCAATGCCAACGCAAAAGTGCCAACTGCAATAATGAGTATGTAAATGTTCTTTTTAAATACTGAAACGAATATATATGATAATAAGGTCCATATCACAAAACTAATGAGGACGATGATAGCGGTTTTACCTTCGATCATAGGTTTGATCTCAGTATAATAATCGGTGCCTTTCAATCCTTTGATAAATATAAAATACGTAATTGCTGCTAAAGCGAATCCGCCAAACACGGCACCAACCCATTTAGCCTTTCTTTCAAAATTAAAAGAGAGTAATAATCGCGCTACATATTGCACCAGGGCACCGACCGAGAAAGCGACAACGACTGAGAGCAAAATACCTAAGATAATTTCAGTAGCTTTCGTTGTGTTTATATAGTTTACCACTTCTGAGAACGAACCTCCCGCGGCACCAATTTTAATCAATGCCATAGCCACAGCTGCACCCAATAGTTCGAACACAATGGAAACCGTTGTAGAAGTAGGCATTCCAAGTGTATTGAAAAAATCGAGCAAGAGGATATCAGTGATCATAACCGCCATAAAGATGATCATGATTTCACTGAACATAAATTCACTCGGAACGAAGATACCCTTTCGGGCAACCTCCATAAGTCCACTAGAGAAAACGGCACCACAAAAGATACCCAAACTGGCAACAATCATGATGGTTTTAAAGGAAATGGCCTTAGAGCCCAGTGCGGAATTTAAAAAATTAACGGCATCATTACTAACGCCCACAACAAGATCAGCAATTGCTAATACGGCAAGCGCTATGATCATTAAAAAGTAAATATTGTCCATAATTTATTTTGGTTGGTAAAAGGTATAAAAATGAGGAATTAAAAACATATATTTTATGACTAATGTCAGTTTAAAAATGAACATCCATCTGCAAACGGTACAATAAAATATCAGTACCCCCACCATCTATAGACAAATAACTTATATCTGTTTGCACTTTTAATTTATGACCAACTATAAATTTCGAAAGACCCAAGGTATATTGATCAGATTGATTTACGCCGGTAACCTCCAGATCTGGGGTTATATTAGAATACCTTGCGGCTAATGCCCAATTACTTTTAAATACATACCCCGTTGTAAGGTTTACGCCATTACCAACTCTAACAATATCTCCCGTCTCGGTGCCATCAGAATTTTTTGCGATTGGGTCTTTGGCAGTCCTATTTGCATATTCCCCCATAAACGAAAAACCTCTGTATTTAAACATGGCATCCACAAAAAGTGTTTTTATAGTTGTTTCATAAAGACCTACATCATTGTACATAAAATTACCCTGATTACTTCGTGTTCTTACCGCATTGGAATTAATATCATATGCAGTTGAGAACATTAATTTAGCTTGTTCTTCCCTAAGAATATCACTTCCTGAGTAGTCTCCTTTACCTTTGAATTTGCCAAAAGGTAAAAATTCCAGACGTCCTGTATATTGATGACCTCCTATATTTCCCAGTACCACGTTTCTTCCTTCACCCTGGGAAAATGCAATTTTCTCTCTTACAAGAAATTTATCAGAAAGATTAAAGTGATGTCTCAATTGCAAGCCAATATCACGGTCTATATTATAAGAAGCGTTAAGCAAAGAACGATCTACTAGCTGTAAGTTCCCTGAGGAAATAACTCGCTCAATATTACCAGGTAATTTTGTCTGTCCTGCCCATAATTCAAAATTACCATGGAAATTCCACATGACTACGGCATCCAATATCATTCTTGGGGCATTTCGGGTAAACTCAGATTGTCCTGCAATATCCCGGTTAGATAACCCTAATTCAATTTTATATTTCAGCTTAGGAGAAAGTGCAAATCCATCGAATTTGAGACGAGCTCGACGAACAAGCATATTAGAAGCCGGATCTACTAAACCACCATCTGGTTCTTTTCCCCATCCAACGGTACCTAATAATTGCATCCGTGTGGCAATCTTCATGGTAAAAGTACTGTCCTTACCAACCAAATTGAAAAGTCCTTTTCCGAATGCAGGCGCATTGGTTTCTTGAGAAAATGAATTTAGTAATCCGAATAGGATCAACCCCAAGGTAAGTAGTTTGATTTTCATGATGATATTAGTTTTTGTCTATTACAAATAGACAACACTAAAGTTAATATAATGTTAACGAAATATTAACATTGTAATAAAAAATCAAATATGTTTATTTAAGAGTATAAAAAAACTGCCTTGGCCAAAGGCAGTCATTATAACTCATAACAATAGTCGACAAAAACTAATAAATATTATGAAATTACTAATTGTCTTATAAGACTTATCAAAGATGAACTTTTAAGCTCATATAAGTGTAACCTTAATATTAAGTAATTATTAAGTTTCTATTAAGGAGTTTATTAGGATAAAAATTAGGCCTAAGACAATTTCAATGTAAATTTAATGTTAAGTAAAGGTAACATTATAGTAAAATAAGTATATTTGTTGTACAACAAAAGTCAAAATATCATGAAAAAAATCATATTATTTATAGCCATATTATTCGTTACTGCGGTAACATTTGCACAAAAGGATAAAGAATTAAAATTGAATGAAGATACCAATTTGATTGAGGCTACCTATTTTCATGACAATGGTGAGGTAAGTCAGTCAGGAACATTCAATCTTGCTGGTAAATTACATGGCGAATGGTTAAGCTACAACGAAGAAGGCCAAAAAATTTCTGTGGGTTCTTATGCAGATGGTCAGAAGGTAGGTAAATGGCTTTTTTGGAGTGGTGAAGTACTTAAAGAAGTTGATTATAATAACAATGTAATCGCGGGAATAGTCGATACAAAAAATACGACAGGTATAGTTAGTAAAGACTGATTATAGCTTACAATGAAAAATAAAAATCTGCCAACTGGCAGATTTTTTTATTTTAAGCATTAAAGAATGAAATACAATTATCTTATTCTCTAAGACTTTGTTCCGTAATTGTTTTGGAAGCACGGTCATTTGAGTTTGACTGGCTTAATATCGCATTTAGATCAATGGATTTTATCATTAACCCTTGTTCTAGACTGACTGTGTTATTAGCAATAATCTCTATTGGGATCTCAATAGTATCATAGCCGGCAAAACTGACTTCCAAAATATAAGGGCCAATCGCTATATTATCTATTTCAAAATTACCGTTGAAGTTGGTTTGAACAGTATGGGGAGTATTCTTAATTTGAATATTCGCATGTAGCATAGGCTCACTATTAAATTCCAAATCAACAATTTTACCCTTTATGTTACCCGTAGTTTGCGCAGTAATACTTGCTGTAAGGGACAAAAGAAATAGTAAGAAATATAAATTTTTCATTAACCTTAATTATTCAGCAAAGAAAGTAAGGCAATGTAAATCTAAGGTTACCTGTATATTAAAGTTTGGTAACAAAAAGGTTATCAATATGTGGGGAAGGTGAAAATATTTTGGGAAATAAAGATCATTAGTAATGATATATTAACTTATAATCAGACCCATTAATTTCTGATTTTCCAAAGTTAGCGTCTTTATGCATTGACTCCATCTCTATTAAAAATTTGTGTTCAGTACTGTAAATATTAAAAGCCCGGCATTGCCGGGCTTTTAAATAAAGCATTAAATATTTTATGGATTAATTGATACCTACAGTCCAACCTGAACCCCACGCAGAAACATCTGTTCCTGTTCCATTACCATCACCTGAAATAAAATCGGCCTCTATAAAAGTATATCCGGTATCATTTTTTAGCTTGGTAGTGACATTATTAAAAGTAACGTCAACAACAGCAAGATTTCCATCTAAAACACCCTGCCCCGTTGGGTTATCTCCTGTATCTCCATCAAGATCAAATCCCTCGTCAAAATCATTTAGTATAACATTGGTGAAGATACCTTGCGTACCGGCTCTAAGACGTATGGCTTCACTAGCATCGTTAGCTCCAACCACTGTTACATTAGTAATATTTGGAGCCGAAAAATATCCGCCTTCGTTGCTAAAGTCTGTATTATATCCATCACATTCAAAAGCTTTGTCGTGAGAAGATCCATGCTGCACATATACGTCTGTAAGAGTACCTATAAAACCTTCCGTCCAGTCTATAGAATCATCTTCGGCGTTAACCACAATCAAATGGCTTGCATTTACTGTCCCTCCAAAGAATTCGAACCCATCATCAGAACCTTCATAAACCTGGACATAGTCAATAGTAGTTCCAGATCCTACCCCGTAAACAGACAAACCGTTTAACTCAGCGTTGCCATCAACAGCACCTCCGGCGTATTCAATTCTCACATACTGTAGGTTTCCAGAATTATCTGATGGAGTATTTCCTCCATAAGATAATCCTCCTACCTCAGAAGTCGCAGTGTCTTCAGAACCATCGGCCGTAGAATTTATAGGTGCACTACCGCACATAACAAGTCCACCCCAATCCCCGGAAGAAGGACTTCCAGCGTTGGAAGTCAGAACTATTGGGTTAGTGGCTGTCCCTACAGCGTTAATTTGAGCTCCCTGTTGAATAGCAATATAAGCATTTACCCCAACAGGCTCAGCCTTAATAGTCATCCCGGCTGGTATAGATAGGGTAGTGCCAGTTGCCATTAAAACTGGTCCTGTAATAACATAGTCAATTTCAGAATCCAAGGTGAGATTTTCTGTATATACACCACTCAAATTAACTGTGGTATCTCCAGGTTCTGCACCTCCACCTGAAACATTATTGGTTATACTGTTATCATTTATAACAATATCCGGGGTATTGTCCTTCTCGCATGCGAATATTAGTGCGGCGGCTATACCTAAAAATAAATACTTGTTTTTCATTGTTTTAAAATTAAATAAAATTAAAATTTATATTTGAGGGTTAGCCCAATGTTAACCCCAAGGTTATACTCTCTTATAATTATATCACCTATGCCTGTGTTTTCTCTAACTAATGAAACATCAGGATTCAGCAGATTCATTGCAGTCAGATTAGCTTCAAAATGCTCGCCAATTTCGTTTTTCCAAATGAAATTAAGCGTTGGAACAGATTTTTCTACAACATTACCCAAGCTTCCGGCTCCCAATGAGTAGATTCTATCTGAGAAATAGGAAAACACTATGGTAGCTTTAGGCTTGTACTTACCAAACTCGGGACTAAAATTTAAATCGGTATTGATAATAAAAGGGGACGCTCCTTCTAACTCATCAGAATCTCTGTCAAAAGAGGTCCCAAAGGTATTATCAGATCCTGCAGGAATGTCTTTTAGATCTTGTTTTGTATTGGTATAAGCGGCATTAAGGCCAAAAGATAAGACAGGGATATCATCAGAGTTGGACAACAGATTTTTACGTAATTCAAGTTCAACCCCATAAATGTCTGCCTGATCTCCAGTTCTGAAATAACGCTGGGTACCTGTTGCATCAGCCGCCACAACTCTGTTTACCGGATTTTTTATCGTTTTTGCAAAGGCGGCTAATGAGATGATTTCACCCTTCTCTAAAAACCATTCGTACTTTAGGTCATAGTTAAATACATCAGAATAAGTGGGTCCTGTGCCATTTAAACCCCCTAAAAGATCCGGGTTACCACCAATTCTTTGAGTTACAGATTCGTAGACAAATGGTGCAACTTCTTTAAATTCTGGAAAAGATGCGGTTTTGCTAAACGCAAATCGCAAATTAGAATCATCATTTAAGGCGTAGCGGACATTCAAACTTGGCAAATAAATATTTTCATAAACATTACGAAAACCCGGGTCATCTGGTCTTATGTTTATAACATCATATGCTACTCTTTGGGAAAATGATTCAACTCTGAAACCAGGAACCAAAGACCATTTCTCGCCCAGGCTTAATTCTGCTGAGGCAAAAACTCCATGAATATCCAGATTTCCAGTATAGGTGTTTTCGGGTAATCCCGGCCGGTTTTTGTTACCTATTTCGTTGTTAATAGGGTTGAGAACAATTAAATCATACAATCCGCTTCCCTCAGGGATATTAATGTTTGAAACATTAAATATGGGATTAAAATTATTGACGTCCGTAACCGGGGTATTAACCCTATCTAGAATTTCATATCCATATCTGATACTACTGAACCTACGTTCCTTGGTTCTGCCGTTATATCCAACATTCAATTTTACCTTCTCAGATAGCTTAAAACCTAAATTGATGTAACTGTTTAGTTCATCATCATTGATACTTTGAAAGAACCTTTGATTATCAAACGGAATATTTGTATAAAAAACGGGGTTTGTATTATTATCGCCATCCAAAGCGAATTGATAATTTTCCAAGGTAATTCGTTTTCTATCGGGTTCATCAGAGAAGACATTATTGTACCCTATACCCCAGCCTAAAGTAATTTTATCATCAAAATTATGTAAGCCTGTAAGTTGATTTACAAAAATCATGTCCTGATTAAACTGAGCATTCATAACATAAAACCCCTCATCGGTATTTAGGATCGCATCTCTGTTTGTGCCAAGTCCGTTTGTTCCATAGTAACCCACGGCATCTGCAGAATTATTTATAAATAGAGAACTAAATTTTACTTTGTGTCTAGTGTTTATCCTATAGCCAATATTTGCGAGTGCTGTAGTTGTTGTATTATAGGAGTATTCTTGGACATTTGGGAAATCTGTTTTAAGAACGTTGGTAAAATCACGCGCTGGCCCTTCTAATAATTCATAACCATTTTTAAAGGAAGTGGCACCAAAAAGACTCAAACGAGATTCTTTACCAAATGAAAAGGAATATCCGCCTTCAATTGTACCAGAAAGGTTTATCGGGTCCCAGGCGGCTTGCGGATCTACGCCATGGGCCAAAACAATAGCGAATGGATTATTGCTATATCTATTGTAGAAACCAAAATTACTTGGTCCTTCACTTCGCACGAAATTTTTACCAGCTGCATTAGAATTTAAACCACTACCCAATGAAACCTCTAAATAACCATTGCCGGTGTAATCCTTAGAATCGATATTAACATTACCTGCCGCAAAATCTCCATAAAATGTAGAAGAATATGCCTTACTAACAGACACATTTTCTATTATACTTGATCCGAAGATATCAAGATCAATATTCTTTTTATTAACATCATTTGAGGGCAATGAAAGTCCATTCATTGTGGTGTTTTGATATCTGTCACCAAGACCTCTTACATAAACATTGCTCGAACCTTGCTGTTTAGAAATCCCTGAAATCTGGGCAACCGCCGCCGCTGCATTATCAATCCCCTTTAGTTTTAGGGCTTCTGCACTTATGGCCTCTTGAATTGATAGGGCCTTTTTTTGTTCAAGTAACAATGCTATTTCTGAATCCTTACTCGATGAGACAGCAACTACTACCTCATCCAGCGAAACGCTTCCTGCTCCCAGAGCAGTATTTACTTCGGTTACTTTACCAGCAATCACCTCAACTACTATTTCCTGCGTCACATATCCGACAAAACTAAATACTGCGGTATAAGAGCCAGCTTCCAAATTCTCAAAGGCATAAAGACCATCAAAATCTGAAGAACCTCCTTTTGAAGTATCTTTAATAAGTATATTGGCGAAGGCCAAAGGTTCATTATTGTATTCTTTGTCAGTAATTTTTCCAACAATTGAGCCGGTGTTTTGGGCAAATGACAGTGAGGTTATAAGCAGCACCATCAGCAATAATAAATTTTTCATTCTCTAGTTTAGAATTTAACGCAAAGAAAGTCATTGAATGTAATGACGGAGTTAAGTATACATTAAAACTAAATGATAAAAACGTTACCTAAAGGTTACCAAAATATTGATTGCTTTAAGGGGTTTATACTATTTCTTAACATTGAAATAACGTATCTTGGCGTCATCAATATTCAACTATGAACTGGGAACAATTACTCTCACTACGCCGTTACGGCGACACCCTAAAAAGATTACGAAAAGAACAAGATGAGACCCGTTTGGGTTTTGAAGTTGATTATGACCGGATTATTTTTTCCTCCGCTTTTCGCAGCCTACAAGATAAGACCCAAGTAATACCTCTTTCAAAGACCGATTTTGTACACACTCGACTTACCCATAGCCTGGAAGTTTCAGTAGTTGGGAGAAGCTTGGGTAGGATTGCTGGAAAAATAATATTGGAAAAACACCCACACTTGAATGAAGTGCATGGGTATCAGTTCAATGATTTTGGCGCTATCGTCGCTGCCGCTGCTCTAGCCCACGATATTGGGAATCCGCCTTTTGGTCATAGTGGTGAGAAAGCTATTGGGGAGTATTTTAAAACAGGAAATGGCTTACAATATAAAATTGTGCTGTCAGCAAAAGAATATCAAGATATCATTGATTTTGAAGGTAATGCCAATGGGTTTAAATTATTGACAGAAACTAGAAAAGGTGTAGATGGTGGCTTGCGATTGAGTTTTGCCACCTTAGGTGCTTTTATGAAGTACCCGAAAGAATCATTGCCCAAAAAACCTACCAGTCATATCGCTGATAAGAAATTCGGATTTTTTCAATCAGATAAAGACGCATTTATAGAGGTTGCCAGGGAATTGGGACTGAATCAAACGCGAAACGGAAAGGATATTTCATTCTCAAGACACCCATTAACCTATTTGGTTGAAGCTGCCGACGATATTTGTTATACCATAATCGATTTTGAAGACGGTATCAATTTGGGATTGATATCTGAGGACTATGCGTTGGAATATCTAATAAAACTGGTCAAGGATAGAATCAACACCAAAAAGTATAACGAACTGCTCTATAAGGAAGACCGATTGAGTTACCTCCGAGCATTGGCCATTAGCACCTTGATCCATGATGCAATTGACGTATTTGCCCAAAATGAGGAAGCTATCCTAGATGGGACTTTTGATGTGTCGCTCTTAGATAAGAGCAAATATACTGCTCAGATTGAAGATATCATTTCTTTGAGTATTAAAAAGGTATATAGATCGCAAGAAGTTATTGAAAAGGAAATTGCCGGCTACAAAATTATATCTGATATTTTGGATGTTTATACCACAGCTTTGGTTAGAACCAAAGAAGGAAGATCCTCAAACTACGATAAACTTATGGTAAGTACCTTGCCTAAGTTCTATCAGCGTACAGAGTTACCCTTGTATAATATCTTGTTAAACACTTGTTGTTATGTGGCCAGTCTTTCTGACAGCGCTGCGGTACACATGCACAATAAAATTATGGGAAAACAACTTTAGAACTCGTAAGTAATCCCTACCCCTAATATTTGTTTGAATTGTATTCGAGGTACACCAGGGTCAGTTACTATTCCATTTTCATCGACTTGTCGATCAAAAAGAATATCATCATCATAAATCAAATGGGTGCCGATATTTGTAGTGATAAATTTGTTCACTTTTAAGTTCAAGTTAAGTTCCCAATCTATGTCAATATTGCCAAAACTTGACAAATAATCGGTGTATAAACTTAAATCATTTCGCATACCTATATTTTTGCCTATATCGGTCTCCCATGTATTGGTTATCAGAAAACCAAGCTCAATAAACTGGTTTTCACCTGGCTGAATAACATTTCCATTCACGTCTAATATCGCTTTTTTAACGCCAAAGGCCCCATTATTTGCTAGTTTTTGGTCTAAAACAAAAGTAGCCTTTTGGGTCAATGGAGAAATATATAGATTGAATTTTTGATTTTCAGAGATATATGAGGTACCAGCACCTAGGAAGAAATAGCCTGGTGCCATAAACCTTGAGATGGGCACACTCCTATCAGGATATTTATAACCGTTGGAAAATTGGGTATTAAAATTCGCCTTTACTGAATAATACCAATTACTTATAGTGTCCCTTCGATAACCGAATGTTGAACTTATTTTAATCGCATCATCCGTTTTGCGCAATTTTCGTTCTTCTTGGGCATTTATGCCATATCGCATTTGTAGAAAATTATCCCATTTAATATACCTGAATTTGTAATTGCGTTCAATTCTTACATTACCTAGAGCAGAAACGGAATTATCACCACCGGCGTTCCAATTTACAAAAGCGACCTCACTCATATTAATACCAAGACGGTTTATTTTAGTCCAGAAAGAAGGCACCCTGAATTTACTGAATTCCTTAAGCAATGGTTTTGTTTTGTTAAAGGAAATTACTGGGTTGGTTAAATTAACCCCTCTAGGTATATATTTTATTTTGACCAAAGTCCTGCGAATCACAACCGTATCTATTACTGTTGAATCGATGGGACTTTGAACCGGAATGGAATCCTGGGCCTGTATTGAATTTAAACAAATAAACAGAATGGATATTGAAACTAATTCCCTGTAAATTCTAATGCGCATTGATGATTTTATTAATATGTCTTTTGATTGATTCAGCATCAATTCCAGCCAGTTCATGAAGCTCTTCTATAGTGCCATGTTCCATGAATTTGTCTTTAATGCCAAGCACTTCAATCGGGTTTGAAAATCCTGCTTCATTGGCAAATTCCAAAATCGCACTTCCAAATCCGCCTGCTTTGCAGCCATCTTCAATTGTGATAATCTGATTATATTTTTTGAATATCTTTAATAATTGATTTTGGTCCAATGGTTTTACAAATCGCATATTGTAATGACCAACTTTATTTGGAGCATCCAATTCATCAATCAACGCTTTAATTCTATTACCTATATGGCCTATGGAAAGTACAGCGATTTTGGTTCCTTTTTTAATCTCTTGTGAAGCTCCAATTTCAATTTTATCAAAGGGTACTTCCCAATTTTGCGTAACCCCACGACCTCTTGGATATCTTATGGCGATGGGTTGGTTTAGCCCCAATTGCGCTGTATACATAATATTACGAAGTTCAACTTCATTCATGGGCGCAAAAATAATTAAATTGGGAATGCATCTCAAAAAGGCTATATCGAAGACCCCGTGATGGGTCGCACCATCTTGCCCTACGATACCAGCACGATCTAGGCAAAATATTACAGGTAAGTTCTGTATGGCAACATCGTGTATAACTTGGTCATAAGCCCTTTGTAGGAAAGTTGAATAAATATTGCAAAAAGGAATCAAGCCTTCAGTGGCCATCCCTGCGGATAAGGTAACAGCATGCTGCTCGGCAATCCCAACATCAAATGCCCTTTCAGGTATTTCTTCCATCATGAATTTCAATGAGCTTCCTGTGGGCATAGCAGGGGTAATACCAACGATATTGGTATTCTTTTTAGCCAAATCAACCAAAGTGTGCCCAAAAACATCTTGATATTTTGGAGGCTGCCTCAAGGCAGATTTTTTATGAAGCTCTCCTGTATATTTATTGAACTTACCCGGGGCATGATAAACAACCTGGTTTTCTTCTGCTTTTTTTAGGCCCTTGCCCTTGGTGGTTATAATGTGCAGTAGTTTGGGTCCCGATACTGATTTTAATCTTTCCAGTTCAGCAATTAAAACTTTTAGGTTGTGCCCATCAATAGGCCCGGAATACTCAAAATTTAAACACTCAAAGATATTTTCATCTTTGGCAGTTCCTTTTTTTACATTAGTCAGATATTTTTTCAATGCACCGACACTGGGATCAATCCCTATGGCATTGTCGTTAAGAACAACAAGCATGTTAGCATCTGTAACCCCTGCATGATTTAACCCTTCAAAGGCCATTCCACTTGCGATTGAAGCATCACCGACAACTGCTATATGATTTCTTTGGGTATCTCCTTTCAGTT
>RCNB010003281.1_pt1 | contig 15107 bp, 12 predicted proteins | sample 2041321 | NCBI WGS metagenome assembly RCNB01 (sample SAMN09708232, study PRJNA481090) | Marine sediment metagenome, whole genome shotgun sequencing project. | reverse complement strand
CTACCATCCGCAGCATCAATCTTTTCCATAAAATACTCCTTCATTTGCTCCTTAAGAACAAGGTCTTGATATTCTTGTGGTGTAAGAATTACAGGATATGAAATATTAAAATCCCCTAAAGTCTTGGTGTAGATGTATCGATCGGTAATTGAATCATAGGTATACAAATCCCTTATACTGGTTGGATTTGGCAACTCCATACGCCCCATAGTTGATCCTGTTGCAGTAGAATCCTGAGCCTGCCCAATTGATATACTTCCAAATGTGATACTTAAAACTAATAATAACTTGCAATAGCTATTAAAGTAAACGTAATTTTTTGATCCCAATTTTTACAAATTTTTTAAAGCTTGTTTTATAATCGTCTCAACCGATGCCAGCGGATCCTCCATTACTATTTTGTCGCAAACTTTTTCTATTTGTTTACGAGCAAAGCCCAATGTCTCCAAAGCAGATAACGCTTCATTTTTGTTCGTATTGCTTGAATTGGCAGAAATGCCAGACAAACCATACACTTTCAAAATTTTATCTTTTAAATCCAAGATTACACGTTGTGCAGTTTTGGACCCGATTCCTTTTATCGATTGAATTGTAGCCACATCTTCCGATGCAATTGCATCTGTTACTTGATCAGGTGAAAGTGATGATAGCATTGTTCTGGCTATACTTGCGCCTATCCCTGAAACAGACAATAATAATCTAAAAATTTCACGCTCTGCGACACCAGAAAATCCATACAAAATATGCGCATCTTCACGAACCTGCAAGTGCGTAAATAACTTTACATTTTCACTAGTAGGAATTTGTGAAAACGTATGTAATGAAATATTTATGAAGTAACCCACCCCATTACATTCAATTACAACATCTGTGGGGGTCTTTTCAACAAGTTTTCCCTTTATATGGGTGATCATTCGCTACAATAAAGTTATACTGCCAAATATAGTATAATTATTTGCATCTCACCACCTCGAAAATATTAAATTCTTTAGGATTTACAGGGGATTTATCGTTGTGTCTTTTGTTTCTCCTTTTGTTGTGCATCGACTACTGAAACAGCTGCCATATTCACAATTTCCTCAACACTTGCACCAAGTTGAAGAATATGTACCGGCTTTCTCATTCCTAACATTATAGGCCCAATTGATTCCACGTTATTCAGCTCCTTCAGTAATTTATAATTGCTGTTAGCAGAATCCAAATTAGGAAAAATTAGTGCGTTTACTTTTTTCCCAGCCAATTTAGAAAAAGGGAAATTCTCTTTCAGCATCTCAGGATTTAAAGCAAAATCAGTTTGTAATTCTCCATCGATAACCATATCCGGATTACTCTTATGCAATATTTCAACTGCCTCTTTAACCTTTCTTGCATTAGGGTTTTTAGAAGATCCAAAATTCGCATATGAAATCATAGCTATCACAGGGTTCAACCCAAAAATTTTCATAGTATAATTCGTCATCTGAGCGATTTTAGCCAATTCTTTGGCAGTAGGGTCAATAATAATCGAAGTGTCAGAAATAAATATTGGACCTCTTTTCGTTAACATCAAATTCGTTGTAGCCACTTTATCGACTCCTTCAAACTTTCCGATGGTTTCCAAAACGGGCTTCAGCACAGTGGAATATGACCTAGAATATCCTGAAATCATAGCATCCGCATCGCCTTCATTTACCATCATAGCTGCATAATAATTTCGCTCTCGCATTAATTTTTCAGCTTCGTATAAGGTAATCCCATTTCTCTTACGATTTTTCCAGAAAATCTTGGCATATTCATTTAACTTTTTAGTTTGACTATCACTCTTCGGATCAATGATTTCAACGTCTTCATCAAATTCTATTTGGGACATTAGCTCTAAAATAACTTCTCTCCGTCCCAACAAAACCGGAATTCCAATATTTTCTTCTAGAACTATCTGCGCTGCTTTTAATACATTTAAGTGATCCGCCTCGGCAAATACAATTTTTTTTGGATTGGTTTTAGCTCGACTTATGAGTAACCTTACAATTTTATTATCACTACCCATGCGTTCATTCAACTCATCAACGTATTGGGTCCAATCTTCAATTGGCTCTGTTGCCACTCCGCTTTCCATGGCAGCCTTAGCAACGGCTGGCGGCACCCTAGCAATTAATCTTGGATCAAAAGGCTTTGGAATTATATATTCTCTTCCGAAATTTAATTTGGTTTCACCATAGGCAATATTAACTTGTTCCGGAACAACCTCCTTAGCCAGCTCTGCCAAGGATTTTACAGCTGCCATTTTCATTGCTTCATTAATTTTGGTCGCTCGAACATCCAACGCGCCTCGAAAAATAAAGGGAAAGCCTAAGACATTATTCACTTGATTTGGATGATCACTGCGGCCGGTCGCCATAATGATGTCTTTTCTTGTTTGGACGGCTAAGTCGTAGCCAATTTCAGGATTTGGATTCGCCATAGCAAAAACAATGGGATCCTTTGCCATTACCTTAAGCATCTCAGGTTTTACAATATCTGCAACTGATAAGCCTAAAAACACATCTGCATTTTTCATTGCATCCTCAAGTGTGTAAACTTTTCTCGTAGTAGCAAACTCTTTCTTTTCTGGTGACAGACCTTCTCTATCCTTTCGAATAACCCCTGTGCTATCGACCATTACAATATTTTTGGCCTGCGCTCCAAAAGCTTTGTATAGACGCGTACAGGAAACAGCAGCGGCTCCAGCTCCACTGATCACTATCAATACATCTTCAATTTTTTTATTGACGATTTCAAGAGCATTTAATAGTGCCGCCGCCGAAATAATTGCCGTCCCGTGTTGATCATCGTGCATGACAGGAATATCCAACTCTTCTTTTAATCGTCTTTCAATTTCAAAAGCCTCGGGTGCTTTTATGTCCTCTAAATTAATTCCTCCAAAAGTAGGTGCGATGTTTTTTACTGTTTCGACAAAAGAATCTATATCTTCAGTATTAACTTCAATATCGAACACATCAATATCTGCAAATATTTTAAAGAGCAACCCCTTTCCTTCCATCACTGGTTTTGACGCTTCCGGACCAATATTCCCTAGTCCTAAAACCGCAGTTCCATTTGAAATTACCGCAACAAGATTTCCTTTGGCTGTATATTTATAGACATTATTGACATCCTTCTCTATCTCGAGGCAGGGCTCAGCAACTCCAGGAGAATATGCTAACGCTAGATCTCTTTGTGTTGCGTATTTTTTTGTTGGAACAACTTCTATTTTACCTGGTCTCGGTTTGGCATGATATAACAATGCCTCACGACGTTTACTTTTCTTGCTCATAATATTGGGAAGTTACTAAACTTGGGTTGAATGAACTACAAATTTAAACCAGGAATACCAATTTAACCATATAATGTCGCATATAACTTGTTTACACAATCAAGTTGAGCACAAGTCTTTTTAGCCCATACCTGCGCGTCCGGTAGGCAGGTGCGTTGATTTTCTATCTCATCTAAACTAATAACAATTTAAATTAAGGAATACATAATCAAAATGGTATAAGTCGAACGGAGAAACTTTATATACTATTTCTTCGGATCAATTTTCATAAAAAGACCCACATTTAGAGCGGCTTTGCGGGCTTCAGCATTGGCAGAGAACGCGCCTCCAAAGCCAGCAGTTATCCCCAACTGATTGGTTAATTCAAAAATGGCCTTTAATCCATAACCCACGTACTCCTTATTATCAACATAAAGTGCAGTGCTTATGTTATTTTGAGGAAGTTGAATGGTTCCATTATAGAAAGACTTTTTGTAGTCTAAGTAAAAAATCGCCCAAATACGTTTTAAAAACTTATATCCCACTTCCGCACCTCCTCTAAAAAAATGACTGTAGTTATTGGTTCTAAATCCTACTCCAATATTACCCTGAAGAAATAGATTATTATAACTTTTACCAAAGTACACTCCTGGTGTAATTGTCCAAGCGTCATAGCCTGTCCTAATTCCCGAAGGATCATCATAGACTCCCGTGTTCGCCTCAACAACTACACCAGTTGATAGAACGAAATTCCTATTTATTAAACTCCTTTTAACTCCGAATCCGATGTTTCCAAATGACGTAACACTATTTTCGTCTATTACAGGAGTAGCTGCTGTGGTTTGAGAACCGGTTTTAATTAATTTTATCGGTAGACTTACGCTTAGAGTAGTCTTGCTATTTAATCCATATTCCGCATAGAGTTGAAAAGTATTGTCCTCAATTTCTCTTGGAGTAATTGCCGTTTCATCCCCATCAACAAACAATTCGCTATACGGTCCAATTCGGGTATAGTTTAATTGTGTATACCAAGAATTTTCTTCTAAGTTCCAGGCACTCTGTCCAATTGAGCTTTGAAAAAACATCAAGGCAAAAAGTGCAAATAATAGGTTTTTCATAATCATTAATAGGTTGCACAGAATTGCAGTAAGTCGGAAAATAAAATACTCATTACAATATTTTATTTCCGGATGAATCCAAAAAATCAATATTGCGTTTTAATCCCGCAAATTTAGTTCGCTTGACGGCACTATTTTTAAACAGGTTTTTAAAAACATCTTCTGTGATTTCTTCCCAGTCCTTCTTTGTCATATCTAACAAGTCCGGATTCGGGTTAAACAAAGGTTCCTTATGGGATTGACTAAATCGATTCCAAGGGCAAACATCTTGGCAAACATCGCAGCCAAATATCCAGTCGTCAAATTGACCTCTTACACTCGATGGAATTTCATTTTTCAATTCTATTGTGAAGTAAGAAATACATTTGCTGCCATCAACAACATAAGGTGCTACAATAGCTTCAGTGGGGCAAGCATCAATGCAAGCAGTACAAGCACCGCAATGATCTGTTACTCGGGAGTCATAGTCTAATTCGAGATCGACAATTAATTCTGCAATAAAATAAAAGGACCCCGCTTGTTTGGTAAGCAAATTACTGTGTTTTCCCATCCAGCCTAAACCACTTTTTGCAGCCCAAGCTTTATCTAGGACTGGGGCCGAATCCACGAAGGCTCGTCCGTGTACATCTCCAATTTCTTCCTGAATACATTGAAGTAACTGCTTTAATTTATCTTTAATTACAAAATGATAATCGGTCCCATAGGCGTATTTAGAGATATTATAAGAATCCTTGTCCTGCAATTCCGAAGGGAAATAGTTTAATAACAATGAAATCACACTTTTAGAATCTGGCACCAATTTAGTTGGATCCAGGCGCTTGTCAAAATGGTTTTCCATATAACTCATTTCACCATTCATGTTCTTCTTTAGCCAACGCTCCAAGCGGGGAGCTTCTTCTTCAAGAAATTCTGCTTTACTAACACCGCAGGACATAAACCCCAAGCGTTTGGCTTCGGTTTTAATCAGGTTCGTATATTTCGAAGGATTTTCAATCAAAAATTATCTCAAATTAAACTCCAAGATAGCATCTTTTGGTTTCATGGTGATTAGCGGGAGAATTTTAATTGGTGTTGTTTTTTCTGAGATCTTGTAATTACTAACCACTTCACAAATCGCAAGGATCATTTCATACATGGCAAAATTATTCCCAATACACATACGTGGTCCTGCTCCAAAAGGATAATAATGGGATGAATATTTTTTAGTCCCTTCTGAAAAACGTTCAGGTTTGAAAGCTTCCGGTTCTTCCCAAAAATTTGGATGTATGTGAATTTCGTGTAAGGAAAACAATAGATTCGTTCCCTTCGGAATTTTCATTCCGTCAAATTCATCTTCCTCAATATTAACTCGATCTATAAAATACGCCGGTGGATAAAGTCGCATGGACTCTTCCACTACTTGTTTTGTATAGGAACAGGCTTGCATGTATTCCATCAAGTTTTCATTTTTGGAGGGAGCCTTTTTCACTTCCGAAAGTATCTTTTCCTGCACCTCTGGATGACGTGCTAATAATTCACAAGTAAAAGTGAGAGCATTCGATGTAGTTTCATGTCCCGCTGTAAATAGAATTAGGATCTCATCAATAAGCTGATCTTCTTCCATTGCACTACCATCTTCATAGCGCGCATCCAACAGCATGTCTAAAAGATCTCCTTCCCTCTTATTGCTCAACTTTCGATCATTGATTAATTTTCCTAAAATCCCGCGTGCTTCAGCAGTAAGGCGCAGAACACTTTTCAATTCACCACTAGCATGAAACCACCATTTCAAATATGGCTGACGAAGTTCTTTTACCAGCATTTGCTGTGTTTCTTCGGTTATTTGCTGCAGACGTTTTATTTCTGAAGGATTTACAGCACTGCTAAACAAGGCTTTTACCACTGTTTGAAATGCCAGATCATTGAAGACGGGAAAAATGTCTTGAGGAGAACCTGTTTCAATTTTTAAAAGCTCTGTTTGAATGGCCTCCAAGACAGTTCCTAATAAGTTAGCCAATTGCTTTTTATGAAAGGCTGGTTGAATAAGCCGTCGTTGCTTTTTCCAGTGCTCACCTTCTGCCGTAAGTAAGCCCTTCCCTACATACTTGGCAAGATCTTCTGTTTGGATCGTCGATTTTGTATAATTCTTATGGTTTTTCTGAAGTGTATATCGCGCAAATTCAGCGTCGCGAGAAAAAACAACCGACTTTCCGAAACCGATCTGAAGTCGAAAGGTATCGCCATGTCTCTCAAAATTATCACGATGAAACGGAAGTGGGTTTTTTAAAATGTCAATAGAATGACGTAAAAATTTAATCAGAGAGACCGTTGGTATTTTCTTTTCCATCTCTTAAAATAAACCTCCCTGTGCCGGGCCTTTTTGTTTACCTAAATGTTTGTATGCAGCTTCAGTTACTTCGCGACCTCGAGGTGTTCGCATAATAAAACCCTGTTGTATTAAAAAAGGTTCGTAAACTTCTTCGATAGTTTCAGAACTTTCAGAAACCGCAGTTGCAATCGTTGTTAATCCAACTGGGCCTCCCTTGAATTTTTCGATTATAGTTGTCAAGATTTTATTATCCATCTCATCTAGACCGTGCGCATCCACATTCAATGCTTTCAAAGCGAATTTTGCGATCTTAATATCTATGGTGCCATCTCCTTTAATTTGAGCAAAATCCCTTACTCTTCTAAGCAAAGCATTGGCAATTCTTGGAGTTCCTCGACTTCTTCCAGCGATTTCAATAGCTGCTTCCATTGAAATCGGCATATTCAAAATTCCTGCACTTCTTTGTACGATAGTAGTGAGTAGGTCTGTAGTATAATATTGTAGTCTTGAGGAGATTCCGAAACGTGCACGCATTGGCGCCGTTAATAAGCCCGATCTCGTGGTTGCTCCTATGAGTGTAAAAGGTGCTAAATTGATTTGAACCGAACGAGCGTTTGGTCCCGACTCAATCATTATATCGATTCTATAGTCTTCCATTGCTGAGTACAAGTACTCTTCAACAATCGGACTCAATCGATGAATTTCATCAATAAACAGAACATCACGTTCGTCTAAGTTGGTAAGTAATCCTGCAAGATCGCCTGGTTTATCAAGTACGGGGCCGGAAGTTACTTTAATCCCGACTTGAAGTTCATTCGCTAAAATATGCGCCAAGGTCGTTTTACCTAGACCTGGAGGACCATGAAATAAGGTGTGGTCTAAGGCTTCATCTCTTAAATTTGCAGCCTGCACAAAGATCTGTAAATTCTCTAATGCCTGATCCTGTCCTGTAAAATCTTCAAATGTTAAAGGTCTTAACTTCTTCTCAATTTCAAGTTCTTGAGGTGTTAAATCTTCACCGGTAGGATCGAGGTTTTCATTCATATAACAAATATAGGAATGATTGAGGATTTACGATTACAGATTTTAGAATTAAAAAACCCCTTTCAAAAAAGTGAAAGGGGTCTGACTATGTGTTTAGTAGGATGCTATTCCTTATTTTATCTAATTTCAATGATTCATTTCTTCTTCATTATCATGCATCGGAATGTGCTGAGGTATGTAATCTTGACCCGCGATTACATAATCACTTTCATCTTTGTTCAACTTACTATAATCATAAGGCCAACGATGTACTTCAGGAATAGGACCATCCCAGTTTCCATGTATATGCTTCACTTCTGCCGTCCATTCTAAAGTTGTTGAACTCCAAGGGTTTTTTGGGCCCTTTTTTCCGTAGAACATTGAGTGAACAAAGTTGTATAGAAAAACCAATTGACCAGCAGCTGTGAATATTGCAAAAATTGTAATTACAACATTAATATCTGTTAAATCGTCGAAATATGGGAAATTAGTATTTGTATAATAACGTCTAGGAAGACCTGCCATTCCAATGAAATGCATTGGGAAGAAAACTCCATATGCACCAACTACTGTTATCCAGAAATGGACATACCCTAAGTTTTTGTTTAACATTCTACCTTCGAACATTTTTGGAAACCAATGATAAACTCCGGCAAACAATCCATAAAGGGCAGATACACCCATTACCAAGTGGAAGTGAGCAACAACGAAGTAAGTATCGTGTACATTAATATCCAAAGCACTATCTCCTAAAATAATCCCCGTCAATCCACCTGTAATAAAGGTAGAAACAAATCCTATCGAGAATAACATCCCAGTATTCATTTGGAGATTCCCTTTCCACAGTGTTGTAATCCAGTTAAATGATTTTACTGCTGAAGGAATTGCAATCAACAATGTTGTAAAAGTAAATACAGATCCCAAGAATGGATTCATCCCTGAAATAAACATATGATGTCCCCAAACTATGGTTGAAAGAAATGCAATTGCCAATATTGAAGCTATCATTGCCCTGTATCCGAAAATCGGTTTTCGAGAATTGGTTGCCATAATTTCCGAAACTAATCCCATAGCTGGAAGAATTACAATATATACCTCGGGATGCCCTAAGAACCAAAATAAATGTTCAAATAGAACGGGAGAACCCCCTTGATTATGAAGTACTTCACCCGCAATATATATATCTGATAAGAAGAATGAAGTTCCAAAACTTCTATCCATTATTAGCATCAAAGCAGCCGATAAGAGAACTGGAAATGAAACTACACCTATAATAGCAGTTACAAAAAATGCCCAGATAGTCAATGGCAAACGCGTCATTGACATTCCTTTAGTACGTAAGTTTATTACTGTAACAATATAATTTAGTGCTCCTAATAATGAAGACGCGATAAATATAGCCATAGACACCAACCATAGCGTCATACCTGCACCTGAACCGGGGATTGCTTGTGGCAATGCACTTAGCGGAGGATATATAGTCCAACCAGCAGAAGCAGGACCTGCTTCAACAAATAGAGACAATACCATAAATACACTAGATAGAAAGAACAACCAGTACGAAATCATGTTCAAGAAACCGGACGCCATATCACGTGCCCCAATTTGCAAGGGAATTAATAGGTTACTAAAAGTACCACTCAAACCGGCGGTTAACACAAAGAACACCATTATAGTACCGTGAATAGTAACTAATGCCAGATAAACACTCGGGTCCATAACACCACCTTCTCCCCACTTACCTAAGAATATTTCATAAATGGTAAACTGATGATCAGGCCATGCCAATTGCAATCTAAAAAGAAGCGACATTGCTATCCCGATGATTCCCATAAACAAACCAGTAACTAGGTATTGCTTAGAAATCATTTTATGATCCTGGCTAAATATATATTTAGTTACAAAGGTCTCTTTATCTTCTGCGTGGTCGTTTGCGTGTGCTGACATATCTTCTAACTAATAATATTATTTTTTAATAACTTCTGCAAAGGTCGGTTGTGTTGCCATCCAAGTATCGTAATCCTCTTGTGACTCAACAATAATTTTCATTTGCATATTGTAGTGGTTAGTACCACAGATTTTATTACATAGAAGCAGATAATCAAACTCATATGGTTCTAATGCTTCTTCGCCTTTTTCTGCTAATCCAACACTTTTTTCTCTTCTAAGCCGATTGATCTCATTGACTTTTGCAACGACATCATCATTTAACCTCATATCCTCTGTAGTAATTGATGGGGTAAATGCAAACTGTGTTATCATTCCTGGAACACAATTCATTTGAGCCCTAAAATGAGGCATATAGGCCGAATGTAATACATCCTGTGATCTCATTTTAAATAAGACTTTCCTTCCTAATGGTAAATGCAATTCATTTACTACAACATCGTCCTGTGCATTTGGGTCTGAAGCATCAACACCAAGCTGATTAACTCCCTCAATTAGACGAACATTAGCTTCTCCTAAGGTATTATCTCCCCCACTGTATCGGGCACGCCAATCAAACTGATATGCATACAACTCCACGACCATCGGGTCATCTTCAGTATCCACATTCATAATATCTGTCCAAGTGAATAATCCGTAGATGATTAAACCAGCCAAAACTATTACTGGAATAATAGTCCAGATAAATTCAAGTTTGTCATTATCTGCAAAAAACAAGGCTCTGTTTTCTTTTTTCCCTCGATATTTAAAAGCGAAGTAACTTAATAACCAAAGCGTTACAAATCCAACAAAGAAGATAAGTGCCATTGAAATAAGCATCAGGTTATCTATCCCTTGTCCGTGCTCTGAAGCTGCTTCAGGTAACAAGACGTCACCCCATTCCCAAAAACAGTAAATGAGTAGTATGTATGTGAAAAACACAAACACTAACATTAAATATCCATTAATGTTATTATCCTTATCTGAAGCTATTTCGGAATCGCCACTGTCTTTGGATTTAGACATTTGAAATATCTTATCCATTTGCCAAACAGCAACTCCAAATAGAATGATTACTAATACAACTAAAAATGCGGTCATCGTTATCTGTCTTCTAAATAATTAATTAATAATGATACTGCTTACTCTCTTTAACAAACGGATTGTTTTTCACTACTAATGGTGCTTTTGTAAGCGCTGTAAATACAACATAGACAAAAAGACCAAAGAAAAAGCAAATCGCACCTAACTCAGGCACTCCAATATACCAGGATGAACCAACCGTACCAGGCATCACCATCACAAATAAGTCAACATAATGCCCTGCAAGGACAACAATTCCTGTTAATACTACAAACCAGTTTACTCGCTTATAATCACTATTCATAAGTAATAGAACTGGGAAAACAAAGTTCATTGCTGCCATTCCGAAGAATGGTAATTTAAACTGTTCAATTCTAGTGACAAAATATGTAACCTCCTCAGGAATATTCGCATACCAGATTAGCATAAATTGAGAGAACCATAAATAGGTCCAAAAAATACTAAATCCGAACATATATTTAGCCAAATCATGAATATGACTATCATTTACTATTTCGAGGTAACCTTTAGATTTTAAGTAAATTGTTACAAGAGCAATCGTTGTTATTGCACAAACCATCATTCCTGCAAAAACATACCATCCATATAATGTACTAAACCAATGTGGATCGAAACTCATTAACCAATCCCACGACATCATAGACTCAGTATATATAAAAAATACTAAGAAGCCAGCTGATATTCTAAAGCTTTTCTTAAACCATTTATTACCAGTTTCAGTATCGCTATTTCTTGAAAACTTCACTGCAAAATGTCTATAAAGCAACCATCCTCCCATGTAGATAGCGGCTCTAATTAGTAGGGCTGTTCCGTTCAACCACCCGGCTTTTCCTTGAAGTAATTTATCATGTGCCATAACATCTGGATCTGCCCATACAAATAGATGATTTATATGGAAACCTGATAGCGCCAATAACACAAACATTATTATTCCTCCAGGAACAAGATAAGCCGTGATCCCCTCCATTACTCTGAAAAGTACTGGTGACCAACCTGCCTGGGCCGCGAACTGAATCGCATAAAATGCTAGACATCCTAAAGCTATCATAAAGAAAAAGAAACATGCAATATACAAAGACGACCAAGGTCTATTTTGTAGTTGATGCAAGGTGTGCTCCAAATGGGCCTCTTCACTTCCGTGACCAACTTCTTCATGCCCACCTGCTTGTGCAGCCTCTTCGCCATGGCCTTCATCTGCCTGCGAATTAGAAACTTCGTGAGTCGCTTCGGCACCGTGATCATCCCCGTGACTTGCCAACATTTCTTTTACCTCTGCGGTATTAGCTGGTGCATTTAGAAAGCCTGAAACGATCCCTATGGCGCCAACCACCATAAAAATGATCGCAAACAATTTTAATTTATTAGGTAGCGTGTACATATCTTAGCTATTCTCTATTATAATATAATTAATGAGTTTCATCTGAAGCGTTAACTTCTTCTAAAACAACGTTTTCTTCAACAGGAGCGACTTCAGCCATTCCAGGACTCAATAAAGGCTCTCCCTTTAATGCAGCTTTCAAATTCATCACGTGTTGTGTTATTTGCCAACGCTCTAATTCATTTGTTTGTGATGCATAAGAACCCATGGAATTTAGACCAAACATTTGCACGTGATAAATACCACCTTCGGTAATGCTTCTACCCGCATCATCATAACTAGGTATTCCTAAAAACTTTTCACGTTTCACAAGTACACCTTGTCCATCTCCTTTATCACCGTGACATATTGCACAGTAAATATTATATAATTCCTTTCCTTCTGAAAGGTTTTTCTCGGTAACAGCTAAAGGATTTTTTAATTCTTCTTTTGCCAAATTTAACCCATCTGTTGTATTAGGGTATTCATAAGGCATCCATCCTCTTGAAATTGTACCTTCTACTGGCAACATTGCCTCTTGTTGGCCTGGAAAAATTTCATAACTTACAGGTTCATACATATTAGGCATAAACTGAAAGTTCGGCTTGTTTTCATTAAAACAAGAAACCAAGCTAAATGACGCTATAACAACAACTGCTATCTTTACAATATTTCTCATATTAGTGATCTTCGTCCGTATCAATTAAATTAATTTCGATCGCTCCTGTTCCGCGTAAGAAGTTTGCAACTTCCTCTGCATCGTGATGTCCTGCATCCACTGCCATTAAAAAATGATCATCCGTAGTTCTAATATCCGGATTTTCAGCCTTCTTAAATGGCCATAATTTACTACGCATATAAAAAGTTATTACCATTAAATGTGCGGCAAAGAATACAGTTAATTCGAACATAATAGGCACGAAAGCAGGCATATTCTCGATATAACTAAAACTAGGTTTTCCACCTATATCTTGAGGCCAATCTTCAATCATAATGAAGTTCATCATTACAATTGAAACGATCAATCCCACTACTCCATACATAAAAGATGTAATAGCGATGCGTGTTGGTTCTAATCCCATCACCTTATCTAGTCCGTGAACTGGAAAAGGCGTATAGATTTCCTCTATATGGTAACGTTCTGCTCGGACATCCTTTACAGCGTGCATTAGGATATCGTCGTCGTTATAAATAGCGTGAATCACTTTAGATGCCATACTACTAGTTGTTTTTAAGTTTTGATGCCTGTCCAGCCCAATCATCACGTTTCGCCCTACCAGGGAATTCGCCAATAATGCTGTCTAACAAATCATATTCCGTATCGGTCATTTTACTAACTTGTTCGAAAGTAAAGATTCCTAATTGGTGCAATTTATCTTCCATTTTTGGACCAACACCACTTATTCTTTTTAGATCATCTTGAGTTTGAGTAGTTGGATCGAAAGCACCCAATTTACTCATTAAATCTCCTATACTCTTCGAATCATCTTCTTTCGTCAATTCATCAGATTTCCCTTTCTCACTAGCTTTTATATTTGGCGCTGATGTTACTTCATCGTAATGTTTTACATCATCCCCATGTTCAGCTCGCAATTTTTTATAATTATCACCAGATCCCTTTAGAATTGATTTCACTTCAGCTTGTGCTATTACAGGGAACGTTCTTGAGTATAATAAAAACAACACAAAGAAGAATCCAATAGTACCAATGAATATTCCAATATCAACAAAAGTTGGTTGAAACATTGTCCAAGATGAAGGTAGATAATCACGATGTAATGAAGTAACAATAATCACAAATCGTTCAAACCACATTCCAATATTTACGACAATTGATATAAAGAATGAGAACATAATACTAGTCCTTAATTTCTTAAACCACATAAACTGAGGTGAGAACACATTACAAGACATCATCGCCCAATACGCCCACCAATAAGGCCCTGTAGCACGATTAAGGAAAGCATATTGTTCGTATTCAACACCTGAATACCAAGCTATAAAAAGCTCTGTCATATATGCAACTCCAACGATGGAACCCGTTATCATAATTACAATATTCATCAATTCAATATGTTGAACTGTGATATAGTCTTCCAAATTGGACACCTTTCGCATTATTATCAACAAGGTATTAACCATTGCAAATCCAGAGAAAACCGCACCGGCTACAAAGTAAGGAGGGAAAATGGTTGTATGCCAACCAGGAATTACAGATGTTGCAAAATCAAATGATACAATAGTATGAACCGAAAGTACAAGGGGAGTTGCTAAACCAGCTAATACCAATGAAACTTCTTCAAAACGCTGCCAATCTTTTGCTCTACCACTCCATCCGAAAGATAAAATGCCGTAAATTTTCTTGGTAAATGGGGTTACAGCTCTATCACGAATCATTGCAAAATCAGGCAATAATCCTGTCCACCAGAATACAAGAGAAACTGATAAATAAGTTGATATTGCAAATACATCCCAGAGTAATGGCGAATTAAAATTCACCCATAACGATCCAAATTGATTTGGAATAGGCAATACCCAGTATCCTAACCAAGGTCGTCCCATGTGGATAATTGGGAATAAACCGGCTTGAATTACCGAGAAAATGGTCATTGCTTCCGCAGAACGGTTAATTGCCATCCTCCATTTTTGACGGAATAATAAAAGTACCGCAGAAATAAGTGTCCCTGCGTGACCAATCCCAACCCACCAAACGAAGTTGGTAATATCCCAGGCCCAGCCAACTGTTTTATTTAGACCCCAAACTCCAATTCCAGTAGAAATTGTGTATATAATACAACCAATTCCCCATAAAAATGCAATCAAGGCAATGGTAAAAACAATCCACCAGGATTTATTCGCTTTGCCTTCCACAGGAGCAGCAACATCCACAGTTACATCGTGGTAGCTTTTATCTCCTATAACTAAGGGTCTTCTAATAGGTGCTTCGTAATGCGACGCCATATTTATATACTATTTCTTAGTTAGTTTAAACTTCTTTTG
>RCNB010001401.1_pt1 | contig 15108 bp, 18 predicted proteins | sample 2041321 | NCBI WGS metagenome assembly RCNB01 (sample SAMN09708232, study PRJNA481090) | Marine sediment metagenome, whole genome shotgun sequencing project. | reverse complement strand
GAGGGTGCAGGATAGGAAAGCGATAGCTTCTATATGCTTAGTTGAATTAAGAAAGATTGTTGAAGTAGTCTGAATCAATCCCCGGATCTACCAAGATTGGGGGATTTTTTAGTGATGGGGGACCTCGATGGATTTGGGGGCACTTCGGTCCACCCCCTGACCTCAAATCCCGAACATATGAGTGCACATATTTTTCAGCGGTCTCCTTCTATATTCATACCAATCTTACTATGCCTTTGCTAACCTGAAGATTCAATATGAGAAGCCGTACAATTGTTGCTTCTTTCTAGATCAGGCCGCTTACCATTATAGTACGCTTTGCCTGTGACCCTAGCCACTTTAAGTGTATGCCTGGAAGCTCGGAGGGCTTTCTAGGCATTATTGCTTACTCAAGAATAAGCCGATTGGTCGATGCAACCATGTGACTGGAGAAGGTAATATCTGCCAAGGAAGAGGGGATCGCGCCTACATCCCCGGGAATTTCCCAAGATGCTCACTATATAAGTAGGCGTTGATTGGGTAGTTTGGGCTTTGATTTACACCCCGATGGGTCGGGGGGGTTCTATACTTGTAGATTGTCCGAGTTAGTAGCACATGATATACTGATTCGGGTGAATGAAGTTGAATCGGTGGGAGGCGGCATTCAGGTTTACTGGGGTTGGGTTTTATATTGGTGCATGCATTGTCGGGGGGGTATATCTTGGAGTTTGGCTTGATAAGAAGGTTGATATTAGCCCTCTGTTTACCTTGCTCGGGCTTGGCCTGGGCTTATTTCTTGCTTTCTATGGAACATACCGCATGCTTATCCCCGCTATCGGCAATAGGAAGGATAAGGGGGATTAGTGGCTAGATTTGGCCGGCGGCAGCGTATCCTGATTATCGTCCTAATTTCCTTTAGCTTGATAGCAATGGGAGCAGTCTTTTTCCCCATTTCTATGCCCCATTTTCAACTCGCTCCTGAAAAGCCATGGCATGATCTCCCGATTACCAATACTATGATTGCTGCCTGGCTTACCATTATTGTAGTTGGGATTCTCTCGTATTTCGCCACACGTAAGATGAAGCTTGTGCCTCGGGGGCTGCAGAACATCATGGAGGTTGTTCTAGAGGCGCTCATAGGTTTCGTGGAGAGCATCGCGGGAAAGGACAACGGGCGTAAATTTTTCCCCATAGTTGCCACCATCTTCATCTTTGTCATTGCTAATGCTTGGCTGGCGCTCTTCCCCGGCTTCATGAGCATAGGTATATGGGAGACAGAAATTGTTCATGGTGTTGAAGAGACTGTGCTTGTGCCTTTCTTTAGGGGGGCGAATACCGATGTAAATTTCCCCCTTGCACTGGCTCTCGTTTCATTTATCTTTGTAGAGTTCTGGGGCTTTAAGGCTCATGGCTTCACCAGCTATATGGGCAAGTTTATCAATTTTCGTCGGTACTTTGGTGGTTGGGGAAAGTTGCTGCGGGGCCAGGTCGGCAGCGGTATGGGCATGCTATTTACCGGGATTATAGATATATTTGTAGGCTTCGTCGAGTTGTTAAGTGAGTTGATACGTATCGTCAGCTTTACCTTTCGTCTATTCGGCAATATGACCGCCGGGGAGATCCTGGTTTTCTCGATGATGTTTCTGATTCCCTGGGTAGCGGCAGTGCCGTTCATGGGATTGGAGCTTTTTATTGGTTTTGTTCAGGCTCTCATCTTCTGTGGTTTGACCGTGGTTTTCCTGGTTATGGCAGTTGCTCCTCACGAGGAGCATTAATATATATTAAATGTGAAAGGGGGATAAATTATGGATGCCGAAACTATGAAGTTGCTAGCTGCAGCAATAGCCATTGGCTTTGGCGCCCTGGGACCTGGCTTGGGGATTGGTATGTTGGGATATGGCGCCATGCAGGCGTTGGGACGCAATCCCGAAGCAAAGGGGCCCATCCAGACTAATATGATCCTGGCTATCGCCTTCGCTGAGGCTATCGCAATCTATGCCCTCATCGTGGCTATTATGCTGATCTTCATCGCATGATCGCATGATTTCCGAGCTCCAATCTAGAAAGACGAGTTGATATGGGCGCTATAGGAATTGACTGGCAGGTTTTACTGGCTCAATTTGTAAACTTCGCTATCCTTTTTGGCCTCCTATCTGTCCTGCTCTATAAACCGATGCGCCGGATGCTCGATGAGCGCTCTAATAAAATCAAGGAGAGCATGGAGCAGGCAGAGCAGATCAAGGAGCAGATGACCAAGAGCGAGGAGCAGGTTAAGCTGCAACTGGATACTGCCCGCAGGGAGGGGCAGGATATATTGGCTCAAGCGGCTCAAATGGGGGAGCGCCTCAAGGAGGAGGCAAAAGGGGAGGCAAGGCAGGAGGCGGAGGTTATCGTCGCCCGGGCGCGCACTGAGATAGAGCGGGAGCGCGACCAGGCTATCGATGAGGTCAAGCGCGAGTTTGTTGACCTGGCGATAACTGCTGCCGAGAAGGTGGTCAATGAGAGCCTGGATCGGGAGAAGCACCGGCGCCTCATAGAGGAGGTACTGGAGCAGGCACCGAAGAGAGAGGGTTGATGGTGGGGGGGGTTACGACAAAGGAGGGTTAATGGCGCGGGTTGCGGCAAAAAGGCATGCACAGGCGGCGTTTCAGATCGCGTTAGAGCGAGACGAATTAGAGATTTGGCGGGGGGACCTGGAGCGGCTCTCTGTATTGGTAGAGGATCCCCTTATATTTGCCTTTTTAGAAAGCCCGCGGATGAATTTTGAGGAAAAAACAAGGATCTTGCGCCAGGGACTCGAGGGGGTTAACCCCCTGGTAATAAACTTAGCCTTACTAATGGTAACACGTGGGAGGTTAGATCTGGTAGCCGATATGGTCCTTGAGTACGGATGGCTGGTCGATGAACATCGAGGAATCGCCCATGCCGAAGTGGCGACAGCTGTCCCCATAGAGCTTAAAGAAAAAGACAAGCTGGTTCGATATCTCGGCGATTTGGTAGGGCTGAAGATCGCTCTCACCGACAGGGTTGATCCCTCAATTATCGGCGGGCTTGTAGCTAGGGTGGGCGATAAGATCATTGATGGCAGCACTAGGTCCCGGCTTCACGCTCTCAGAGCAAGCCTGTTGAAATAGGTTGAAATCGGAGGTTTTTCATTCTCCGCGTGAGTGTGATAGGGCTGATTAGAAGGTCACTCGCGGAGATGGGTTGACGGGATAGATAGGAGGTTATAACAAGATGGCTCGTGCTCAAGATTTCACTGCAATTATAAAACAGCAGATCGAGCAGTTTGGCGCAACAGTAACAATGGTTGATGTGGGTGTGGTGGTGGAGGTGGGTGATGGTATTGCCCGTATTCACGGGCTATCCGGTGTCAAATCCAGCGAATTGCTACAGTTCCCTAATGATGTAATCGGTATTGCCCTGAACCTGGAGGAGGATAGCGTTGGAGCGGTGATCCTCGGCGGGGGGGAAGGTGTGAAAGAGGGGGACGAGGTGCGTTCCACCGGGCGGATCGCTGAGGTTCCAGTAGGTGATGGCCTTATAGGTCGGGTAATTGATCCTTTAGGTGAACCCCTCGATGGCAAGGGACCGCTGAAATACGAAAAAACTCGGCCGGTAGAGCGAGTGGCTCCCAACGTTGTAACACGCAAGTCGGTGGATACCTCTGTCCATACTGGGATCAAGGCTATAGATAGCATGATCCCTCTGGGGCGCGGGCAGCGTGAGCTCATCATCGGTGACCGTGCTACTGGTAAGACCGCCATTGGTATTGACACTATCATTAGCCAGAAAGGTGGCGACCTCACCTGCATATATGTTGCAATAGGTCAGAAGACCTCTAAGGTAGCACAAACGGTGGCTGTACTTGAGCAATACGGTGCAATGGAGCATACCATCGTTGTATCAGCCCAGGCATCAGACTCAGCGGCGCTGCAGTACCTTGCCCCCTATGCTGGTTGTTCTATCGGGGAGGAGTTTATGGAGCAGGGGAAAGATGCCCTTATTATCTATGATGACCTCTCCAAGCATGCATGGGCCTACCGTGAGATTTCCTTACTTCTGCGTCGACCCCCAGGTCGTGAGGCATACCCGGGTGACGTCTTCTATCTCCACAGCCGCCTCCTCGAGCGCGCTGCTAAGTTAGCGGATGAGCATGGCGGCGGCTCACTTACTGCTCTGCCTATTATCGAAACCCAGGCTGGCGATATCTCAGCATATATTCCTACCAACGTAATATCTATTACCGACGGACAGATATATCTGGAGAGCGACCTGTTTAATGCCGGCGTACGGCCGGCGCTGAATGTTGGCCTCAGCGTGTCCAGGGTTGGTGGCTCTGCCCAGACGCGCGCAATGAAGAAAGTAGCGGGGAAATTAAGAATGGACCTTGCACAGTACAGGGAGCTAGTGACCTTTGCCCAGTTTGGTGCTGCCGAGCTGGACAAGACAACCAGGGCGCAACTGGAGCGCGGACAGCGCATTACCGAGGTGCTGAAGCAGCCTCAATATGTTCCCATGAATGTAGAAAAAGAGGTGTCTATCCTGTATGCCGTGATAAATGGCTACCTCGATGATGTTCCCGTGGATAAGGTCATGGCCTTTGAAGGGGCGTTCCATCGCTTTATGGAGACAAGCCACCCCGAGATTGGCCAGCGGATTGACACGGAGAAGCAAATAAGCGATGAGACCGAAGAGGCGCTTAAGCAAGCGATCAACGAGTTCAAACAGCAAGTGCCCTATTGAGGTCACAATAGTCATATATAGAGAGACCACTGAAAAAGAGGTGCAGGATACTTCCTGCCGGGGGTCTGGGGGTGTCCCCCAGCTTCAAAAATCCCCCAAGACTGGGGGATATAGGGGGTTGATAAAGACTATTTCAGCATACTCATAGAGTAAGCAAAGGGATATCATATATAACGGATTAAAGAATGGCTACTATACGTGAAATACGACGTCGAATAAAGAGTGTCCAGAACACCGCTAAGGTTACCAAAGCGATGGAGATGGTAGCTGCCTCTAAGATGAGGCGAGCCCAGGAGCGCACTATGGCCGCTCGCCCCTATGCTGAGAAAATGCAGCAGGTTCTCGCTGACCTTGCTGCGCAGCACCGCTCTGGAGAGGAGGTACATCCTCTCCTTCAGCAGCGTGAAGTGAATAGAATTGCCCTCATCCATATAACTCCTGACCGTGGCCTTTGTGGAGGGCTTGTTGCCAATATCAATCGCAGTGTAGCGAGCTTCATCCTGGAGCAGAATGTTCCCATAACTACAGTTGTCGTCGGTCGTAAAGGGAGAGATTTTATGAATCGCTCGGGCCAGGAAGTGCGTGCCGAGTTTACGCAGCTTGGCGATCGCCCGTCAATCGTGGATATCCAGCCCATAACCCATATCGTCATCGATGATTATACAAATGGCCTCATCGATGAAGTATATGTATCGTATACACGGTTTGTAAATACTATGAACCAGCAGCCAGTGCTGTGGCGGCTGCTTCCTGTTGAGCCGACGGCTATTGAGCCGGGGCAAAATGTGGAATATATATACGAGCCATCGCCGGCTGAGGTACTCGCTGAGCTTCTACCTCGCTTTGTTGAAAAGGAACTCTACCATGTCATCCTTGAGGCCATCGCCAGCGAGCAGTCAGCACGAATGGTAGCAATGCGCAGTGCCACCGACAATGCTAAGGAGATAGTTGAGGAGCTTACCCTTACCTATAACAAGGTGAGGCAGGAGATGGTTACGAAGGAGCTTCTGGATATAGTCGGGGGAGTGGCGGCATTGGGATAGGGCAAACGCAAGAATTGATGCTGGTTTAGAATAAGGCAGGAGGTTGTTATGGCAAAAGGAAAGGTAACCCAGATCATTGGTACGGTGGTAGATATAGAGTTTCCACCGGATGCGTTGCCTGCAATAAATAATGCTATTGAGATCCCCACTAATGGGGACAAGATTATCCTCGAGACACAGCAGCATGTCGGCAATAACTGGGTTCGATGTCTCGCTATGTCCCCCACCGATGGCCTGGCGCGCGGTACCGAGGCTATCGATACCGGGGCACCGATCTCTGTCCCCGTGGGACGTGCTACCCTGGGACGCTTGTTTAATATTCTCGGTGAGCCCCTGGACAATTTGGGCTCCGTTGAGGCTAGCGAGCGATGGCCTATCCACCGCTCGGCACCTTTATTTCAGGATCAAGAGAGCTCCACTCAGATGCTGGAGACTGGAATTAAGGTAATTGACCTTATTACTCCCTTTACCAAAGGTGGTAAGGTTGGCGCCTTCGGTGGTGCCGGTGTGGGAAAGACTGTTGTTATCATGGAGCTCATTCGTAATATCGCCACCGAGCATGGTGGCTTCTCCGTTTTCGCTGGTGTCGGGGAGCGTTCTCGTGAGGGTAATGACCTCTGGCATGAAATGAGAGATTCGGGGGTTATCGATAAGACGGTGCTTGTTTTCGGGCAGATGAATGAGCCACCCGGAGTAAGGGTGCGTATTGGCTTCACCGGTCTCACGATGGCGGAATACTTCCGCGATGTTGAGGGGCAGGACGTGCTGCTTTTCATCGACAATATCTATCGCTATACCCTGGCGGGTATGGAGGTATCGGCCCTTTTAGGTCGGATGCCATCGGCGGTGGGTTATCAGCCTACTCTGGCTACCGAGATGGGTGCTTTGGAGGAGAGGATTACCTCCACCAAAAAGGGATCCATCACCTCTTTCCAGGCAATCTATGTCCCCGCTGACGACTATACTGATCCCGGTGTTGCTACAGTCTTCGGTCACCTTGACGCTGTAGTCGCCCTGGAGCGCGCTATTGCTGAGCAGGGGCTCTATCCTGCTGTTGATCCGTTGGTCTCCACCTCTCGCATCCTTGATCCAAACATTGTTGGTGAGGAACATTACGGTGTGGCGCGCGGAGTGCAGCGGGTGCTCCAACGGTATAAGGACCTTCAGGATATTATCGCAATATTGGGTATGGAAGAGCTTGCGGAGGAAGATAAGCTTACAGTAATGCGCGCCCGCAAGATCCAGAGATTTCTCTCACAGCCGATGTTTGTTGCTGAAGCATTCACCGGTACGGAAGGCCGCTACGTTCCCGTAAAAGAGACAGTACGTGGTTTCAAGGAAATACTTGATGGAAACCACGATGCCCTTCCCGAGCAGGCCTTCTGGATGACGGGTACGATAGATGAGGCAGTGGAGAAGGCGAGGAAATTTGAGGAAGCATAGTTGTGATATTAGGGGTACAGGGAGTTATAATCCTTGGATAAATTGAAGTTTGAAATCGTGACTGCGGAGTGTCTGCTCTACTCAGATGATGTCGATATCGTCATCGCCCCGGGCGTCCAGGGGGAAATGGGTATCCTCCCCAGCCATGCTCCACTCTTGACCATGCTTCAGCCCGGCGAGCTGGTGGTTAGGAAGGGCAGCGAGGAGACAGCCATGTTTGTGAGCGGCGGATTTCTCGAGATAATGCAGGATCGGGTTACCGTGCTTGCCGATACCGCCGAGCGGGCTGAGGAGATCGATATTGCCCGTGCTGAAGTGGCAAAAGGCCGAGCCGAAGCGAGGCTTAGGGATCATGTTCCTGAAATGGACCTTGCCCGTGCCGAGGTGGCACTCAAGCGCTCTCTGGTACGGCTAAAGGTAGCGGAGAGAAGGAGAAAACCGAAGTCTGGCTTAGGGGGAGCTCAGGGACTTTAGATGGTAGGTCATAGTCTGCAGGGCGAGCGTGGGGTCTACCTCCTGCATGCGTACGTCCTTGGGTACGCGGGCTGCAGCAGGGGCATAGTTTAATATCGCTTTGATATCGCAATCTACCACGCAGTCGATGGCCCTTTGGACCTGTGATGGGGGCACGGCGACAATGCAGATTTCTATACCCTGGCTTTTCACCGTATCGGTGAGCTCGGCGAGATCCTGAATCATTAGCCCGCTTACGTTTCTGCCAATTTGATGGGGGTCAATATCAAAAGCAGCCACAATGTTGAACTCGCGTAGCGCAAGCATGCCATAGTCGAGAATCGCCTTCCCCAATCTTCCCACACCGATAAGAGCCACGCACCACTCCCGGTTAAGCCCCAGAATCTGCCGCAGTTCCTCCCGGAGCTGTGCAATATTATAGCCTTTTCCCTGTTTGCCAAACTTGCCGAAATAGCTCAGGTCCTTTCGAATTTGCGCGGGGGTCATCCATAATCTCGCCCCCAACTCCTGAGAACTGACTACCTCAGCGTTCTCCTCCGTAAGGAGAGTGAGGATGCGTAGATATAACGGCAAACGAAATATTACCACATCTGGGATTTGAGATGCCATGTTTCTACTCATTTAGCCCGATGCAAACGGGGCTAACCTAACATCTTTGTGTTACTGTTTGGACTGGAACGGTATCTTTATCTCACGGTGGAAGGTTATTTGAGGTGTCTTGATGACCCAAACTCGCTTTATTCAGATCGAACTTTCTCCTGTAGCAGACCCTCGATTAGCTCAATTACAATACGGCCTTTTGCCAGGTCTACCGATATTACCACATCCTCGATGGCGGGGATCAGTAGCTCTCCATGCTTGGACGGCACTACATATACATCGTTACTCCCTGTGGGTAGGATGTGGGCGATCCGACCCAGAAGTTCCCCTTCAGTAGTCCAGACCTCGAGGCCGAGAATCTGAAACTGATAATACTCACCATTCTGTAGTGGGCGAATCTGGGATTGTGGCACCTCTAGGAATTGCCCGCGAAGCTCTGTGGCATCTTCCACCCTATCGATGGTGGCCAGCTTGAGGATTACTCTCCCCCGGTGCCACCTGCTCCGTTCGATGGTCACCGCTCGTCCCTTAATGTAGACCTTCTCCTGGGGCGAGAATCGATCGGGGAAGTCTGTCATCACCTCAACCTTTACCTCACCACGTACTCCACATACGGTAACGACTCGACCAACCGCGATGAACTGGGAATCCATATTGATATTAAACCAGGATTACTCTACTACGAGCTCTACACGGGTTCCTTGCTTGACTGCAACCACCCTTAGCAGGGTACGCATAGCTTGGACTACCCGGCCCTGTTTGCCGATCACCCGTCCCATATCCTCCTGGTCAACCTGCAGCTTAAGGAGCACACCGCCTTCGCTTTGCTCCTCGGTTACCACAACATCATCCGGCTTGTTCACGATCGCCTTGGCTATATACTCGACAAGCTCTTTCATTCCCCCCCTCCTATACTTGTTTTTCGATCCCTTCTTGAGGAAGGGTCGTGTGCTATTCTTTGCTCTTAGCTGTAGGCTCTTCCTCAGTGGGCTTTTCCTCCGCCAGCTCGGCTGTGGGCTCATCTACAGGTTCCGCTGCAGGCTCTTCCTCAGTGGGCTTTTCCTCCGCCAGCTCGGCTGTGGGTTCCTCTACAGGTTCCGCCGCAGGCTCTTCCTCAGCGGGCTTTTCCTCCACCAGCTCGGCTGTGGGTTCCTCTACAGGTTCCGCCGCAGGCTCTTCCTCAGCGGGCTTTTCCTCCACTAGCTCGGCTGTGGGCTCCTCTACGGGTTCCGCTGCAGGCTCTTCCTCGGCGGGCTTCTCCTCCGCCATCTTGGCTTCGGGCTCCTCTACGGGTTCCGCTGCAGGCTCTTCCTCGGCGGGCTTCTCCTCCACCAGCTCGGCTGTCGGTTCCTCCTTGGGTTTCTTCGCTGGCTTCTCTGTGGGCTTATCTGTTTTTTCCTCTGCAAGTTTCTTTGCAAGCTTCTCTGTGTGTTTTTTTGTAGGCTTCTCAATGATGCCCAATTTCGCCAGCAAGATGGACACTCTTTCTGTAGGCTGGGCCCCCTTACCAATCCAATTTAGGGCCTTCTCCTCATCGATGACGATGGTAGCAGGGTCTGTTAAAGGATTATAGTGACCGATGATTTCAATAAAGGCGCCATCACGTGGGGCCCGGGCATCGGCGACCACCACTCGGTAGCTGGGCCTCTTTTTTCTACCCAAACGACTCAATCGAATTTTTACCATTACTTACCTCTCAATATTGCTATTATGAGTGAAATAATACCTTGTGTCAATGGCTTTAGTTGTCTGTAGATACTACAGCGGATATAATTGATTGGTATGATAGGGCGCAATCTTCATAGCTGGCAGGTGAGCGTTGCTGAAGCTAAGGAAATCCAGCGGGTTCTTGCAGCTCAGGTATTAAGAAAAAACGAGCTGGGAACCCCTCATCTAATTGCTGGTGTGGATATTTCTCGCGAGGACAGTGATGGAAAAGCACGGGGGGCAGTGGTAGTGATCGATTTCCCCGGGCTTGTTCTGGTGGAGCAGAATGTGGTGACACTGGAGATCAACTTTCCTTATGTGCCAGGGCTTCTCTCTTTCCGGGAAGTGCCGTTGATTCTGGCTGCCTGCGAAGGTCTTACCGTAACACCCGATCTATTTATCGCCGATGCTCAGGGTATCGCACACCCCCGCAGATTGGGTCTGGCTTCTCATCTTGGGCTTATATTGGGTACGCCCACTATAGGTTGTGCCAAGTCCATCCTGTGTGGCCAGCACGGTGATTTAGGGGAGGAGCCGGGAGATTACACACAGCTCCTCGATAAGGGTGAGGTTATCGGGGCGGCTCTGCGGACAAAGCGGGGCGTAAAACCTGTCTATGTCTCTATCGGGCACAGGGTTGACCTTAAGGCTTCCATTCAATGGGTGATGGCTTGCCTCAGAGGTTATCGCCTCCCTCAGCCCACTAGGCTGGCTCACCTCGCGGCGGCGGGATAACTTGCCCACTGCGACAAGGACGGAGCAAGGGTAATGCAGCAGGTTACCTGCCCGGGGTTGATTTGTGATTGAAAAAGGAAGGTGTAATGGTGCAAGAGCAAAAGAAAAGGCTTGAGGAGCTAACCGAGAGCATCTCCCATGTTATGGTGCGTCTTTGACATCGCTCAAAAGGAGCGGGAGATTGCGAAAATAGAGGCGGACTCATCGCGCCCCGATTTCTGGCATGACCAGGAGAGGGCTCAGGGAGTGATGCGCCAGCTTGGAGGGTTGAGGGGAGAGGTGGATAAATGGCGCATAATGGAGCGCAGGGTCAGTGACCTTCTAGAACTTACAGAGCTGGCTATCGGTGAGGAGGAGCCTGAGATGGGGAAGGACATTGCTGCCGAAGCTGAGCGGGTGGATGCCGAGTTTGAAAAGATGGAGTTCGAGCTGCTCCTGAGCGGTGAGTACGAAAAGAGGAACGCTTTCCTTGCGGTTCATGCCGGTGCTGGGGGCACCGAGGCTCAGGACTGGGCGGAGATGCTTCTCAGGATGTATCTTAGGTGGGCGGAGCGCCGTGGCTATCAGACGAGGATAGTCGAGGTCTCACCCGGTGAAGAGGCGGGGATAAAGAGCGCCCTCATCGAGGTTATTGGAACTTACGCTTACGGCTACCTCAAGGCGGAGCGCGGGGTACATCGGCTGGTGCGCCTCTCCCCATTCGATGCCTCACATGGTCGGCATACATCCTTTGCTCTGGTAGAGGTGTCACCGGAGGCGGAGCTTGAGCTGGATATTACCATAAACCTCGATGATGTGAGGATTGACTACTTTAGGGCCAGCGGCCCTGGAGGGCAGCACGTACAGAAGACCAGCAGTGCGGTTCGAGTAACTCATCTCCCCACCGGGCTGGTGGCTATCTGTCAGAATGAGCGGTCACAGTTTCAGAACAAGGATCTGGCACTTAAGGTTCTCAGCGCCCGCCTACTCGAGCTTGAGCTGGCTAAGCGTGCTGAGGAGCAGGCCAGGATTAAAGGAAAGCATATCGCCGCCGGATGGGGCAACCAGATCAGAAGCTATTTCCTCCACCCGTATAAAATGGTGAAAGACCATCGCACTGGATATGAAACCAGCGACCCCGCTGCTGTACTGGATGGGGCACTGGATGAACTTATCGAGGCATACCTTAAACATACTATGGGGACGGAATCGTGAAGCGGCTAAACCGGTTACTCATACTGTCTTTAGTTCTCTCCCTATTAATCGCCATTCCAATTCTTTTCAGTATTTCTACAACTATATTGGCCCAGGGTGAGATCACCGTAATCTCCAGCGATGCCGAGATGCAATTCCCCTCAACTATAACCTTTTCCATGGAGGCGGAGGCGGCCAGTGATATTGCCGACATCGATCTTGTATACCGGAAGAGTGGAGAGAGCCTCATCCCTGTTAGCAGTCGGGTCGACGTAGATTTCATCCCCGGTCAATTGGTAGCGGCAAGCTGGACATGGGATATGCTGGAGACTGGAGGACTGCCGCCGGGAACGGAGATAGATTACTGGTGGTTGATTGAGGATGCTGCTGGGCACGAACTTCAAACTTCTCCAGCCACCATTGCATTCGATGACCTGAGTCATGACTGGCAGAGCCTTGCCAGCGATCAGGTGACCATCTTCTGGTATGAGGGTGACCTGTCCTTTGTCCAGGATCTTGTCGATGCCGCCGATGAGGCCTTGGAAAGGCTGGCCGGTGAAATCGGGGTTGCCCTGGAGCAGCCAGTCAAGATTTATATTTATGCTAGCTCTGGGGATTTGCGAAACGCTTTAATATACCCGCAAGAATGGACAGGCGGTCTCGCATTCCCCGGGTATGGAACTGTAATAATTGGTATCTCTCCAGATAACCTTGCTTGGGGTAAAAGGGCTATCGCCCATGAGATGGGGCACCTTGTAGTCCATCAGGCGCTCTCCGGCTTCTATGGTCATCTCCCTGTTTGGCTCGATGAGGGGCTGGCGATGGATGCTGAGGGTGATCTCAGGCCAGACCTTCAAACCATGTTGAATAAAGCAATTGCCCGTGACACCCTTTTTTCGGTGCGCAGTATTTCCAGTTCCTTCCCCACCGATCCTGACGAGGCCAGACTCTGCTATGCCGAAAGCTATAGTTTGGTGCAGTTTCTTATCGACACCTATGGTAGCGATAAGATATTGAATCTGCTGGCTGTTTTAAATGAGGGGAACACCTATGACGATGCCATGCTTGAAGTTTATGATTTTAACGTGGATGGTCTCAATGCTGTATGGCGAGAGAGTCTTGCTCTCGGGCCTCAGCCTTCACCGACACCTGACGGCGAGGCCTCAAGTTTCCCAGCACCCTACATTGCGCTCGTCGCCACAGTAGTAATCTTATCGGTAGTGCCTGTATATTTGGCGCTCTCATTCCGCCGCCGTTTTCAATAGCATCTCGGAAAAACCTTAATCCGGCCGTTCCTTCCTGCTATGGTACCACACATAGATGAGGCGATGTGCTGCTGTCAGATTGGAACCAATGGCTAGAATCCAGAGGGCTATAAGGAGAATAGGCTCGAATGTGCTCAGCATGAGTCCCATGGATAGGATAAGAATCCTCTGCGTTCTTCTCATTATCCCTACATCGGCATCTAGTCCCAATCCCTCCGCCCTAGCCCTCACATAGCTGACGAGAAGGAAGCCCACGAGGGCAGCAAAGATGAGGATCATTTCCAGGGAAGTATCCTGATCTGGTTGCCAGGCGAAATACCATAATAGTCCAAAAAGAAGTACCGCATCGGACCAGCGGTCAAGGGTAGAATCGAGAAGAGCACCGAACTTGGTGACTCTATTCGTATATCTAGCCACTGCCCCATCGAGAAGGTCGAAGATACCTGCCACCAGGATCAACGAACCACCGAGAAGGAAATAACCCTGGGAGATTACCCAGGCGACGAAAATATTCATCAGGAAACCAGAAATGGTGAGGTAGTTGGGCTTCACCCTTGTCTTAGCCACCACACGGCCCACCGGTTCGGCAAGGTTATGAACTTTATCACTAATTATTTCTGCAGGTCGCCACATTTAATAGTCCAATCACGATATTCATTATCCCATATGGGCTCAGCGCTTGATGTTCTGCTTAGCAGCATTATAGCATTGCCCTTTCTACGTTATGAGTCATTAAGCAAGCGCAGATAGTATTCGAACACACTTTTAGCAACGTTGGGCCAGCTGCATTCCTCCGCCTTTAGCCTCCCTTTTGCGCCCATCTCTTGACGCAAGGATTTATCGCTGAGAAGTTGAATCAGGGCACTGGCCAGGGCCTGCTCATCTCTTGGAGGTACCAATAGCCCCTGAACACCGTGTCGCATAACGCTGGAATAACCATCATTCGCAGAGGCGACGATGGGCTTTGAGGCGGCCATGGCTTCCAGCAGGATAATACCGAAACTCTCCTCTCCGGTAGCCGGGGCGCAGAAAACATCGGCAGTTTGGTAGTACCTGTGAAGATCTTCATTGGGTACATAGCCGGTGAAGACCACATCCTGCATATTCGCCTTATCTACCAGCTTCTCATATTCTTGACGTTTCCCAGGCCCAACTACAATGAGCCGCGAATTGGGCAATTCGTGCTTAATCCTTTCATAGGCACCTATGAGATATCTCAGCCCTTTGCGTTTTTCCATACGACCGACGAAGAGAATGTTCAACTTCCCGTCATTGAACTCATCGATAGGGGGCCCATCGGTGGAAAAGTGTGCCACGTCGATACCGTTGGGGATTATCTCGTAATCGCCGGGGAAATGCTTGCCGATAAAATCCATAGCCGGTTTTGAAACGGCTATCTTGCCATGGAGTTTATTAAACCACCTCATAACGAAGGGCCTCATTATTCTATATCCCTTGGCGCCGCTATGAAAGGCGTGAAAGGTACCCACATTAATGGTGTTCGATACGCGAAGTGTGGAGATGGTTATAGTGGAACCCAGTGGCTCATGGAGATGTATAATATCGAACTTTTCCCGCTCGAGGATGGCCCGTATCGGGGAGGACAAGTTCGATAGGGTAGCCCTGGCGATAGAGCCGCCTGAGGGTATGGGGAAAGTCCTACCCAGTTTGATAATATCCTCATTATTCAGGGAGTCTCTGTTGCCGGAAAACGGGGTGATAATTCGGACATTGTGTCCCATTTCAATGAACTGCTCATAGAGGTTGGTAATATGGATGGCTACCCCGCCAGGGTGAGCATAATCGTAGGGTGAAACCAGAGCAATCTTCATGAAGAAAACCGCCTGACTGAATTCTTTAGCATACCACGAAGGAAGTATCCTCTACTCCTACGCTGCTGCCTGATGATTTGAATCAGGCCTATGTCCTTCAGCCTCACCCGA
>RCNB010001399.1_pt1 | contig 15122 bp, 15 predicted proteins | sample 2041321 | NCBI WGS metagenome assembly RCNB01 (sample SAMN09708232, study PRJNA481090) | Marine sediment metagenome, whole genome shotgun sequencing project. | reverse complement strand
ATGCCGCTGGTACCGGCAGCCTGTGCAGCGACCTTGCGGCTGACGTCTTTGCTGCCAAACAGGTGGCCAAGGATGTTGTTGCCATCGTTGCGTGTATCTTCGTCGCTGAGCGATTGCGGTTCATCGATGTAACGTTGATGGTTTCCGTTCCCGAGCGCTTTCTGCAAACCCGATAGCTGGCTGGTGCTCTGCGCCTGGCCACCCAGGCCTTGTAGCAGGGCCGGTGCCAGCGCAGAGACGAGATCGTTCGTTTTGGCCGAATCCAGCCCGAGCCCCTTGCCTAGCGTACCCAGGCTTTGTTCTCCGCCAGCCTGCTTGAGTAAGTCCATAAAATCCATAATATGTTCTCCAGATTCAATCTTGCGGTATTTTGATTTTTTGGCCCGGGTAAATCTTGTTGGGGTCCGGGATCAGTTCTTTGTTCGCTTCATGAATTCGGGTGTATTTCGAGGCATCGCCATAAAAACGTTTCGCAATGGCACCCAGCGTATCGCCACTGACAATTTCGTAGTATTCCACCCGTTCCTTTTCTTCTTCGACCGGTGCCGGAAAGGTAAAGTCGTCGGCTACGACTTTGGTTACACCCTGCACATTACCAGCAAGTAGCACTGCCGTATTTCGCGTCGCCTCGTTCACGCAATTGCCGCAAATGGTGGCGACGCCGTCATCAAACTGGACATCAAGATTGGATATGCCTGTCGTTTTTATCTCGAGATGGCTTTTGATGTTATCGGCGGCCTCGGCATCTGTGTCAAAAAGTTGTCGACCCACGTCTTTGGCAAAATCGAATAGTCCCATCTATGTTCTCCGAAAGTTTCTCTATTAAAATAAGACCGCCGTTAATGGCGGGCTTTGTCTTTGTGACATTCAAAATTTCCTGCCACTTTTTACACTCCCTAGCCCTTCAATAGAAACGTGACTTTCATTGTTACGCGGTATTCTGATACTTCACCGTCCTTGATGACGACTTTTTGCTCTTTGATCCAGGCACCCTCGACGTTATCTATCGTTTTTGAAAAACGCTTAATGCCTTTTTTAATGGCTTCTTCAAAGCTCTTGCTCGAGGAAGCGGTGACTTCGGAAGTTTTTGCTACAGTCATAGGTATTGCTCCAATAGTTAATATTATTCAACAATCGCCGCAGTCGATCAGGTTATGGGCATGGAACCGCAGACGATGTCGTTCTTGATTGCAGGCGATTAAACAGTGCGCCAAGCGGTATTGCAATCGCGAAACAGATATTGGAGCGGTCGGATTAATGTTTTAGCTGCAGTTGTACGTCCTTGCCAACATTGCAGACTGCGACTGCCGCGACTCCAGCACCAGAGCGATATAGTGGGGCTAGTATTGCAAGTATCTCAAGATGTTCTGCGGTTTTATTTCAGGCAGGTATTCCATCGAGTAGCACCAGCCCGAAAAATACGATGCGTAATTCAGTCAATTTTTTGGTGTTTAAAGGACTTACTGAACTGCCCTCTTCCCAGCTGCGCCATGCACATTGTGTGATGATGCCTATCGCTATTACCGAAAACGACGGCCCGAGGGCAACTTACAAAAGATCAAAACTCCCCTTGGGAATAGTGTTGGAACATGGTGACCGGATACTCGGTCTTCGCCTTTGCGGCGCAGTTTGAATCAAAATCAACCGTTACAAACGGAACCCCCGCACTCGTTTCTCCCAGTAATTCTCCTGCAGGTGAATACATCCACCCGCCTCCTGTGAACCAGTCACGTTCAACTGATCTTCGGTTCGCACCGATGACATATGCCCCGGCTGTTGATGCCGCCAACAAGCTCGCGGCACGCCAGCGCGGGTGATCGCCCGTGGCGCGGCATTGAACGAGAATTTCAATACCATCTTTGGCTAGTTTGCGGGGCGTTTCTGCATACATGATCTCACTACAAAGCTGCACGCCGATCATGTGACCCTGAATATCAAAGACAGCGTCTGACACCTCGCCCTCGTGAAACCAAACGCGCTCCAGGGCGGGAAAATCGTTTGGCAGGTATTGTTTTGAACGCAAGGGCTGAATTTCCCGGTTGTGATCCATATAGAACGCTTCGTTCAGGTTCTTGCCGACCTTGGTTATGGGGCGAGACGCAATAATTGGCGTCGGTATTGAATTCGAAAGCCGCTTCAACCATTGAGCATGGTTTTCAACGGTGTGCTGCCATTTTTCTTCGCTGTACTCGGCAACGTGAAATATCCAGGGCGTGAATGGCATTTCCGGCAAAACAAGCAGATCCGGGTTTGTGTCCGAGACATGCTGTGCGATGCTTTCTATCGCCTTCGCGTACCTGTTTTGTTCGTCAGGGAATTCAGCGATGCAAACTTTCATAGAAATTCACCAGGTGTTTCTGCCGTGCGGTTTCTGTCTGGCCACCCTTTTACTGAGAAGCGCGGCTCATAGGGTTGGCCGGATCGGCAGCCCATTCCTGAAGTGAGTCCATGTAGACAGCAACGTCGGAGAAGCCAAGGCGGTGCATGGTAAAAGCGACGGATGCCGCTGCTACTCCCCCGCCGCAATAGGTAATCACGCGAGTGTTTCGGTCCTCACCGTCGTACACCAACTCCAGTTCGTCGAATGACCGGTAGTACCCTTCCGCATCGAGAAGATCGGAGGATGGCATGTTCGTGGCGCCCAGGATATGGCCGGGTCGCTCGTACATCGCAAATTCGCCGCGAAAGTGAGCATCGGGTAATGCGTCGACAATGCTTATGTTGTTGTCGTTCGTGGCAGCAAACACCTCGTCCCGGTAGGCAATCGTGTCCGGTCGGAGTGTGGTATTTAGCTGCTTCGCAGGTCGCTCGGCCGGCTCTGTGGATAGCGGCCGATCTTCCGCTATCCATTTATCCAGCCCGCCATCGAGCAGCGCTACCCGGTCAAATCCCACCCAACGTAGCATCCACCACACTCTGGCGGCCCAATCGGGAATGTTTGCGGTGTACAGGACAATGCGGGAGTCATTGCCAACGCCCAGTGCGCCCATGGCTTCACTGAATTGCTCTGGGGTCGGCATGATAAAAGTAAAATTGTTGTCGACGGCGGACAGATCTCCCATAAGATCGGCGAATCCGGCCCCGGGTATGTGGCCGGCCTCGTATTTGTCCCGTCCACTGACACTTCGAATGCCACCCTTTTCATCTTGCTCTATCAGGACAGTGCAATCGAGCACCACCAGATCCGGGTCATCGAGGTGTTCGCTCAACCACTGTGTCGTGACCAGAGCGTCAATATCCTGCACGGCACTATTGCTGGAATCGTTTGGCGAATTTGCGGGTGAACATGCACTTGTGATCACCAATAATGCGATCAGGGTGAAAAATATTCGTGTGTTGTGCCTGGATTTCATATCTATCCCTGGGTACAAGAAAACACAGCAGTGCGCCTCTCAGGCCGAGCGTAGCATGATTGAATCAGTCGTATAGTTGTTGCCTCTGTTTTTCGACAACGTGGATAATCGTCGCCCCTTGTCTTAGTTGACAGCAAAAACGACATCAACCTTTCTCAGGGTAAAGCCTTCAATAGCACTAATGCCCCGGCGGCAACTGCCTGCAGACCGATCTGGTCGCTTCCGACTGCGCTGACATAAACTGCTTCTCCGAACGCACGTGTATTGTGTAACTTTGCCAGCCCGGTTTGTGACTCGAATACATCGTTCCAGTTTTCATAGGGGTCTGCTACAGCGAGGCTTGTAAACCAATCTATCCATTGCTGTTCAGTGAACGCATCACGAGATGCCATGAACAATATTGGTCGTGCGAGTCTTTCGTTTTCGCCATACACATAAAAATGTTCACCTTGTGGTGCGACCTGGGTGGCGATCGAATCGCGAATCTGGAGCAATTGTTCCTGTGTCACCAATGAATTGAGTGTCAGCTGCATTTGCAGGTCGGCGGTGTGTGCGACGGCATGGCGCCAGCCCTCCTCCTCGTTAAATCCGCGGTAGTCACTTATTGAACGCATGTAGTTCGTTGCGGTTGCGACCAGTTCACTACGTTCTGTCTTCGAAAATACCTGCTCAACGCGGTCGGTACGAGCGACTTCCGCCAGTGCCAGGGCGAGGAATGGTTTGCGAAAACCAAGCGGGTCTTCGTTGTCCGCAGTCAGCTCGTTGGTCATTGTGGACAAAAGCGTTTTGATAGCCCCGGGCCGCAGTTGATTGCCACGGAGCAAAGTAACAAAACCCTCGAATGCAATGCCGTCTCGAATTTGTGGATCGGGATCACCGAGACATTCCACCAATTCCATGGCGAATCGTTCGCGTCGGGCTGGATCAGCGATGTCATAGCCCTGCTCTTTCAGCGCTGTTAATGCAGCCTTGTCCAAACCCAGAGGTTTGCACGTTGCGTGGACCAGCAACGGTAACCAAACGATGATCGAAAACGCAGTGGCAATGCGTTTACTGGCTGGCTTTCTTCTGTTTGTCCAAGAACTCATAAGCACGCATTCATAATGTCTGGCCCCTCATTGTTTGTATATATCGCAGTTGTCGATGCGGCTCAAATCCGGACCGACAGTTTTCCGGTTTGTTGAATTGGACAACTCATGGGAGTACAGTTCCTCGCAACCTCGACAGGTGAATGCCCGGTTAAACGGGTATTAAACGGGAAGACGGTGCGCTGAAATGCAACCCCGTCACTGCCCCCGCAACGGTAAATGAGTCAGTCAATCAACGAAGTCACTGCGCGATAAGCGTGGGAAGGCGATTGACGAAAACGAACTGCGCGTTACTCATGAGTCCGGAGACCGGCCCGTCGATAAATCCATTGTTCAATCGCGGCGGGCGATACGTGGGGATTTCGATTCTCTCCCTACCCCGATTGGCACAACATGCAAGGTCGGGGAACCCTGTGGGAGTCCATCATGTTAAGAATACTTCTTATGCTGGTAGCTGCCTGTATGCTTTTGGCAACCGGCCAGGCTTTTGCGCAAGCCGAAAATGAGAATTCGTCAGAGATCGATCAGATAGTTGTTGTCGGCGCACGAATTCCATTGACGTTGAATCAGATGGGTAATGCAACGACAGTCATTACTCGCCAGCAAATAGAACAACGCCAGGCACGGTATGTCACTGACATGTTGCGTTCAGTACCGGGATTTTCGGTAAGCCATACAGGTGTCGTTGGCTCACAGACCCAGGTTCGGGTCCGCGGTTCGGAGGCGAACCATGTTCTCGTGCTTATCGATGGTGTGCGGGCCAATGACCCGGCGACCGGTGATGAGTTTCGCTGGGAACACCTGACAACCGGCAACATTGAGCGGATAGAAGTCATTCGCGGCCCGCAAAGCGCGCTGTGGGGTAGTGATGCCATTGCGGCAGTGGTGAACGTCATCACGCGAGATGATCGTAGCGGTTCGCGACTCGATACCTATATTGAAGGCGGTTCGAACAGTACCGGCAATGTTGGCTTGAGTGGTTCTGCCAATTTGGGCAAATGGTCACTAAGCGGTGGTGTTGAATATGCCAATACCGATGGCAGTAACATTTCCCGGTCAGGCGACGAGACTGACGGTTCCGATGTGACGACTGCGTCTTTGGCCGCGCGGGTCCACGTGACCGAGGCGCTGAACTTTGATGTGAAGTTAAGAGCAATCGATGCCTACTCACAATTTGACCCCGTGGACTTCTCTGTGACCGGGTTGCCAACAGACGGTGATGTAGCGACAGAGACCGATAACCTGTACGCCAGCATCGGCGGCACGCTTGAATCCCATGACGGTCGGGTGACCAGTCATCTGAACGTCCACTACTACGAGTCAGACAACCGCAACCTGACAGACAGTGTGCAGAATTCATCATCCGCGTCGGATCGCACAACATTCTCATTTCAGTCTGATTTCGACGTTGGCAACAATCGCCTGGCGCTGGCCCTCGAACACGAAGTAACCCGGTTCGAGCAACGTGGGGAAATTGTATTTGGCGACCCGAATCAGGAGCAGGAAATGGACGTCACGAGCCTGGTTGCCGAGTACCAGGGTCTCGCTTATGAGCGGCTCACCTGGTTGGTAAGCGCACGCTATGACGATAACAGCGATTTTGACGATTCGGTAAATGGTCGACTATCACTTGCATATGCGCTCTCCGAAGCGACGAAACTTCGCGGCGCCGTTGGCACCGGTCAGAAAAATCCGACATTTACCGAGCGCTTTGGCTTTTTCCCCGGCCAGTTCATCGGCAATCCTGATTTGCTTCCGGAGCGTTCAGTTTCGTTCGACATTGGCCTGGATCACGGGTTTTTTGATGGCGCGTTGCTCTTGCAAATGACCTTGTTTCGACAGGATCTTAAAGATGAAATCGATGGTTTCGTATTCGACCCGGTGACGTTTTTGTCGAGCGCAGAAAACAAGGATGGCAAGAGCAAGCGCAGTGGCGTTGAAGCAGGTGCGCAATGGAATGTAACCGAACGAATCGGGCTTGGCGCGTCGTATACCTACACAGATTCCACTGAAGAAAACTTCACAGGTGAAGATACCAGGGAGCTGCGGCGACCACGTCATGCAGGCAGCCTGTCTGCCGACTTTCGCTCAGGTAGCGAGCGATTTCAGGCGACGCTAAACGCTGACTACGGTGGTTCCAGGGATGATCTGTTCTTTCCGCCATTTCCGGCTCTCCCGGAAATTGTCTCGTTACAAAGTTACTGGCTGATCGACCTGACCGCTCAATTTCAACTGACGAAATCCGTGAGCTTTTTTGCCAGAGGAACTAACCTGCTCGACGAGGACTATGAGCAGGTGTATGGCTATCAAACGCTTGGGCGTGCCGGCTACCTTGGGATTCGTGCCAACTTTGGCCAATAGGACGAGTTGAAAAGGGAAAGTATCAATATTTTACATGAGGTATTCTCTATAAATTATTGAATTTAATAATTTATATTACACGAGTACGTGCGTTCCAGAAACCTTCGGGCTCCGCTGTTCCTTTCCCGCTTCACCCTAACGAAGCAATTACGCCTGTCTCCCGGTTCTTTGTATACAAGGCATGCTGAGACTGCAAAACCGCATCCGGTCCGCTCCGGCTATTTATCACGAGGCGTTCGGCAAGACGGCTATAGGCTAACCATCGCCGCAACACGGTACCCGTCCTCAGATTGAGATCGCGTAGCGCCGGCCGATGATCGATGAGAACGACAATCGCGGCTGCGGCCATCGTAATGCGCCATGCACAGACGAATACTGCACGTCGCCATGTTGTTTGTGCCTGGGATCGCAGGAAATCGGTGTGAAAATGCAGATGCGCCCGCTCGTCATTCACCAGCTGAGCCAGCAACGACTTCAGCCTTGTCGGCGGCAATCTGGTCGCTAACAGATGGTAATAGCAGATTCCGACCACTTCAGCGGCGAGCAGAACCAGGACTTTTAGTCGCAGACCAATCAGGCGCCTGGCAAATACGAATAGCTTTGCGGTCCAGTTCTGTCGAATCAGGGTCCCGCCAAGATTGCGTATGCAAATTGCCAGGATTTCAGCGTGACGGTGTTCTTCTGCGACAAACAACTGCATGGCTTCTGCATAATGATCATCAATATCGCTGATCTGGCTGCGTCGCGCCTGATCGACTACGGTGCCACCGCCTGATTCCCCCAATTGAAAAATAGCGAGCGACCTGGCCAAAGAAACAGGGATTTTCGAATAGTCCTCCGCTGTGTCGAGTTCCGGCAATTGCCTTTCGCTGCGACTGGCAAAGAACTGCTGCCACCTTTCCCAGTTAATGATCTCCGTTTGCATGCCCTACTCCCTTTAATGTCGGTTAAAGAGAGTTGTAACAACGAATTCTGACGATCTTAGGGACGAAAAATGCCAGATTGTGGCAGCTGGTCTCTATGCGAGAGCAGCGCAGATCGCGGCAAGATGCCGCTCCTACGAAATGGCGTGATCAAATTGCCACCGTTCGAGCGGTATCTTGCCGCGATTGCTGAGCCCTATTGCGAGGCTTCTAACTGCGCCTTGAGTTCAGCAACGTCGGATTCAAGGGCTTCGATGCGCCTCGCGAGCTCAGATACGTTAACCCGGTCTGCAGATCCGCTTTTCGCCTCAGCCTGCGCGGCATGTGCCTCAACATCTATCGGGCCTGAAAACAGGTGCATGTATTCGGAGTCTTTGCGGCCCGGAGTGCGTGGCAGTTGCATGACGAGCGGGCTGGCATCCGTCTCCATAAGTGTGTTCAGGGCCTCCTCGACGGCATCATTGTCGGCAAAAGTATGCAGGCGCCCGCTGCGTGCCCTGAGCTCCCCGGGTGTCTGCGGGCCGCGTAACAACAGCAGGCAGATGATGGCGTATTGTGGCGGATCAAACTGGTAGTCGCTAAAACGCGAGTTGCAAAAGCGCTGCGTGTATTTCTCGGTCCTGCTCTTGAAATTCTCCTCCGCACGCATGAGATGCTTGGCTTCCAGGACACGCGCAGTTCGTTGCACCACACCTGGTTCCAGTTTCATGACGGGATTGCGGCCGGATTTCTGGTTGCATGCGCTGCTCAGTGCATTAAGCGTCAATGGGTACTGATCAGGCGTGATGACGGATTTTTCGAGCAGACAGCCAATGAGGCGAGCTTCGTCGGCGGTTAGGTTTGGCAGCACTGGTGGTTCCTCGATTTGCGAATTGTGGCTATTCGGGGATTGTTGCAGAATTGGGCCGCTACCATGAAGTCATTTCTATATTCAATTGTCCTCCTGGCGTTTCTTTACGCTGCATTGACCAGCCCGGCGGTTGCTGATCAGCGCCATGTCGCCGTTACTTTCGATGATCTGCCGATTGCCACCTCGGTCGAAAAAGGTGACGCAACGCGCCGAAAAATCACATTGCGACTATTGCAGTCGATTGTGGAACGGGAAATTCCGGTGATCGGCTTTGTCAATGAAGCCGGTTTGCAGGTAAACGACAGGCTTAGTGAGAACAGAGTCGATCTGCTTCGACTGTGGTTGGCGGCCGGGCTTGAGCTTGGCAATCATTCTTTTTCACATTTTGATCTGCACAACACGGAACTGGATGAATTCAAGGCTGATGTGCTGCGGGGACAAACGGTGACAGGCAGGCTGCTTGCCGAGCGCGACCAAACTATCAGGTATTTTCGCCATCCTTACCTGCACACCGGCCGTTCGCTGGACACAAAGCATGAATTTGAGAGGTTTCTGGCGCGGAACGGCTACCAGGTTGCGCCAGTAACAATAGACAATTCCGAGTGGATCTATGCCCGCGCATACGACCTGGCGCTGCAAGCCGGCGACACCGGGCTCGCGGAGCAAGTCGGCCTTGAATACGTTGCTTATATGCTGAAAATGTTCGAGTTCTACGAAGGCCAGTCAAGCCTGTTATTTACTCGCAATATTGCGCAGGTTCTGCTGTTGCACGCCAATGAGCTGAATTCGGCCTGGTTTGGCACGCTGGCAGACAGTCTGAGCAACCAGGGCTATGTGTTCATATCCTTAGCGGAGGCCCTGCAGGATCCGGCCTACCAATCTCCGGATACCTTCACCGGTCCGGGTGGCATCACCTGGCTACACCGCTGGGGTATAACCAGGAAACTGGATCCGGCCCTGTTTAATGGCGAACCGGAGATTCCGGATTACATACTCAAACTGACCGAACTTCGCGAGCACAATTACGCTACTGATCAGTAATATATTTGATAATATTAATATTATTATAAATATCAATGAGTTGACATTATTACTTGAACAAGATTCTAATATTATTCTACCCCGGAAAAACCTGGCACCGCATGCGGGCATTGGCAAATGAATCGATTTATCGGGCTGATAATTATGCTCGGCGATCTGCAACGACCCTTTATATTATGCAAAATTGTGATCCGCGGCACGCTATCGGCGTGCCTGCACAAAAGTTCTGGAGTACTCTTCATAGACTTGCAAGAGCGTTAGTACCTTACATCAGAGCGTGGAGAATAAGATGGCAATGTTTAAGAAATCAAACGACGACGGGTCGGATGTTTCGTCAGCACCAAGGATAGGACAGTCGCGACCAGTACGATCCAAGAACGTATCGGTCATCGGACCAACCCTGGTGATCAAAGGCGAGCTGTCAGCTGACGAAGATCTCGTCATTGAAGGTCAGATAGAGGGCACGATCGCCCATCACAAGAAAAACCTCACGATCGGCAAAGAAGGCCGGGTCAAAGCAGATATCCACGCCAGTTCAGTCCTCGTTGAGGGGCATCTTGTTGGCGATATCCATAGTGAAGGCGTGGTTTCGCTAGCCAAGAGCGCGAGCGTCATGGGCAATATTCATTGTGGCCGCATTGTGATGCAAGACGGTGCGCGATTCTCGGGAAGAATTGAAATGGGTGAGCCTCGCAAGGCGACCATCGCGGCAGAGCCCGCCCAAATTGAGACGAATCAAGCGGAAAAACTTTCTGCCTGACGCGATACTCCGGCATGTAGCCGCCCCTGCACTGCACGTAGTAACGCTGGCGCGTTATAAGAGACCTGCGTGTCTCGCTGCCTCAATATGCAACAGGTCCTTAGGCAGGCCCCGAATTTTCTTGTATTCAATGACGTACTGTAATTGTACAAACGGCAGGCCGCCGATGATTTCCGCGGTATCAATCAACACATTCGTGTCGAATTGACCGATTCCCCAGGCGGTACCAAAAGTGATTGCATCATTTTCCATCGATACGATTGTCGTATCGTATTCGTGCACAAAGCGCTGCTGCCCCATGGCCAGGACGGTTTCCCATGCTTTCTTGCGGCAAATAATATCCAGATCATTCGCAAATGGAATGATATTGCGAACGATCAGTGGCCCACTACCGAAAATCGCAAAATCATGCTGTGGCAGATTCAGTTCTTTTACGATGGAAAAAAGGTCATCGCTCATGCGCTTACAGTAGCCTAAGGAGATAGGGGCGCAAATATTCTGTGACGATCAGTTCATTTGCCAGCAGGTCTTAATACTGAAGTGCTGGAATTGAAACCACACCTGATTATCGAAGAAATCCGTGTGGCGGCCGAATAAACAGGTTCGCCATCGCAGTTTCTTCACCGAGATATTCCACCTCTACGATCGCATTGTGGACCTTACAGTGCGCCGAGAACATACTGCGGCATGCATTATTCGATGTATATCGTTCCTGTGCTCCTGCCGGTTCTGTTCTGGGCCGGATATCACTACTACAAGGATCGACATCTGCCGGAGCCCCTGGGACATCTGTTACTGGCTTTTGTCCTGGGTATCGCCTCTTTTTGGCTCGGAAAGCTCATGTACTTCGGTCTGGGACTTGTTGACCTGCGATTCGATGCCTACGTGCTGGCTGCCCGAAACCCGATCGGTCTGTTCTTTTACGCGGTCCTGGCCATTGGAGTCATCGAAGAACTGGCAAAAATGGTGTTTTTCCTGTTCATCATTTTGCGCTTCAGGGAATTTGACGAGCCGATTGACGGCATCATATATGCGTCGTTCATCGCCCTTGGCTTTGCGACGATGGAAAACATTCAATACTTACAATATGTGAGCGGGTTTGAAGCCATCGCCAGGGGATTTGCCGGTCCAATGGTGCACATCCTGTTCGCTTCCATCTGGGGTTTCTACATCGGTGTTGCACATTTGCAGCGAAAATCGATGCCTGGCACGGTATTGGGGGTGCTGGCTATTACGGCATTGTTACACGGGATTTATGATTTTGTGGCCATCGCCTTACCGGTTACGGTGTTGCCGGCTTCTGCGCTGCTGATACTTGGCATCTGGATGTGGCGCATGTACTTAATCCGCGACCTGCACGATGAGGCGCGAAGCGAACCGTCTGCCAGGGAAAGCTAGCCGCGGTTATAGGGATTACACAAATCGTCAGCAGGCCTTTCCTGCGTTGGGTCCTCAAGGCACAGCTCAGTTCCCTCTTCTTGCAGGAGTTCCTCGCAGCGCTTTTGGATCAGTGACAGATTTAATGAAACGTTAGATTGTGAAATTGGCGTATCCATACTATTACTCTGAGTGTTGTGAAATAGTTGCTTCCATGCTGTCGCCATACAGCGACATCTCTTCTGTCGCAGTATAGAGACGGCCCGGCGGGTGAAATGCGAACTGCATCACGTTTTTCAGGGTACTACCTTTGCAAATCAAGGCCTTATGTTAAGCGTTCAATATCGGACCAGCGCAGAGCCCCAGGTGAAACCAGCGCCAAAAGCCTCGAACAACAAGAGTTCACCACGCTTGATACGCCCGTCCCGAATGGCTACGTCCAGTGCCAGTGGAATTGAGGCGCTGGAAGTATTGGCATGCTCGTCCACAGTGACGACAACATGCTCCATAGGTACTTCAAACTTCTTTGCGGCGGCCTTGATTATCCGCAGATTCGCCTGATGCGGAATCAACCAGGCAATGTCTTTTTTCTCAATGTTGTTCGTGCTGAGGGTCTCACGTGCGATTTTGTCCAGCGTGCTGACTGCTTTCCTGAAAACTTCGTTACCCTTCATCTGGACAAATGCGGACTCTTTGCGCACGGAGTCGTAGCCTGAGGAAATGCCAGCAGGCACGTGCAACAAATCCTCGAATCGCCCATCGGAATGAATGTGCGTCGACAAGATGCCGGGCTCCTCCGCGGCGCGAAGGACTACTGCACCGGCGCCATCGCCGAAAAGAACGCAGGTTGAGCGATCTGTCCAGTCAAGAATTCGTGAGTACGTTTCTGAGCCGATAACCAGGGCACAACTCGCGCCTCCGGTGCGGATGAATCGATCCGCTATATCCAACGCATAAAGAAAGCCGGAACAGGCAGCATTCACATCGAATGCCGGAATGTTCGTGATTCCCAGGTGGCGCTGGACGGTGCACGCACTGGCGGGGAATACTTTATCCGCAGTCGAAGTTGCGAGGATGATCAGATCAATCTCACTGGCATCGATCCCGGCTGCATCTATCGCTTTTTTTGCTGCCGCGAGGGCCATATCCGAAGTGGTCTCATTTTCGGCCGCGATGTGACGCTGTTTTATGCCCGAACGTTCGCGTATCCACTCATCTGAAGTGTCGAGGCGTTTCTCTAACTCTTTGTTGGTTATTACCCGTTCTGGCAAATAGCCACCAGTGCCGGCAATCTTTGACCATGTCATGTGATCAGATCCTGTATGAGTTTTCTGGGAATAGATAAAACGCCTAGCGTCGAATGAAATCAGCTAATTCACGAATGGTTGGATAATCGAACAGGTCGCTGATATCAACCTTGCCGGGGTGTTTTTCCTCAACGGCAAGCACGATTTCCGTCAGTGTAAGAGAACTTACGCCAACCTCAAACAGGTTATCGTCCGGACCGATCATCCGTTCTTTGGAAAATTCTCTGCAAATGAGCTCAATTTCTCTTACCAGGGGATCATCGTCCAGATTATCGTCCCCGTCGGACGTAGCGGACAATGAATTTACTACGTCACTGAACTCGCCGTCGAGATAGGCCGTAGTCAGGTGTACTCGTTGCACTTTGCCGCTGGTTGTTTTCGGAATTCGCGTTACCGGTATTACGTGATCTACCTCTAGCCCGGTGTGCTCGCCGACCGTTGTACGGACCTGATCAGCCAACTCGCGAAAAGATTCAACATCCTGTCGAAACAGAACAAATACCAGTAATTCTTCGGCCTGACTCTCCGCTGTGTTGATTCCCGCGACAACAACCTTGCCTAGATCCAGACTGTCAATGCGGGTAATAATTTCCTCAAGATCGTGCGGATAGTAATTTTGTCCATTCACAATGATGATGTCTTTGGAGCGGCCCGTGATTACCAGGTCGCCATCAACAATGACGCCCACATCGCCGGTTCGCAGCCAGTGATCGTCGGTAAACAACGCTGCCTCGGCCGCGTCGTCGTTGTACAAACCGCGAGTTACGCTGGTGCCCTGTACCTGGATGTTGCCAACCAATCCGTCATCAAGCAGTTGATCCTGGTCGTCTGTAATTCGAATTTCGCAGTCGCGTGCCGCGTGCCCAACTTTTACGAAGCTCACTGCATCGGCATCGCCGGGATCAGCATTTTCGTAGGCGGCGCCGATACGTAATTTATGCCTGTGCACCGTAATGCGGGAATATTCAGTACCCGGTGTTGGTGTTGATACACAAACGGTCGCTTCCGCAAGGCCATAAACCGGAAACATCGTGTTGCGTTTCAGACCGAATGGCGCCAGGGCTTCCAAAAACGACTCACAGAGGTCCCAGGAGATTGGCTCTGCGCCGTTTAAGATCAGGCGCACCGCGGACAGATCCAGATCCTCAAGTCCTTTGCGTTCGAACATTTTCAGAAAGTGCTTGTAGCCGAAATTTGGCGAACAAAGTTGCGTTGCTCGCATTTCGCTCGCTTTGCTCATCCACAATAATGGGCGCCGCACGAAAACGCTGGTATCCATTACCGCATGATTCATTCCGGCGGCGAGCGCACTCAGGTGATAACCAATCAGGCCCATATCGTGTGTCAATGGCATCCAACTCAGGCTCAGATCGTCGGCCGTCCAGCCGATGCCCTCGATGATGGCACGGATGTTTGTGGTCAGGTTGTAATGCGTTAGGCAAACACCTTTTGGATCGCTGGTCGACCCTGACGAATATTGGATAAACGCTATTTCCTGGGGGTTCGGCGCGAAAATATTTCCAGCAGCGCTCACACCTAGTTCACTCTCGGTTACCGTTCGATTTTCGAGCTTCTGTTGAATTTCGTTTTGGTCATGCGTTTTGCTGAATTGCAGCAGCCTCTCAAGCAAGTCGGCATCCGTATACAAGGTCCCTCTTTGTAACTGGCCCAGTATTCGAAACAGCTTGAAGCGGTGTTCGTCGCTAATACCGACCGCAACGGGAACTGGCACGATGCCGCCCAAAATGGCCGCCCAGAATGCCGTAACGAACTTTTCATTTGATTTGGTAAAAATGACCAGCTCAGCACCGGCCGACATGCCACGACTTTGTAACGCGCCCAGGAGATTGACGGCATTTTCCCACAATTGTGAAAACGAGATGACGGTCTCGTCTTTGTCGCCGTCGATAAAACGGATTTCCCGGTCTTTCGTACGCGCATCCCGCAGGAGTTGCGTCATATCATCGTATAGTTGCATCTATTGTTTTTCGCGCAGGTTAGGAAGCAGGAAGATATCATCTTGCGTACGCAAATTGATGCCGAGTTCAAGCTCCGGTTCAAC
>RCNB010001398.1_pt1 | contig 15122 bp, 9 predicted proteins | sample 2041321 | NCBI WGS metagenome assembly RCNB01 (sample SAMN09708232, study PRJNA481090) | Marine sediment metagenome, whole genome shotgun sequencing project. | reverse complement strand
TGCCGAAATCGTAGACATTCCGGAACGGGTTAAACCCTACCTGCAAGGCGATGAGTTTGACGGAGAGATGAACTACAACTTCGCCTTTGCCAGCGCTGAGTTTTTCTTTAACCCGGAACCCCACCGCATCACCGTCAGCGAATTTGACCGAAAACTGCGGGAAATGCGCCAACTGTATCCCAAGGGGGTCGCCTATGTGGTGCAGAACCTGTTTGGCAGTCATGATTCCAACCGCATCGGCTCTCACATTGTCAACCGGGGGCTTGGCAACTTCCGCGACTGGGGCACCTATTTTAATCTGTCTCAGGTTGGCAATAATCCCGACTATCAGGTACGCAAACCCAATGCCCAGGAGCTGCGCCTGCAGAAGTTGTTTGCGATCATGCAGATGACCAATGTGGGGGCACCCATGGTTTATTACGGCGACGAAGTCGGCATGTGGGGCGCCAATGATCCCGACGATCGCAAACCGATGGTATGGCCGGATATCGAATACGAAGATGAAGTGACCAATCCCGATGGCAGCAAACGCCCGGCGGACAAGGTCGCCGGTAACCGGGAGCTGCAGCAGCATTACCAAACCCTGATCGGTATTCGCAACCGCTATCGGGCCCTGAGGCTGGGGGACTTTCGCACCCTTGTTACCGATGACGAGCGCGATATCTACGCGTTCGAACGGGAATACAAAGGTGAGCAAGTTCGAGTCGTGCTGAACAACAGCGATCAAGAGCAACAAGTGAACCTGCCCAACCCGGATAGCCTGCTGTGGCAGGACATTTTTCAGGGAAATCCCGTTGCAGTGGGTGGTGGCCGAATTCGGGTCACTGTGCCAGGAAAGTCGGGAGTGGTTCTGGCTGTAGAGTAACTATACTGTTGCAGTCTGAGACATTTCATCAGTCAGTGTTCAGGCTGTAGAGATTGGCGCCGGCATTGGCACCCGCCAGCGTAATTGAATCTCGCCGCCGGCGGTGGCGCAGCGATCCGATTTCAGCCAAAGCCTAAGGCGAAAGAATGAAACAAAAACCACAGCTCGGTTTCTGGCAGATCTGGAACATGTGTTTCGGCTTTATGGGCATCCAGTTCGGCTTTGCGCTGCAAAACGCCAACGTCAGTCGTATCTTTCAGACGCTCGGAGCCGAGATCGATGATATCCCGATACTCTGGATCGCCGCTCCTCTGACCGGGCTCATCGTGCAGCCGATCATTGGCTACATGTCCGATCGAACCTGGAACCGACTCGGGCGTCGCCGTCCATTTTTCCTGGTCGGTGCGATCCTCGCGTCGCTGGCGCTGTTCGTCATGCCCAATTCCCCGGTGTTGTGGGTCGCCGCGGGCATGCTCTGGATCATGGATGCGAGTATTAACGTCTCGATGGAGCCGTTTCGCGCGTTCGTCGGTGACATGTTGCCGGAGAAGCAGCGCACGTCCGGATTCGCGATGCAGACGTTTTTCATCGGCATTGGCGGGGTCGTTGCCTCGGCACTGCCATACATGATGACCAACTGGTTTGACGTCAGCAACGTGGCGGCGCCCGGCCAGGTACCTGATTCGGTTAAGTGGTCGTTCTACCTGGGCGGTGCGGCGTTCCTCCTCGCCGTGAGCTGGACGGTATTTCGATCCCGTGAGTATTCGCCCGAGGAATTGGCCGAATTCGACGCGGCGCGGCCAGCCGAGCACGTTGCCGAGGACACGGCGCTTCGTGCCGCCTCGAAGTATCGCAACGGCGGCGTCGTCTGGGCAGTTATCGGTGTCGCTCTCTGGTACTGGATCATGAGCCGGGGGCTCGACAAGCAGTTGTATGTCCTCGCTGGCGGATTCACAGTGTTTGGCTTGCTGCAGATCGTTACGAGCGTGCTGCAAAACAACGACAAGATTGATAACGGGCTATATCACATCATGCATGACCTGTTTCACATGCCGAGGGCCATGCGGCAACTCGCCGTTGTGCAGTTTTTCTCCTGGTTCGCGATGTTCGCGATGTGGATTTACGGCACATCAGCGGTAACCAGCTATCACTTCGGCACGACCGATGTTGCGTCGTCCGCTTACAACGACGGTGCCAACTGGGTAGGCGTGCTTTTTGGGGCGAAATTCGGAATTGCGGCGCTTGCCGCGATCCTGATCCCGGTCATTGCCCGCCGGCTCGGATGCCGGATGAGCCATCTCATTAACATGATAATCGGTGGAATCGGGCTGATCAGTTTCCTGTTTATCAAAGACCCGAAGCTCTTGCTCGTTTCAATGGTTGGTGTCGGCATAGCGTGGGGGTCAATCCTGTCGCTGCCGTACGCGCTCTTATCGAGCAATCTGCCGTCGCACAAGATGGGCATCTACATGGGCATCTTCAATTTCTTCATCGTGATACCGCAGCTCGTTGCAGCGAGCGTGCTGGGGCTGATCCTCAGGGAGTTTTTCGACCTGCAGAGTATTTACGGCCTGGTTATTGGTGGCGTGCTAATGATCATTGGCGGTTTGGCGACACTGCTGGTGGACAAAGAGGCCGAGCCGCAATAAATCGTGGCTTATGATCCCGCGTGGGGGAGGCGGGCTACTGCCTAGTGTTTAATTGCACCGCAGGATTCACGAACGATCAATTCGGGCTCCATTAGCGCGGATTCAACGGGTTCGCCTTCGATCAGGCCGACGACTCCTCTGACAAGGCCATCGGCGGCTATTTGCGAATTTTGCCGCATAGTTGTCAGTGCCGGTGTTACGTGTGCGGCTAGCGGCATATCATCGAAGCCCACAACCGCAACGTCCTCCGGGATACGCAGGCCTGCCTCTCTTATAGCGCGCATTGCGCCAATCGCGATCAGGTCGGTGACAGCGAAAATTGCATCAAACGGCACTTCGCTCCCGAGCAATTGTTGCGCCGCCTGGTAGCCTAGCGTCTCGGAGTTATCGGCTGCGTAACTCAAATCGTCGTTCGGCTCGATGCCAGCCTCAGCCAGCGCGCGCACATAACCAGCATAACGCGCGGCATGTTCCGGGCTGCCTCGTGAAGTATTCCCTATGAATGCGATTTGTCGACGCCCGAGTTGCAGAAGGTGTTGTATCGCCTGGAATCCGCCGTGTTCATTATTGCAACCGAACGAGTGTCCCGGCTGATCCTTGACGATCGGACCCCAGATCATGAAACGAGTGTTGGCGCTGGCCAGAGCCGTGAGTTTTTCACGATACTCCAGGTAGTCTCCATAGCCGAGCAGGATCAGGCCATCTGCGCGATGGCTCGCCTGGTACTCAATATGCCAGTCATCGGTAAGTTGTTGCAGCGACAGCAGCACATCGTATCCGTGGCGTGCGGCCGCGCGCGTGATGTTGTCGAGGAACGACATGAAAAACAGATTCATCCGCTTGTCGGTGCCGTCTGTCTCGTCGAATAGCAACAGCGCGATAGTGCTGCTTTGTTGGGTGCGCAGTCCTGCCGCGTTACGATTAACAAAATAGTTCAGCTCGCGAGCAATCTGCTGAATGCGACTGCGCGTTTCTTCCCGCACCAGCGGACTGTTGCGTAAGGCGCGCGATACCGTTGCCTGCGAGACTCCGGCAAGATCCGCAATATCACGTGAAGTAGGGTTTTCCACCTTCATAGCTTGACAGTAGTTGATACTCCCCCGGTTACCGCCCGTTTGTAACACAATCCAGCATGGAGTTTACGAAGGAAATGTACCTATACGAGCGCAGCGCGACGGAGTCCGGGGTTGGCGTCCTCTTGAAACCACTCGTTTCCCGGTGATTTCAGCTCACCGAAAACGTAACGCGTCTTTACTGCGCCGCAGTCTTTCGACGGCCGTGCTACCCATGGCCAGGGCGAGTGCGACTTGCAGAGCGTCCAGCAATGCCAGGTGTGCCAGTCGCGAACTCATTGGTGTATAGACGCTGGAATCTTCAAGCGCCGGGCACCCAAACATGATACTGCACACTGCTGCGAGCGGGGACTTTGGATCCGTCAAAGCGATGACGGTCGCGCCGCGATTGCGCGCGATTTCGGATGCGCGGATTAATTCCGGCCAGTGCCCGGCATGCGACGTAATCACCAACACATCCTGCGTATCCGCGATCGCCGCGAACTGCAAGATGCTCGGTGGGTCAGTCAGCGTAGTGCAAGGTATGCCCAGGCGAAAGAATTTATGACAGGCGTCGTTCGCAACGTGACCAGAAGCGCCGAGCCCGGCGAAAGCAAGTTGCCGGGCTGGCACCATCGCCGCTACAGCGTCTTCGACCGGCATTGAGGACAGCTGCGAGCGCATGTCGATCAGCGATCGAATCGATGCGTCCAATACCTTTGTGACCGCATCCAACGCGGTGTCCTCTGAACTGACATTCGTGTGTACATTGCTGCCGGGCCGACTCAGAGTTTCAGTCAATCGGATCGTGAAATCCCGGAAGCCGCCCAAACCAACGTGCCGGCAAAAACGAATAACGGTCGGTTCGCTGGTTCCACATTGCTTCGCGACTTCGGCCAACGTTGCCCTGGCTGCCTGCTGCGGGTGCTCGAGTACCCAACGCGCGACCCGTTGCTCGGCGCGGCTCAGATCGGAAGTTTGCTGCTGTATACGCCTTAACATGTAGTAAAAATACAGAATAAGGGCGTAGTTTTCCACAAAATCTGGAATAAAAGCCTAAAACCGTAGTAAACTTTCAGAAATCATCAGGATTTTGCTATGGCTCAGCTCGTACCGGTCGATGTTTTCGACCTGATTATTTTCGGCGGCACCGGTGACCTTGCGCTGCGCAAGTTGTTGCCGGCGCTGTATCACCGCGATCGTGACGGTCAGATAACCGGCGACAGCCGCATCGTCTCGGTCGGTCGCAGCGCGCTGGCTCGTGACGATTATCTCGGCCTGGTCGAAAAGGCGCTGCAGGACAATCTCGATAGCGAAGAGTTCGATGCCGATTTCTGGAAGACATTTAGCAGGCGCTTAGAGTATGTCGAAGCTGACGCACTGGCCCACGACCAATGGGAAGCGCTCAATGAACTTCTCGGTGGCAACGAACAACGCATTCGTGTCGCCTATCTCGCGACAGCGCCGAGCCTGTTCGGATCGATTGCAACAGGCCTCAAAGTGAATGGCCTGATAACGGACAACACCCGCATCGTTCTCGAGAAACCGCTGGGGCGAGATCTTGCGTCGGCGTCCGAAATAAACGACGAGGTCGGTCGATGTTTCGCTGAGAACCAGATCTATCGCATCGATCACTACCTGGGCAAAGAGACCGTCCAGAACCTGCTCGCACTGCGCTTCGCAAACTCGCTTTTTGAACCATTGTGGCGGCGTGGTGCTATTGATCACGTGCAGATCACGGTTGCCGAGGAGCTCGGCGTTGGCGGCCGTATCGATTTCTATGATCGCGTCGGTGCGCTGCGCGACATGGTGCAAAACCATTTGCTGCAACTGGTTTGCCTGACCGCAATGGAGGCGCCGTCGAGCCTGCATCATGACGCGGTTCGTGACGAAAAAATCAAAGTGCTTCGTGCACTCAGACCGATAGCTGCTGATGCTGTGCGCGGCGATACGGTGCGTGGTCAATATGCGGCGGGTGCGATCAAAGGCAATACGGTTCCCGGCTACGATGAGGAGCTTGGTGATGCAAAGAGCAGCACCGAGACCTTCGTCGCCCTGAAAGTCCAGATCGACAACTGGCGATGGTCGAATGTCCCTTTCTATCTTCGCACCGGCAAGCGGCTCAAAGGCAAGCACTCCGAAATTATCATTCAATTTCAGGACGTACCGCACTCAATTTTTCCGGAACAAAAATACGATGTTATGCCGAATCGATTGACGATCCGGTTGCAGCCTGATGAGGGTGTCAAGTTGTCGCTTATGGCCAAAGAACCCGGACCTGGTGGATTCGATCTGCGACCCGTTTCTCTCGACCTCAGTTTCGAAGAAACGTTTGGAATTCGTTACCCCGATGCCTATGAGCGTCTGCTCATGGAAGTGCTACGCGGCAATCCGGCGCTGTTTATGCGTCGAGACGAAGTGGACGCCGCCTGGACCTGGATTGACGGAATCATTGCTGGCTGGGAGGAATCCCGGCAGAAGATCGAGGCCTACGTCGCCGGATCCTGGGGACCGCCGGCTTCGTCGATGCTTCTGGATCGCGATGGCCGTGCCTGGTATCCGGACCTTTGAGTCGGGCGGGAAAATCATGATGGAATCATTTTTCGAAACGCGCGAAGAAGCGTCCGTCGCCGCTGCCAGCGCAATTGAAGCGGCGCTGGCGAGACGGTTGCAGCAGCAGTCCGAGGCTTCGCTGGTCGTCAGCGGCGGCACTTCACCTATACTTTGTCTTACAGAGCTCGCAGCGATGCCGGTCGAATGGCAGCGCGTGCATGTACTGCTGAGCGATGAACGATGGGTGCCGCCCAACAGCGATGACAGCAACGAGAAACTGATACGTGAGTCCTTGTTGCAGGGCGACGCTGCCGAGGCAAGCTTTCATCCTTTTTACGATGGGTCTGTCACTGTTGAGCAACGCTGCGACGCCATTGAGGAGAGCATTCTCACTCTTCCGTTTCCATTCGCATGCTCCCTTATAGGCATGGGCGAGGATGGTCATTTCGCGTCACTGTTTCCGGATTCGGAAAACCTCAAGCAGGGACTCGACACTGACGGCAGGCAATTGTGTTTGCCCGTCAATACGGCAGCAAGCCCACATCCGCGTATCAGTCTGACTCTGGCGGCGTTGTCGCGCAGTGATACTGTCGTTCTTCTCTTTTTCGGCGCAGCAAAACGTGAAGTGTATGAGCAAGCAAAGGCAGATTCGAACGGGTATCCGATTTCCCGACTTCTAGTGCAGAAACGTGCACCAGTACACGTGTACTGGGCTCCATAGAGAGAACTTGTAATGAACCCAGCAATTGACCGCGTCACAAAACGAATTAAGAAGCGTAGCGCCGGCTCGCGCGGGGAGTACCTGGCACGAGTCAACGCTGCAGCGAGCAAGGGTCCGTCCCGCAGTTCACTGTCGTGCAGCAACCTGGCTCATGGCATGGCAGCGTCTGGCCGGGCCGAAAAGGATGCTCTGGCCGGTACGACGTTGCCGAACATTGGCATCGTGTCCGCGTACAACGACATGCTGAGCGCACATCAGCCCTTTAAACTGTATCCGGCCCTAATTAAACAGGCCGCGGCGGCCGAAGGCGCGGTCGCCCAGTTTGCAGGTGGCGTTCCGGCGATGTGTGATGGGGTTACGCAGGGCCAGGACGGCATGGATCTGTCGCTGTTCAGTCGTGACGTCATCGCAATGTCGACCGCGATCGCGTTGTCGCACGATATGTTTGATGCAGCCTTGTGTCTTGGTATTTGCGACAAGATCGTGCCTGGGTTGCTAATAGGTGCGTTGTCATTCGGACATCTGCCGGTTGCCTTCGTCCCGGCCGGACCGATGGTCTCCGGCTTGCCCAACAAAGAAAAAGCGAGAATTCGCGAGGAATATGCGGTTGGCAAGATCGGCCGCGATGAATTGCTTGCGGCTGAGTCTGCGTCGTATCATGGGCCAGGCACCTGCACCTTCTATGGCACGGCCAACAGCAACCAGATGCTCATGGAGTTCATGGGTTTGCAACTGCCTGGCGGGTCGTTCGTAAATCCTGGCACTGAGCTGCGTGAACACCTGACTGCAGAGGCTGTGCGTACCGTACTTGGCATTAGCAATCTTGGTGATAACTACGTGCCGGTCGCTCACATCGTGGACGAGAAAGCGATCGTCAACGCCATCGTCGGCCTGCTTGCGACCGGCGGGTCGACGAATCACACATTGCACCTCGTCGCGATCGCAGCCGCGGCCGGTATCGTCATTGACTGGAACGATTTTGCCGAGTTGTCGGCCGAGGTTCCGCTTCTGGCACGCGTATATCCAAACGGCATGGCAGATGTTAATCACTTCCACGCAGCGGGCGGGCTCGGCTACATGATCCGCCAGTTGTTGGACGCGGGGATGCTTCACGAGGATGTGCAGACTATTCTCGGCAGCGGACTGCACAGGTTTTGTCAGGAACCGATGCTTGAGAACGGCGAGCTGGGCTGGCGAGATGCACAGGCGGAGTCGCTCGACAAAGACATACTGCGCCCGGTTGACGAACCTTTCGATAAGGAAGGCGGATTACGTGTTGTCGATGGCAACGTAGGCAGGGCGATCGTAAAAGTGTCTGCCGTTGCCGAAGATCACTATCGGGTCAGCGCGCCGGCGCGAGTGTTTCATTCTCAGGCGGCGTTTATCGAAGCATTTAATAATGGCGGACTCGAAATGGACTTCGTCGCGGTCTTGCCATATCAGGGGCCAAGCGCTAACGGCATGCCGGAGTTGCACAAGCTAACGCCGTACCTCGGGGTCTTGCAGAATCGCGGCTTCAAAGTGGCGTTGCTGACAGACGGCCGAATGTCGGGCGCGTCGGGCAAGGTACTGGCTGCCATTCAGGTAGCTCCGGAGGCAATCAGCGGCGGCACCATTGGCAAGATTAAGGATGACGACCTTATAACGATTGATGCAGTAGCCGGCGTCTTGTCTGTATCGGCTGATGACGATCCGGTGGCTCGGTCAATCGAGTCCTGCGATATTTCCGCAAAACATGTCGGTATGGGTCGCGAGTTATTTGCCGCGTTCCGGAAACAAGTCAGCGGCGCCGAAACGGGCGCCACAATATTTGGTGGAGAGTGATGAATGCGGCCAGGCTTGGCATATGAGAGCATAAGGCCCCCCCATTTCGAGCAGGACGATCGATGGCCGACTCCAGTTTGCTAATCGGTGATATAGGCGGCACCAACGCGCGATTCGCGTTGGCCGACAGGAATTCGCCCGGTTTTTCCGACGCGATTACGCTGCAATGCGCCGACTTCGCGACCGCAGATGCGGCTATCAAGGATTACCTTGAGTCAGTCTCTGCACCGTCACCCGATGTCATTTGTCTTGCGGCAGCTGGTCCTATCGTTGACCAACGTGTGCGTTTCACGAACAACCCCTGGAGTATTGCGGCAGACGAGCTGGCTGAGGACTTCTCGAGTTCCTCGGTACGATTGCTCAATGACTTCGAGGCGATCGCTTATTCGATTCCGTTTCTCAAGCCTGCAGACTGTCTGCCGATTGGTTTGCCGGAATCCATGGCTCTCGACAATGAGCATTACACGGTCGGTATTCTTGGGCCAGGAACCGGCCTGGGTACAGTCGGCCTGAGAAAGCACGGCGATTTGCTTATCCCGATAACGGGTGAGGGGAGTCACAGCGGCTTCGCACCGGAATCGCAAGTGCAAGTCGACATCCTGACTGCGCTGCGTGAACGATTTGATCGTGTATCGGCCGAACGACTTGTGTCGGGACCCGGATTGGAAAATATCTACTGGGCTCTTGCTCGCATTCATGGGGAAAAGCGGCCACAGCTCTCGGCAGCGGATATCTTCGCCAAGACTATCGACAATAGTGATCCGCGCGCGGCTGAGGCAGTGCAGGTTTTCTTTGAAGTCCTGGGGCAGTACGCGGGTGACCTCGCGCTTACGCTCGGCGCCAAAGACGGGATCTTCGTTGCTGGTGGTATTGCGCAACGTTATCCGGATCTGCTGGCCAACAGCCGCTTTCGTTCGGGCTTTGAAAGCAAAGGCCGACATCGGTCGATCGTGGAGCGGATACCGACTCAGTTGATCCTGCACGAGCAACCCGGACTGCTCGGAGCGAGTTATTGCGCTCTGCAAATGTTGCCGAACTAGCTGCTAACTCAGTTTTCGCCTTCCGCAGAACGCGGCACCGACGTTATGCCGACATCGTGTCGTGGAAAAGCGTCTGCATCTATCGTCTCGAGATAGCCGTGCCAGGCGGCGTAGCCGATGACGGGGATTATCACGACAAGCCCGACGAATGCAGTGATGAGGCCAATCAACAAACCGGTGATTACCAGGACAAGCCACAAAATCATCGCTCTCTTGTTGCGTAGCACGGCATTTATCGACGTGACAACTGCAGTAATGCTGTCGACATCGCGATGCATAATCATTGGCAGGGAAAACGCGCTCGCAGAAAATGTCACGCCTGCGAACACGGCTCCAACAGCGCTGCCGAATGACAGATATGGCCACAACTCACGGAATGTCAGATCGCCGTCGGTCGGTATGAATACAGTTATCATGATGGCCGCCCGAGCCCAGAGGAGAAAAATAATGAGCAAAACGATAGCGAATATCATCTCGTTGCCGAAGTGACGGCGGAACGCAGCCCTGAGACTGCGCATTAGTAATGGTGGCTGACCACGCTCGAGCTGCGCACTAATTGCGTACAGGCCGATGCAGGTAAGTGGCGCGATAAATACGAAGCCACCCAGCATGGCGAACATGATCCACTGGCTGCCCCGGAACCAGGCGAGCAGGCTGACGATAGCGATCATCACTGCTACGGCCAGGCCATAAAACAAACTCTGTTGGGGTGCTTGCAGTAAGTCGCTAACGCCCAGTCTTATCCAGCGAAACGGCGCCAATGGTGACAACTTGCGACACGGAGCGACGAACGGCATTTCATCGCGGTTCATTTCGGGATTATTTTCGTTGCTCATGATGGCTCCCTTTTGTGTACGATAATGGTGCATCTATTGCGTGCAGGCAATGGGTGCAGACCCTAAATAGGAAGGCTCAGCGCCGATGATGAGTGGTAGCCAAAACATGATTTGCAGGTCCTATCGAGTGATATCAGGCCTCCGGTATGTAGCAGGACTTGCTTGCCTTCTTTCCACGGCCTCGCACGCTGCTACGGTCGAAGTCAGGGACTCCACCGGGGCGGCACTGGCCACAGCCATGGTGACGCGCACGATTGCTGGCGCCGACAGCGTCGACACGTCGGATAACGGCTACCCGAAACCGGGGTTTATAAATACCGTGGCTCCGCAACACACGCGTTTCACCGATGTTGACGGGGCAGTCAGCTTCGACACGCTCGCAATTGCCGGCGAACGCAGCTATCGCGTTCGTAAGCAGGGATATGCGGATGTCACAGTTACCGCGGAAGACGACAACGCAGACGTTAGTGTTGTCCTCGAAGATCTTTCCGATACGAAGGATATTGCCGAAAGTAAACCGGCCAACCTGTGGCTATCAGCGCTGGATTTCAGTTGGGCGGATGATCCGGTGCAGGCGAGAGAGCACTTCCTTTTGCATTGTGGTTTTTGCCACCAGCAGGCTTCGGTCTTCATGCGCTTGTCGCGAACAGAACAACAGTGGGCCGACATCATCGATCGCATGCAAATGTACGGTGCGATGGCGAGTGAAGATTTCGTTGATGACGCCGCAGCCGGGCAGGTTGAAGCCTATGCAGAGCTAAACCGCAATCACGCGCAATTGCCTGACTACGAGCAGTGGGATGCCAGCCTGTCGTCGGTAACGATTACCGAATGGCCGATAGGCGATGGCTTTTCGCAAATGCACGATTTCATCGCGCATCCAAACGGCAAGGTGTATATCGGCGACAACCTGATGGATCGCATCTACGCCCTCGATCCGGCAACGAATGAATACGAAGTATTCAAAGTGCCGCACGATGAAGGTGCGCAGCACGGGGGTATCCTCGGCAAGCGCATGGGAACCTACCCCAAGACGGACAACTACATGGGGGTGCATTCGTTTGCGATAGCTCCGAGGGACGGGCACATATTCCTGACGCCGTCGATGCAGCAGGAATTGATCGAATTCGACCCTGAAAGCGGAGAATTTTTACGCTACAAGATGGACGAGGGCTTCTACCCGCACACGATACGAGCCGACAGAAAGAATCGCGTCTGGTTTACGCTCGCACTGTCGTCCCAGGTCGCGATGTTCGATCGCAATACCAAGAAGTTCAAGTACTACGACCTTCCGGCTCGTGGCTTCCTGGAATGGGCGGCACTTAAGGTCATCGATTTTCGTCTGGATCATGGCTACGTCGGCAGCCGACCCAGTCTCGATTGGGAGACAACCGGGTTTCCATTGCCCTATGGCATAGACGTATCGCCAGTTGACGGTTCGGTTTGGGCGACACGCCTGCATGCGAACGATATTGCGAATATCAACCCGGAGACCGACGAAGTAACGATGATCGAAACGCCGTTCAACGCGCCGCGTCGATTGCGTATTGATGCCAAAGGTAATGTCTGGATCGTTTCTTTTTCGGACGGCAAGTTGGCGAAGTACGATCCTGTCGCCGAAGCGTTTTCGCTTTACGACCTGCCGGTTGTTAGTGAAACGCCGTATGCGCTCAATGTCGATCGAAAGAACGGCGTTGTCTGGATCAATGGCAATCAATCCGACACGATCATTTCATTCGATATCGCGACCGAGGCGTGGCACGTATATCCCATGTCACGGAAGCGCACGTTCACTCGTGACATCGAGTTTGGCGAAGACGGCGGCGTGTATACGAGCAATTCACATTTTCCGAGCTGGATGATCGAGGATGGACAACCGACGCTGATACGCATCGACGTCGGTGATCCTGTGAAATCTGTTGATCCGATCATGGAGCAGGGCAGCGCGCTGTACGGGCAGCACTGCGATTCTTGCCATGCCCTCGCCGAGCTCAAGGCGCCGGACCTAAGTACGCTAAAGCAGATGCCGTTCGCGCGCATTGCCCGCGCACTGGAGTTTGGCATGATGATGCAGCAGGCGGCGCACCTGAAGCCTGATGAACGGCTGATGATTGCGAAATTCCTTAGCGCCGGCAGCTCCGAGAACAGGGATGAATGGATCGCCTCGCAGATGTGTTCACCACGCAGAGGCGTGTCAGTTCAATCGGGGCCGGATGATAACTGGGGCTTCGGCTCAGGCAATACGCGTGCGCCTGGTGGCAGCGAAATATCACCGTCCAACGTCGAAAAATTGCGCCTCAAGTGGTCAATGGCGTTTCCGGGAGTGACAGAGATGCGCTCGCAACCGGTTGCTGCGGATGGAGTTTTGTTCGCAGGTACGTCCAACGGAAATGTGTTCGCGATCGACCAGGAAAGTAGTTGTATCCACTGGCGTTTTGCGGCGGACAGTTCCGTTCGCTCGTCGCTGAACCTCGACACGACCTCGGACGGCGTCGCGACGCTGTTCTTTGCCGATGACCTCGGCACGGTCTACGCGGTGTCAGCCAACGACGGTGAGCTTTTATGGAAGACATCGCTGCGCTGGTTTCCCGTTTCGGTTATCAGCGGTTCTTTCGCGTTCCACGAGGATCGCCTGTTCGTTCCGGTGTCTACTTTCGAGACGGCAGTTGCCGGGCTCGATACCTATCCCTGTTGTCGTTCCCACGGAGGTGTTGCGGCCATTGATGCCACAGACGGATCGTTGCAGTGGGCGTATCACACAACAGAACATGCCCGGAAAGTTGGCGTGACCAGGGCAGGTACCGATGTATGGGGTCCATCCGGCGCAGCCGTTTGGACGACGCCGGCGGTTGATGCCAAGCGTGGGCGAATCGTCATCGGCACCGCACAAAACATGTCTGCACCGGCGACGCACAACAGCGATTCTGTTATTGCGCTCGATATCGAAACAGGCGAGGAGGAATGGGTTTTCCAGGGGCTGGCAGGCGATATCTGGAACGTGGCGTGCCATCTCGGCGGTGCGAATTGTCCGGAAAATGCGGGGCCGGACTTCGATTTTGGAGGCGCCATTACGCTGACTCAGGACAAAACTGGCAAGGACATTATTGTCGCCGGGCAGAAATCCGGACACCTCTACGCACTTGACCCTGAAAACGATGGCGCGCTTATCTGGCAGCAGCGATTGAGCATGGGAACATCTAATGGCGGAATTCATTGGGGTGTTGCAACAGACGGGGACACGATATGGGCTGCAGTTGCCGACCCCCCACGACAGCGAGAAGGCTACGTCCCCAGACCTGGGGTCTACGCTGTGAATATTGCTGACGGTGAGCCCGTTTGGTCGCTGCCTGTTAGTCGCGGCTGCGCGTTCGATCCTGCCGACGCGCCGCGCGTCGGGCTGGCTGCCATGCGCGATGCCGGGCCGCGCAATCCCTGGCCGGATTGTTCCTTTTACTACGGCCATTCAGCCGCGCCTCTATATGCTAACGGTGTTCTCTACGCAGGCGCTCTGGATGGGAAGCTGCGAATTATCGACGCACAGAGCGGTAAGCAGCTGAAAGTCATAGATACGAAACGTCGTTACGATGCCGACAATGGTCTTGAAGGCCACGGTGGCGCAATCGATCTGTCGGGTGTTGTTGTCGATGCTAAGCGCTTGTTTGTGTATTCCGGTTACGGCATGTTCGGCCAGATGCCGGGCAACGTGTTGCTTGCTTACGAGCTAGACGACTAAACTGTCGCAACAATAAAAAGTGGGAAAACCATGAAGAAGCGCAGCTTTACGATCGATTCGCTGGTCCTGATCTCCTCGTTCATTATCGTCGCCCAGCTGCTGTCATACGTGATCTCGCATGGCGAATTTGATCGCGAACCGTCCCCGAGCCAGCCAGATCGTATGATGGTTGTTGCGGGTACGTTTGCGCCGGTCTCCGACGTCGATGCTGTCACCCTGCCTCCGTGGCATTTCCTGATGGCTCTTACGAAAGGCCTCGCTGACGCGCAGGACATTATTTTCCTGATTTTTCTCGTTGGTGGAGTCATAGAAGTGCTGCGGCGCAGCGGGGCGATCGATGCTGCACTGCATCGCGCAGTCGCGCATCTCGGGCACAGTCCCTGGATACTGATTCTCGGCTGCTTCACCATGTTCGCTGTAGGCTCCTACACCATCGGTATGGGCGAGGAATACGTGCCGTTGGTACCCATCATTGTCACGATGAGTCTCGCGATGCGCATGGATGCCGTCGTTGCGATGGGCATGGTCTGGGTTCCCTACGGCATCGGTTGGGGATGTGCGGGCATCAATCCATTCGGTGTGATGATCGCTCAAACCATTGCCGGTGTGCCACTCACATCGGGTTGGGAGGCCCGAATCGTAATGATGGTGGCGTTCCTGGCCATTGGCTTTCATCATCTCATTCGCTACGCCCACATGGTTCAAAAAGATCCTTCCACCAGCTTCGTCGCACATGTTGATTACAGCAAGGGTTTCGAAACGCCAGGCGATATCAGTCTCACGGGTTCGCGTATCGCAATATTAATGGTGTTTGTTGGGGGTCTGATCGCTTTCGTTTACGGCGCATCA
>RCNB010001397.1_pt1 | contig 15128 bp, 12 predicted proteins | sample 2041321 | NCBI WGS metagenome assembly RCNB01 (sample SAMN09708232, study PRJNA481090) | Marine sediment metagenome, whole genome shotgun sequencing project. | reverse complement strand
TAACGGCCTCGGGAACCATCGGCATATAGATAACCACCCGGTCACCACTTTCTATGCCCCGGGCTTTCAATACATTTGCAAAGCGGCTCACTTCACGGGTGAGTTCGGCGTAGGAAATGTGCTTCACATCACCTCGCTCGCCCTCAAAAATAATCGCGGTTTTGTCGCCACGCTCAGCTAAGTGCACATCAAGGCAGTTAGCCGATACGTTCAACATTCCTCCGGCAAACCACTTGTAGTTGGGCGCATTGCTACTATCAAGTGTTGTTGTCCATGGGTGATCCCATTGAATCAAGTCCCGAGCCATATCTGCCCAGTAGCCTTCAGGGTCTGCTGCTGCTTTTGCATAGCGGGCGTTTAGTGCGGCCGCTTGAACACCGGCTTTGGCTGCAAACTCAGCCGATGGCGAAAACAATCGCTCTTCATGCAATATCGATTCAATGTTCTTCTCGCTCATAACAACTCCTTCGACTCCAGCTAAAGAACCGGAGCATACTTAATACAAGTTTTCGTACCACTCAAAATTACAGGCGAGACGAATCAAACTGATCGGCAATTCGTTCTGCCTGACGCCGTAAAGCGGTGCCAAAGCCCGCCTGATCATACAAATGGTTAAGGGTGCCAAGGTCAGGTGCGCGGCGTTTTAAAACAGCGGTGCTGGTATTCACCGGTACATCACAATGGATCGCACTTAACTGTTGAGAGAGATAGGCGCTGTCGCGTTGTGATTCAAGTTTGGCTCCCATGGTTTTTGCACCTCGAAAACTTAAGCGGGCAACATCTGCGAGATTTGCGTAGATGTCATCCAGTGATTCGAAATGCGCCAATAGCGCGGTAGCGGTTTTGGTACCAACACCGCGCACACCAGGAATGTTGTCGACGGCATCTCCGGCTAGCGCCAGAAAGTCGACCATCTGCTCTGGCCGCACCCCGTAGACATCGGGCACATCGTGATAGCCGATACGCCGGTTGCCAGCGTAATCCCACAGAATATCGCCATGACTAATGAGTTGGGCCATATCCTTGTCGCGGCTCACTATGGTGCCTGGCACGCCTTCGGCACGCATCCGCGTGATTACCGTGCCAATAAGGTCATCCGCCTCAAAACGGGCTTCACTATAGTCGGCGAGACCTAATGCACTCACCACCTGCTGACAGCGGATGAACTGTAACTTCAGTTCCTCGGGTGCGGGATCCCGATTCGCTTTGTATTCGGGGTAAATGTCATTCCGGAAGCACTTGCCCAGACTCTGATCAAAAGCGACTGCCACCAACTCAGGATTGGTCCCCTCTAAAAAATCGCCGATGAACCGTGTAAATCCATACAACGCGTTTACAGGGTTGGCATCATCATCGACCATCGTGTCGGGCATCGAAAACCAGGCACGGAATATGTACACACTTGCATCAATCGCATAGATCATGCGGTCTATGCTACATCAGACAGACTGGTCAGAGTGCGGTGCGGTGAGATGACCGCTCAGCCGCTTATGCAACGGACTGCTGCGCGGGAAATGCGCCAGTAGAAATTTCATCTGATCAGCCAACACCCGGCGACCCTTCAGATAGATGTATTCGGCGTAAGTTGGAATGAATGGCACCGCAACAAGCTCCATACGAGCTTCTTCGGGTGTGCGACCGCCTTTGTGGTTGTTGCAACGGCGACAAGCAGCGACAACATTGGACCATATATCGAGTCCGCCCTTGCTTACCGGGGTGATGTGGTCACGGGTGAGGTCCCGTTCAGAAAATCGGGTCGCGCAATACATGCAGAGATTTGCATCACGACGGAACAGGGTTTTGTTGTTGACCGGCGGTACGTAATTATTGCGCCGGTCTGCATGAGAGGCAGAACGGCCGATGGTCGCAATAATTGAGTTGACCTCGATCACGGAACGATGACCGCTTCGTGCGTTAACACCACCATGAATTTCATACAAAGGCTGTCCGCAGGCGTATGCCACCTGACCTGTGTAATAGAGTCGAGCTGCATCCCGGTAATCAATCCACTCTAACGGCATACCGGATGCATCGGTGCGTAGCACCTGCTGACTCATGTTCCTGATGTACTCGTCGGTATCCATCAATGAGCCTGTCTGGTCTCTTGTTTCTCCATCTTGCAGTGTGTACGACAAATTGCAACTGCAACATGGGCTTATGGGTGACTAGTTGCCCGAAGGTCGTTGCTTCCCGCGCTGCGCTTCACGCTCTTCCGGCGTCATGTTTTTCATTTGCTGGCGCATTGCCTTGCGCTCATCAGGACTCATGTTTTGCCAGCGCTCACGCGCCTGCTCCTGCCGCTCGGGGGGCATGTCTCTAAAACGTTGATAATTTTGCCGGACTTTATCCTGCTGACCCGGATCTAAATTCCGGTAGCGCTGAAAACCCTGGCTAAGTTCATCACGCTCTTCAGGGGAAAGGTTCTGCCACTGTCGCATCCGGCCACGGGTCTCTGCGCGCTCTTCCGGCGACATTTCTGCCCATCGAGCTGAACCAGTCGCTAATTGTTCCTGACGCTCAGGGGGAATTTGATTCCAGTTTTGGCGCATGCCGCCAAGCCCCTTTTTCTGCTCCGGGCTTAAGTCTTCCCAGCTCACTCCATCGGCCGCCAGTGCGAATGCCGGCAGCAGCAGAAAAATCAAAATGCGTGTAATAAATCTCATCTATACAACGGCAACCAAACTAGGTAACAACTTCATAACTATAGTACAGCTTACCGGTGGTCTGCTCCTCTTCAAGCCACAAATAGAAATCGAGCTCCTCGAGCATGTCGAGACCTTCATCGGCAAACATCATTTCGAGGTTAGGGACATCCGGGCTGCTCTTCACCGCCTGCCGGGTTTCAGTCGGTTGAACCGCCGGGTCTAGCTGCAAGACATCAAACGATATCCCTGCGACCAGCAAAGCTACCATTGCCATGGCACCTGCAGGCAACCAGGACGGGGACGCAGCGAGCCAAGACCGTTTCCGGTCCATTTCCATAAGAGCCTTCTGCCGCGCCTGATTCAGGCGTGACAGCGTTGCTGCATCGATACTTTCGCGTTGCTCTTGAAGGAGCGCAGCAGCGGTATCCGCAACCTTATTCAGGGTGTCAGCCTGGGCCTCTTTATTGTGTTCTGAATTCATTAGCAGCATTCTCTAAAAAATAGTTTTCTACAATTCATCAATCAGGCCTTTCAATCAGGCCCTCAATTCAGGAATTAGTCGGGGCGATAGTCTTCAAGCAAGTCGCGTAGTTTATGCAATGCACGCGACAGATGAGTTTTCACACTGCCCTCGGAGCAGCCCATAACTTCAGCAGTTGTTGCTACATCCATGCCTTCAATTGTCCGCAACATAAATGCCTGTAGCTGTCGCTCTGGTAGGGTTTGCATTGCTAGCTCAAGGGCCTCAATAGCATCAGCATTACCCAAACGGTGCTCGGGCTGATCGGAGACATAACCTGGCGCCAATGCCACGGGGTCATAAACGTCATCGCCATCGCCTTTAGGTTTAAACCACGCAACCACACGATTGCGAACGTTACCCCTGCGATGATGATCAATAATTCGATTCTTCAATATCCGGAAAAACAGTGGCTGCCATTCTGCCTCTGGTTTATCAGAATAATTTTGCACCAGCTTAATCATTGCATCTTGCACAAGATCCAGAGCTTCATCGGGATCACCAATGGCAATTCGCGCCATCTGGAAACCACGTCGCTCAATACCGGCGAGAAACAAATCCATTGCCTGCCGTTTTTTCAGAGCACTCTCCTTTGCCTGTGTATCAGCAACCCATTCCGGGGTCGCGGCCCAATCTGTAACTGTTCTTGTAGTAACTGTCACGGTTAACCTCTAGCATAACCGGAGTTAAAGCAGTTCCGGTGTGGAGTGCCGCCATATTGCGGTCTAACAGTTAAAACGGGACAAACCCAAAGAGGTTTACCGCCGCGACAGATTCGTGTGCTTATGATTTAAAAGGCTTTTTTTCGTAGGCCATATAGATTGCAGCAGATTCGCGTTTTTGCCCCAAAATGGCGCAAAATGTTGCTTTGCAAGACAAAAAACCTGTTGGACAGAGTCCAGTTATACACATTCTGCATGCTACACCAGTAAATTATGCACACTTACACCTAGCCACCTTTACAAATGACTGGCAAGTATATGTTTTTAATAGATAATATTCATCTGCTCATTTTTTGAGCAAACTAACTGATAGACACTGATTACAGGGCAAAAGGCCCTTGAAACCGATTTAATCCACATAGTTATCCACAGATTTTGTGTACAACTACATGCCCGTCGGTTTTTTTTACATAATATTGTCGAGGCACATGAAACCAACGATTCTGCGAGTCGCACTAAAAGCCCCGCTTCCGGAGCTTTTTGACTACCTCCCTCCCGAAACCGGCCCAGCAGCGCTGGTCGGGCAGCGGGTAGTCGTGCCATTTGGCCGCAGCGAACGGGTTGGGGTAATTGCAAAATTGGCCAATACCACGGCTATCGCCGACGAAAAACTCAAGCGAGCTACCAGAATCCTCGACAAGCAACCCCTGCTGGACGAATCATTAGTCGAACTTCTGAACTGGTCCGCCAGCTACTATCAGCACGCACCGGGTGATGTATTTGCGGCAGCCCTGCCTGGACCGCTGCGCAAAGGTGGCGAAGCGAGCGGTAAGCAGGAATCACATTGGCGCGTTGGCAACGAGGGTCGCAGCGCGCTCGAAGCTTCAGAGCTAAAGGCTCCGGTACAAAAACTCGTATTAGAAGCTATAGCCGACAGTGCCAAGGGAATGAATCAGGAGTCATTAGCAAAAGTTCATCAAGGCTGGCAGAGAGCCGTTCGCGAACTTGAGAAAAAATTGCTGGTCGAAAAATTCAGCATCGCAATCGAACGTCCGGTCAAAGCAAACGTTACCGACCGCAAACAACTCAAGCTTAACGAATATCAAAAAAATGCCGTCGACAAGATTGCTGCACCCAACCATGACACCTGGCTTCTGCAAGGCGTAACAGGTAGCGGTAAAACCGAAGTCTATCTTCGCTTAATCAGGCAACAGTTAAACGCAGGCTTTCAAGCCCTCGTTATTGTTCCGGAGATTGGTTTAACGCCTCAACTCGTGGCGCGCTTTGAAGAGCAATTGGATACACCTATTGCCGTAATGCACTCGAACCTCAGTGATAGCCAACGAATGCAGGCGTGGCTCGATGCAAGAGACGGTACCGCAGGTGTCTTGATCGGGACCCGGTCTGCGGTATTTACGCCCTTCAAAAACCCGGGCCTGATTATCATCGATGAAGAGCATGATGCTTCACTGAAACAACAGGAAGGTTTTCGCTACTCCGCCAGAGACATCGCTATCGTGCGTGGCCGTAAGCTCAAGATACCTGTCGTATTGGGCTCAGCCACACCCTCTTTCGAAACCCTCGCAAATGCACAAAATAAGCGCTACCAACATGTATCTCTGCCTATCAGGGCGGGCGGTGCGACTCAGCCATCCGTAAAGCTGATCGATCTCCGATTGCACCCTGCAACCGACGGCCTGACAACGCCGATGGTAGAAACAATAAGACGGCACCTCGAGCAGAACGGGCAAGTATTGGTCTACCTCAACCGTCGCGGCTTCGCACCGACACTATTTTGTGGTGATTGCGGCAACTGCGTTGAATGTGCACGCTGTGATTCACGACTTGTGGTCCATCAGCAACGCGGACTCGCCATCTGTCACCACTGTGGTTTTGAAACACGGGTTCCTGAAAAATGCCCCGATTGCGCGGGCGAACTGCATCCACTCGGTCAGGGAACCGAGCGTATCGAAACAGCACTCAACAAACACTTTCCCAACGAAGTCATTGTCCGGTTAGATAGAGACTCAACCCGACGCCGTGGCGCAATTGAAGATCATCTTGAAACGATTCGCTCCGGAAGAGCCCGAATATTGCTCGGCACTCAAATGCTAACGAAGGGGCACGACTTCCCGAATGTGACACTCGTGTGCATTCTTGATGCAGATCAGGGTTTGTTCGGCACAGACTTTCGCAGCGGCGAAAGAATGGCTCAGAACTTTATTCAGGTCTCAGGACGCGCCGGTAGGGCAGATCGTAGCGGTGAAGTCTGGATTCAAACGCTGTACCCGGATCATCCCCAATTGCTCACGCTATTAAGCAAAGGTTACGAGGGCTATGCGGAAACAGCTATAGCGGAACGCAAAGCAACCGCGTGGCCGCCTTTTAGTCACATTGCATTGCTAAGAGCCGAGTGCAACAACAAAGAGACGCTATACAGCTTTCTCGGCACTGCACGACAGCTTGCGGAACAGATCAATCCGGGTGGCGTCAGAATCTTAGGGCCGGCCAGCGCACCTATGGAACGCCGTTCCGGACGGTGGCGCGCTCAAATACTGCTGCAAGCGGAACACCGGCCCTCGCTGCAGGCACTACTAACTGCCTGGCGTCAGGCGCTCAACGATAGCCCTTCAGCACGCAAAGCCCGTTGGTCGATTGATGTTGATCCGATCGAGCTTTTTTAGGCATCAAACCCGCACAGCGTATAGAATCGCTCTTCCGGTGAACTGCCTGCGCACAGGCAGACAGATCCGCATCCGTTTTAGCTCAAGCGAATACTTATGAAACAGCACGTCGAACAACTTCTGCAGCAGGCACTCACCGCCCTAGCCACTACCGAAACCCCGCTAGACAACGTCACAGTTGCCGTAGAACGAACCCGCGACCTCAGCCATGGACACTTTGCCAGCAACCTTGCCATGCAGCTGGCAAAGCCTTTGCGCAAATCACCACGCGACATTGCTCAGTCAATTATTGATCAGCTACCAGAATCGAAGCTTGTTGCTAAGACTGACATTGCCGGCCCCGGGTTCATCAACTTCTACTTGGATGACACAGCATTCCATCAGGAACTCCTCAGCATCAAAGAGGCTGCCGCGGCTTATGGCACCAACGACCGCGGCGCCGGCCAAAGAATTAATCTGGAATTTGTCTCTGCGAACCCTACGGGGCCATTGCATGTTGGTCATGGTCGCCATGCCGCTTATGGTGCCTGCGTTGCCAACCTGCTGGAAGCCAACGGTTACGAGGTTCACAAAGAGTATTACGTAAACGATGCCGGGCGGCAGATGGACATTCTTGCCCTAAGCACCTGGCTGCGTCTGCTGGAAAAAGCAGGCTCCGACACCGCCTTTCCTGCTGGCGGCTACCGCGGACAATACGTGCATGAAATAGCAGGCGACCTGCTGGCACAACAACCTGACCTTGCTGAATTACCAGCAGACTTCTTCGGCGGACTGCCTGCAGATGGTCCTGATGGCAATACCGATGAACATCTCGATGCATTGATCGACAAAGCACGTGCAGCATTGGGTGAAGCCCGCTACCAGGACGTGCTCGATTTTGCTCTGAACAATATTCTTGATGACATAAAAGATGACCTTGCCGGCTTTGGCGTAAACCACGATGAGTTTTTCTCAGAACGCAGCCTTACCGACAATGGCGACGTCGACAAAGCATTGGCGCTGCTTGCCAAAAATGATGTGACCTACGAGCAGGGTGGTGCTATCTGGTTCCGCGCGACCGATTATGACGATGAGAAAGACCGGGTCGTCGTTCGCGACAATGGCCGCAGCACCTACTTCGCCTCTGACATTGCCTATCACCTGAATAAAACTGAACGGGGCTTTAACACGCTCATCGATATCTGGGGCTCAGACCACCACGGCTACATACCGCGCGTGCGCGCAGGTATGACGGCAATGGGGCAGTCACCTGAGACACTGGAAGTCGATCTCGTGCAGTTTGTAGTCTTATATCGTGGTGGCGAAAAAGCACAGATGTCGACACGCTCGGGAGAGTTCATTACATTGCGCGACCTGCGAGAAGAAGTTGGCAACGACGCCGCTCGCCTGTTCTTCGTGATGCGTTCAAATGAGCAGCATCTGGAATTTGATCTGGACCTGGCCAAATCCAAGAGCAACGAAAACCCGGTCTACTATTTACAGTATGCCCACGCCCGTATCGCCAGCGTTATGCGTGAACTCGGCAGCAAAGGCTTCACCTATGATGAAGCAACCGGCATCGATAACCTGAATCTCCTTACAGCAGAACAGGAAGCGGCATTGCTCGCTCGTCTGAGCCAATACCCCGAGATGGTTGAACTCGCTGCGCGCCAGAAAGCTCCTCAGCATATCGTGCACTATTTGAAAGAAGTCGCGCAGGATTTCCACACTTGGTACAACGCCTGCCATTTCATCGAAGCAGACGCTGGCCTCAGAAATGCCCGACTGTTCCTGGCATTACAAACCGCACAGGTGCTTCGCAATGGTTTAGGCCTGCTCGGTGTTAGCGCACCAGAGAGCATGTAAATGGCAGTCAAACGCAAAGCAGGGCGCAAGAAAAAGAAACAACAAACACCGGGCTGGGTCTGGTTGTTCACCGGGCTCGCTATCGGACTGGCTATTGCTGCTGGCGTCTATGTCAAAGATCGTGGCGGCACAACCGAAGTGCTAAAAAAGGCAACCGAAGCAGTAAAAGCGATTCCGAAGCCAGACCAACCCAAAAAGGAAACTGAGGACGAATCTACCGACTTCACCTTTTACACCATCCTTCCCGGACTTGATGTTGAGGTTCCGGAAGAAGAGTATTCAAGCAAACCTGTAGCGCCGCCGAAGACCATCGAAACGCCTGGAGCATACCTTCTGCAAGTCGGCTCTTATTCAAAGTACGAAGATGCCGACAGAATGAAGGCGAGCCTGGCGCTCAGTGGTATTGTCGCCAACGTTCAACGGGTCACCATCAATGGCAAAACCTACCATCGGGTATTGGTCGGACCTACCAGCAATCTGAAGGTACTTAACCGCACACGCAGCCAGTTGCAGGACATGAAAATCAAAGCGATGACCATTCAGGTTAGCGACTAAACCCATGCGCATGCTTTTGCCGCATAAAGCTTTGTGCCTGGCGGCGACGCTGATACTGCTCGCAGCTTGCGCACCCACAACCACTGCAACGCTTACGCCCGTTACACGGGAAACTCCTGTGGAAGTAGTTCCGCCCGTCGCTCCAGCTATCGACCGCAGTCAGCTGCGGGTCAGTATCGCTGCCACCGGTGACATCATGCCGGGTACCGACTACCCGAATAACCGTTTGCCTGATGACGACGGCATTGGCTTCTATAGTGGCGTAAGCGATGAACTACAAAGTGTCGATGTCGCATTCGGCAACCTTGAAGGCTCTCTTTTAGACGGCGGCGAACCGGAAAAGACCTGCAAGAACCCAAAAGCCTGCTATCTGTTTCGCTCACCCAGTCGTTATGCACAGCATTTAGCCGATGCCGGCTTCGACGTAATGAGTCTGGCAAATAACCACGCGCTCGACTTCGGAGAAGCCGGGCGCGATGCATCGATGGCAGCACTGCAATCTGTCGGCATCAAGCATTCCGGACGCGACGGCGACATCGCTATCTGGACTCACAAAGACACCCGCTACGCGTTGCTGGCATTTTCACCGACGCGAGGCTCATACGATCTAATCGATTATCAGAAATACCTGCCGATTATCGCGGAGCTCGCCGCCGACAATGACATCGTCATCGTCTCATTCCATGGTGGCGCGGAAGGTCAGGATGGAATCGAGCGACTCGGCTTTGGGATGGAGTTTGCTTACGGCGAAAGGCGGGGGGATGTTGTTGCCTTCGCACATGATGTTATCGATGCGGGCGCCGACCTTGTTGTCGGTCACGGGCCTCATATTCCCAGAGCGCTCGAAGTCTATAAAGACCGTGCTATCGCATATAGCCTCGGTAATTTTGCGACCTACTACGGCATTAGTGTAGCGGGAGCCAAAGGCTATGCGCCGATGTTACATGTGACCCTTGATGGCGAAGGTAAATTGGTCGAAGGCAAAATTAGCTCTTATATTCAGGTAAGGCCGGGCGGGCCTCAGGCCGATAGCCGACAGCGCGCCTGGAAGATGATTAAAGAGCTGACTCTTCTGGACTTCCCGGATGCGGGCTTAGTGCTGAGTGCCGATGGCACCTTCTATTCAAGCTCTGCCTCTCAGGCAGAGGTTATCGAACCATGAGGCCCATTTACACACGCTATCCCGGACTCATCGATACACTTCCTATCGTACAACTGGCTGAACTGCCCACACCGGTTAGCCCATTAACAAAATTCAGCGCAGCAGTCGGTCAGAATATCTTCGTCAAACAAGATCAGAAAACCGGTGCTGAATACGGCGGTAACAAAGTCAGGAAACTGGAGTTCTTATTGGCTGATGCCTGCGAGCAAGGTTACGACGAAGTGGTCACGTATGGTGCTGCCGGATCAAACCATGCACTGGCAACGTCAATCTACGCGAAGCAGCTTGGCCTGAAGTGCCACGTTATTCTGAGCGACCAACCACACACACCGAAGGTTGCTAAAACCCTGCGTTATCATCTGCAACTGGGCAGCCACATTATTCCCGCAGCGGGATACCCCGCAATGATGGCGGCTTTCGCAGATCTGCAGGAGCAACGCCAGGCCGAGGGTAAGAGGCTTTATGAAATCCCTTTCGGCGGCTCTTCGGCTATCGGCACAATAGGCTTCGTCAATGCCGCATTCGAACTGGCAGAGCAAATTAAAAACAACGAACTGCCAGAGCCTGCGCTAATTTATATCGCTTGCGGAACCTCCGGCAGCGCTACAGGGCTCAGTCTTGGCTTACGCCTCGCACATCTGGATACACGCGTTATAGCAACTCAGGTAACGCCACCCTCAATCAGCGGGCCCGGAGCACACACCGCCTTGTTTGAGGAAACCAATCAACTTTTACATGCACTCGACGATTCAATACCGCTGCTTAACAAACCTCTCAACAATATTACGCATCGTGAAGATCAATACGGCGCAGGGTATGCAGAATCAACAGCCGCAGCTGAACAGGCGGTAACGCTAATGAGTGATCTTGAAGACATCAGCCTTGAAACGACATACACCGGCAAAGCCCTGGCTTCACTCGTCGACGATGCCAAGAAGGGGGATGGTTTGCACAGTGCTGTCTTCTGGAATACCTACAATGCCCGACCGTACGTCAATGCTGACAAACAGCTTGATGCCAACCTACCTGCCGAACTACACAAGTATCTGGACTAAGCCGCTTACTCCTAGTCGTCTTTACCTAGCTGCCTGAAGTTCACGCCCAACGAACGTAGTTTGCGATACAAGTGAGTGCGCTCCATGCCAACTCGCTCAGCCAGCTTGCCAACCTTGCCACCGGATAAAGAGAGCTGCTGCACGAGGTACTCTTTCTCGAACGCTTCACGCGCCTCGCGCAATGGCATCGATAACATATCGCTCGTCACGAGAGAGCCGGTTTCAGTAGTGCCGCTTTCTAACAAACGCTCCACCTCATCCAGCCCGATTTCCTCGGCGCCTCCAGACAGTAACAATTGTCTAACAAAACGCTTTAGCTCCAGAATGTTGCCGGGCCAGGGGTAATTACGTAAGCGGTTTTGAGCGGCAAAACCAAAATGTCTAAAGTTTAGTGCTTCAGCTGTAACCAGCTTTTCAACATAGAACCGCAGCAATTCGGGTACATCTTCACAATATTCGGCCAAGGGTGGCACGCTTAGCTTTAGCGCACCCACCGCAGATAACAGGCCCGGACTAAGACCTGCGCTTTCATATGGCACTGTAGATGCAATAATTCTGGTCTCCAGATGCACAGGAATGCTACTGCCAGGCCTGTTGAAAAACCCCTGCTGTAAAACAGCAGCCAAAAACACCTGTGCTTCGGGATCCATTTTATGGATATCAGCAATAAACAACGTGCCGCCGTTACAGGTATCCAGCAAGCCTTGCTCTACTCCGGTATCGGTCTGCATACCAGCGAGTCGCTGCTCCGCTGCCGCATCTGTCAATGCGCCTCCGGACACCGTCTGAAACAAGCCGGCAGAGCGGGCGCCCTGAGAATGAATGTATTCTGCACAGCCTTTGCGGCCTGACCCTCCATCACCGGAAATCAGCAGCGGTGCATCGTGGCCCGCGAGGATTTTTGCCTGCTCGCGTAATACCTGCATGGCTTCGCTTTTGCCAACCGGACCGTCAGCCGACACAGAAATAAAGCTCCGCTTCTGCACTGGCTTAGCTTGTTTCAATGTGGCTTCGGTAGTGCGTAACAGCTGCGCTAATGACAACGGTTTTTCGATGTAATCAACTGCGCCCAAGCGGGTTGCCTCAATCGCTGTTTCGACCGTGCCATGCCCCGACATGATAACTACAGGACACAGGTCTTGCTTTGACTCTGACCATTCCTGCAGCAAGGTAATACCATCAACATCCGGCATCCAGATATCAAGCAACACCATGTCTGGCCGCTGCTCTGTATAACGGGCACGAGCTTCGGCTCCGTCAGCCGCAACATGAACCTCATAGCCCTCATCCGTAAGGATCTCTTGGATGAGAGACCGAATATCGGACTCATCATCAACAACCAACACTCTACCGGTAGTCATTCGCTCTCACTCCGTCGCCCGGGTATCGTTAATCCATGTTTTGTACTATCCGCAGCTTTCTTCGCTGCGCTCTTAACTACAGAGACTACCGGCAGAACAATTCTGACAACAGCCCCTGACTCCGGTTCGACCCGATTCTGCACACTCACATCGCCACCGTGCTCATCAATAAGCTTCTTAACAATTGCCAGGCCCAAGCCTGTACCTTTAGTTTTTGTAGTCATATATGGCTCAAAGATTCGCTCGAGCTCATCTTCGGGAAAGCCAGGGCCATTATCGGTAACCACAATTTCTGCATGACCGCCGTTCTCCCCGGAGATCAAACGTGAACTCACTTCGATGCGCGGAGATTCGATACCTTCAAGCGCTTCGACGGCATTACGAATCAGATTGTGCAACACCTGCCGGATGCGAATCCCATCGATATCGATTTCTTGAAGAGTATCATCCAGTTTTATTCTGAGCTGTGGCTTCTCTGGCAAACTCGGATACAAATCAGCCACCTGAGTAATAAGCTTATTAATTGAAACACTCGAAATATTGACCTGTGGCGCTCGGGCATATTCACTAAATGCGTTAACCATGTCCCGCATCGCTTCAACCTGCTGAACAATAGTATGAGTTGCTCGATCAAGCACTTCGGCCTTCTCACCAGTCTCATCAGCAAGAAATTTTCGGCGAATACGCTCTGCTGATAACTGAATAGGCGTAAGCGGGTTCTTGATTTCATGTGCAAGCCTGCGCGCAACCTCGCCCCATGCTGCATTTCGCTGCGCTTGCAACAACTCGGTTATATCGTCGAACACGATAACCAAGCCGCTGTTGTTAGACAGGGTATCGGCCAGACCTGCGCTCGAACAAATAATAACCCGTCGACCTTTCTCGCCCTTGAGCTCGATCTGCTCACGCCAATTAGGGCCTTGGTCTAGCAGCCGGCTCGCAGCCTCACTAACAAAAGACTCCAGCAACCCTTCCGGTGAATTAATCTCAGAAAGTTTGGTGCCAATTGCACTGGAAAAGTCGACACCAAGAATACCGAAGGCCGCATCATTTGCCTTGCGTAAGCTGTAATCTGAATTAAGAACAATAACGCCGTTAGTGAGGCCGCCAAGCACGGCCTCAAGGTTTGCCCGCTCAATTTCAGCCTGAAACTCACTGTACCTGGCTTCAGCACGAGCCTCACCGAGGCGCTCTATCATCGTATTAAACGACGTTACCAAGAATCCGATCTCATCTCCGGAGCCCTGCGGCAGGCGCGTATCGAGATCACCCTCCGCAACCGCTCGGGTACCCGCAACCAACGTCTCCAGCGGCGAGACCAGACGGCGTGCAAAAAAGAATGCGCCGTAAACCGCAGTAAGCAATGCCAGCAGTACCACCAAAGACAAAGTGAGTATCACCGTTTGCTTTAAAGGCTCACGAAGAAATGACAGTTCACGATATCGTGCATAGGTTTCCTGAACGGAGTTCGCAAGCGGTCCCAACTTCTCGCCCACAGGAAAAATGCCCTGCAACATATGGACGTTAAGGCCGGCCAACATTGCGGGCATCGCAACAAGCGTTCGGACCTGATAACCACCATCACTGTTCGGCTCAAGACGGACGACGCGGCCTTCAAGACGCAACTGCAACAACATCTCTTCATCGGGTAATTCAGGACCGGCTGATTCGGTCTGCATTGACGTGTAGGCAAACACACGGAAATTCTCGCCGAATATAGTCAATTCAGTTGCCCCGGAATCTGCACGCAAACCAGCTAACACCTCAAACAGACGAGGGTCAGAGCGTGGCGGCAAGTACTCGCTAATAAGCTGCGTACGGGCGAGCTCTTCGCTCATACTGAAATCAAGCGCAGAACGGCTCAGCTCAAGCGCATCGCCGAGCCCACGTTCTACCTTCACATCAAACCAGGACTCAATACCTTGATTCAAAAATTGCATGGCAAAAAAGTACACCAGCAACATAGGCAGTATTGCCAAACCAACGAAGGCATAGACCATGCGCGCTTTTAGGCGAGCACCTGACTCATGGTTGCGCAATTCTCGCAGTAAGCGTATTAAGTTCGCCACGATGAGGCCAAACAATACTGCCGCAGAAACAAGATTAGCGGCCAGAATTGCACCCTGCAGACGCCCGAACTCGTCTGATTGCTGCGTTGTCTGACCCAGCAGAAAAATGGCAACCAAGCTCAGCAGTAGCGCAAAAGCTACCAGGACGGTATTGGCGTTGCGCCTTAGTCTCTTAGTATCCATGCGAACCAGTCGCTCTCCAGACGATAACCATCACTCCAAAATGCCAATGCCTGCAATGGCGCCGGCAACTTCTGCTGATCAAGCACGCTGCGAACCCTAATGATGTAGCGCCCGTCGGGATCCAGGACAGCAGCATCAATAACAGGAACGTCGGTCACGCGACCCATCACGCTTAGTGCAGTTAACAAGGTAGAAAATGAACGCTGTGCGCCACCGTTCAGATTGCGCAAAACGTAGCGCTGACTAAGTGCATTAAATTCGAGACTGAAACTCTGGGTGAGCGAAGCCTCAAGGGGGTCGACTCGCCAGCGGCGACTTCTCAGTATCTGGATTTCAAAATCAAACGTGAGCGCCACACCGCTTTCAACCGCAGCGACTGCCTGCGGT
>RCNB010004159.1_pt1 | contig 15132 bp, 13 predicted proteins | sample 2041321 | NCBI WGS metagenome assembly RCNB01 (sample SAMN09708232, study PRJNA481090) | Marine sediment metagenome, whole genome shotgun sequencing project. | reverse complement strand
CCACAATGAACAACAAAATCTACATTCTTGAGTAAGGAGATGTCTGTCATGACTTTTAAAAATAAATCGTAGATTTCTTGTTCGTAAGGTTTTGAGTAGTTTTGGATTGCCCACTTGTTTATAACGCCTCTTCTCGTTCGATAACCTAAATGAGAATCTGATAGATGTACAATTTTTATCATATGCAGTCCTTATCTTTTTTTTATGTAAAATAAATAAATTTTATACCCCTAATACTTTATGTCTCCATTTTTGAGCATATTTTTTTGTTTTTTGGTCGTATTGTAATTCCAAGAAAGCAGCCTCTAACTTATTAAATTCCGAGGCTAAGAGAGTACTTGCTTCATGAGCTCCTACTAAACAAAGGGGATAACCGCGTGGAGCAAATGGAATTAGATTTTTAATTACATATAACGCATCCTTCGTGTCTAAATCGTCGCAAATATCAAACCTTAAAGCTGAGCTATCTTTTTGCAGTCTCGTTAAGTATGCTCTACTTTTTGTGTACATTGAAAGATCTGGCATATCCACAAGAAAATTCTTATTTTCATATATTTCTGACCAAATTGGTAGCAAAAAATTTCCCTGAGCATCTCTTAATCGGCAAGTCTTTGAAAAGCTATAGTATTTTATCTTGTATAATTGTATAAATCTGTAAAAAAATTCAGTAAAAGCGGTTGGAGGAAAAATATGCTGGCGAAACATTTGAATTCCATCTCCAAGGAAGACTACGTTTTCGTTTTTGCCCCAGTTGCTTATTTCTTTAATTCTGATTAGAGTTTTTAGTATCTCATCAGCCGTTCTTATTCTATCTACAACATGTCCTAATGTTGGATAATAGAACGCGTGAGAGTTAATGTGATCATCTATTTTTTTTTTATAAGTTGTTTCGAACCAATCTTCTAGTTTATCAACTTTATCTTTTAAATTGCCTACATAGAACTCTCGTTTAATGGTTTTTACAAAATTTTCGATTACTGTTTTGTAAATAATAAGTTTATGTTCGTTATCTTCTATATAGGTGGTAATAGGTTTATACATTATTTTTTCTTTTTGATATTCTCCATTCTTAAAAGTGAGATGGCATTCTCCGAATTTAAACGATGCAAGTTTTGCATATGTTCCACTAAAAGTATTTGAACTCTCATCAAAACCTATAATTTTGTAATTATCGCGCACATAATTCATAGACTCCTTCCCAACTGCGAGATGTGGCATTTCACTGAAGAGTAAATTAGTGTTTTTTAGACTTTCATCATTGTCAAATTTATCCGTCTCGAGCTCGATCTTCTCTTCTTCAGTCCACTTAGCTCTTCTTTCTTGAATATATTCTTTAAATTTTTGAACATCTTCGTCAATAGATATTTCAGGTCTCTTTTCAAATGACTTCTCAAGTGAGATCAATTCGAAATTAAAAGAAATTTTTTTTCACCTTATTTTTTTATATCTTACATTTATGGTAGTGAGGTAGGTGGGGGCGCTGAAGACGCAACTTTTTTTGCAAATTTTTCATAAAACCTTTTAGAGTGTTGTTCAAAGTATTCATCATACAGAGGAATTTTTAATTTTTGAAAATTGGTAAGCCAAATTCCCGAAATTAACGCTATCCCCCTAGTCCCTGTTAACGATTCTAAGTCGCTACGCTGAATGCCTCCTCCTAGCATTTGGGCTGCAATAGCTTTTTCTTTTTCTGATCTTAAGGGTAAATTAATAACGGTGTTCATATTAGATAAAATACTATCATCTATAGGTGAATATTGCTGTGAAATCACTTCTAATCCTAGATTGAATTTTCTTCCTTGGCGCGAAATATCTTTAAAGACATTGTTATGTCTCATCATTTCAGGCCGTAAGATACTTGGAGCTTCTTCAATCGTAAAGATAATTATTGGTAATTCTGATGGATCTTTAACTGTTGTCCCGGTTTTAATATAGACTTTTTTCAAATTAGCTTTATAATTTTCATAGAAGTTTCGGGGTAAATTCTGGATTAATTTTTTTTCAAGAGTAACCATATCCGAAGATGATTTTAGCGATTTACGAATATCAAACAATGTTCTAGCCAAGATGCTATTAAAAAGGAATTGTTCTAAATCGGATATCATGGACGCATTGAAAATAATTACATTCCCTTTTTCCAACTTTAGTACGATTTCAGAAAGTTTGCTTGCGGCATTAGATTGAAACATCTCAGAATACTCCAACCAGTGCATTCTTCGCCGTATCGCAGCCATAGTTTTTTCATCATGCCCTCCGGGAGGACGGTAGCCATCAGTTAGTAAATTTTCGATATAATTTTCTTGATCACTTCTATATGCAGAATAAATAGCTCCAGCTTGAAGATCGTTAAAAGAACCTGTTGCAAAAAGGTCTTCTGGTGTGATCTCTTGATAATTTACTAGGCAAGGAGTTGATAGGCTCTTTAATTCTGTTGGCGGTATTCCTTTATTAGGATAGAGGTAAAACCACGAACCAAATAGATCTTTGTTGTACCCTGATGTTTTACATATATCATTAACGCCATATTTATTACATCCCAAGGCATATTCATCATGCATATCAATAGCAAGCATAGAGATTTTAGTCCCTTTCTCTCCAAGAATTATCTGAGCGTTGTGTTGTAATAAACCGTCTATAAAAACTTGGTTTAAGTTTGATTTTCCCATACCTGTAGCACCTGCTATAAAAAAGTGGTACATTAGATATTTAAAAGGAAAATACACCTCTACTTTTTTTTCAGAAGCTAAATTACCCATAAAAAGTCCATCAGGAGGGAAAATATATCTCAAATCTTCATGGATGTCGCTTTGATCCTCCGATATTTTCATTAAATGAGGTTGAAGTGTTTTATTTTCCATCAAATCTTCAATTAAAAAGAATACGTTGGTTATATGACTCTTTACCTCTTTTGTATTCTTATCTTTTTCTATGCAGAGGATAGGGCGGCCTTGAATAACGTATTCTAGTTCTGATTCTAGTTCTGCTTTAATGTAATCTGTTATTTGAACGTTTCTTAATTTTTGACGCGTAAATATGTAGTCTGATATTGTTTGTTCGCTGAGGACCTGAACTATTATGGTATATAACTTATTCTTATTACGATCTTCAGCAGACAATTTTAAAAAACCGTGAAGATGGACATAATTCTTGTAAAAAATTTCAATTGTACTTTCAACAGAATTTATTCTAATAATCATGATATTTGACTCTTTTTTCAGTGATCACTACTTTATTTTATAGCTAAAAGGTTTTTTGTTCTTTTAAAGTTAATAGTTTTTACATTTTATAAATCTCATGGACTTTAGAAATTTAATAGTTTTTAAAATACCTATTATGAGACTAATATAAAGAAAAAAAACATTAGGTTTTGATTTCACTTAGTTCTGTCGATTACTTTAAGAATTCTTCAATTAAGTTATATACTTTTTCAAGTATTTTTAGTTCCGGTAAGAAGGTTAATCTCATATGTCCCTTTCCATATTCTCCAAAACCTGAACCATAGACTAAACAAACGCCTGTTTCTTTAAGCAAATCAACAACTAATTCTTTATCGTTTTTCCATTTCTTTAATTCTTCTAAATCTAGTTTTGGGAAAAGATAAAAAGCACCATTAGGCTTAACGCACGTAATTCCTTCAATTTTACACAACCTATTATATGAATAATCACGTCTTTCTTTAAGTTTTCTAACCATATCAATTGTATGGCTACTTGGAGTTCTTAAAATGTCAATTGCTGCGAATTGTGCAATGGAACTAGCAGACAGACGCGCACGAGCCAATTTAGCGATACCCTTTTTTAATTCTTCTAGTTTATTTTCTGGATCATGATAGTATAGGTATCCAAGCCTCCATCCTGTTACTAAATGTGTTTTTGAGAACCCATTTAATCCGATTATCGGAACATCTTTAGCTAACGACGCAGGACATACATATGGCTTTTCATAGGTAATCTGATCGTAAATCTCATCTGATAAAATTGGTAGGTTGTACTCTCCAGCAAGATCAATTATCTCGTTGATTTTTTTTTCTCCATATAAGACGCCCGTTGGATTATTAGGAGAACATATTAATATCGCTTGTGTTTTCTTCGTAATTTTTTTTCTTAAATCTTCAATATCGGGCTCCCAATCTTGTTGTTCATCAAGCTCATATTCAACTGGCTTACCATCATAAAATTTAGTATAATTTATATAGAGGGGATAAGATGGACCAGGTATGAGTAATTCTTTGCCGTTTTCGATCATACTCGAAATAATAAAGTTAATTCCCTCTGTAACACCCGATGTTACGACGATCTCGTCAGTATTAACATCAAGATTTTGGCCCTTAAGGAGTTTACTTATTTCTTCTCTTAATTCAATAACTCCTAATGAATTTGCATAGAAATTCTTGCCTTTACGACTATAGGCAGATAGTGCTTCCGAAATAAATTCGGGGGTATGAAAATCGTAGGTAACGGGGTCACCTATGTTTAAATGGTACACCGTTTTACCACTTTTAGCAACTTCTTGAGCTACAGCTGCGATCTCTCGAATCGCGTACTCTACTCCTTTTACTCTATTAGTGAGCATACTAATTATCAGTTAACTTTTGAATTATAATAATTCGAATACAATTAAGTTTATAGAAAGAAAAATTAAATAGCTTATCTTTCTGTAGAATGAGGGTAATTGAAATAAAAAAAGTTAAAACTGAAATTCCCTGTTACGTAATTTGGAAACTAGATGACCACGTGATAAAAGCTGGATTCCAAATTGGGAACTATAGTCGCGTGAGAAATCTGTGGTGATGTTACAAACCATAATACCACCTTCTATTTCTGGGATATCAACACAAGCTTTGTGAAGTTGCCGTAGTTGTGTTATAGAGATTTCTCTTTTCCAATCCCGAACAAAAACGCCGTATTTCCCATACTTACCATTATTAATAAGAGCGTTAAATGTCCATGTTTTTCCAGATTTACCCTTTAATTTTTTAGGACCGTTAATGAATTCATATTTCTCTGAGAAGACTTTTTCCGTTAGTTGCTCTAAAGTTTTATCTCCTATTGACATATCATCACTTGTTTTTTATTTAAATATAGATTGTAAGTAATATATAAGTGTTATTTAGATAGATAAAGAAACTAATCTTAAAAAGAAGTAATACACAGATAATATCGTCAGAATATGTGCAAGCTTGAAGATTACTTAACTTCATACGATACCGACAAAAATCTATGCTCGCACAATTTAGGTATTATGAATTAAAATTTTTATAATAGAGTAATTTATACAGAGGATAGTGGCCCTCTACATCAGGACCCTTCATTTTTATGTAAGTATCAAGGTTTAACTGTAAAAAATCAATGAGTTTACAGGAAATCTCATTGCAAATCTCGTTACAATTAAAAAAATCATCAACGAGAAAATGACACTTACTATTATGTTTAACACAAAATTTTTTCATTTGTAAAGATAATCCTTCTGCAGAAAGAAGACTTATATGATCCCATTGATCTTTAAATCCTCCTAAATTCTTAGGAGCAACACTTCTGAGTTTTTTAAGTAATACTTCCGTTTTTTTGCTTGAAATCCCCCTACCTAAATATCCTAATCGCTTTGAAATTCCTTTTGATTCCTTTTTTGCTTCAATTTGGCATAAAAAGATGTACTGTTTCAAGAGGGCTTCTGACTTTTTTGCCCTTTGAGAATCAATTATTTCCCACCCTGATATCTTTTTGCAACTAATTTCATTCTTGCTTGGATTTGAAAAATCAGTAGGATATATCCAACATTGAGGTGGTTTAATCCCCGATTGATGAACTGAACACCCGTTTAATACCTCATCGAATAAAAAACATTTAGCTGTGTCCTCGTTAAATCTTAATTGAAAAGAAAAAATATTACTTCTAATAAAATCAGACTTTTCAGCATATCCTCTTTTAATAAATTCTTCAGCTAAAACCTTTGGTACATCAATTTTAATAGAACAACATTCACCTTTACAAATTGCAGGGTCAGTGCAATTAGGACCCTGTATTGCCGACTTCATTAAACTATTAAACTCTTCGACAATTTGCCAAAAGTAGTTATTTTTCTGATCTATCAAGATTGAGAAACCTTTGTTTGTACCACGAGATTAATGTGTGTGTGTAGAAAGAATTTTGTTGGAATTAGTTTTATTTCTTCTTGATTTTTTTTATTTCTTCTTTTATATTTTTTTGAAGAATCTTAACGTCCCGCATTTGTTTACCGATAACGTCTATTTCTCTCTTTAAAGGAGTAGTTTCTGATCCCTTTCCTTTCACTAATTCCTTTCTAATTAAATTATACGACTTTATTTGGTTTATATTACTTATGAAATAATCTGTTGCATCTTCCCTGTTTGTTTTTATTCTCTGGAGAGTATCTAAAATTATTTTAATATTATCAATAGAAGTCGTCCAGTAGCTTAAATTTTCCTTCTCGCTTAAAGAATCAATCGTTTGATCGATAAATTCTAAAGCTATTAAAAATACATTTTCAGGGGTAATCTCATTGGTTTGACTTTTTGAAAAAGGTTCTAACCTTACTTCGTCTAAAATATCAGAACTATAGTTAATTAAAACGTCTTCGGTAGAGAATTGATGTTCATCTTTTGGATTGATTTCAGTGATTTCTGTCACTAGTTTAAGTTCGTCCAACTCAATTTTAGTATTCAATGGAGTGAAACGTACTTGAAGGTGCTTTTTTCCATAAAATTCATTTCCTATACGTATTATTTGAGTGTAGTTCTGTATAAAATTTTCGCCAATGGGGGCGAACAAAACTCCATCTGAAGAATCAAGCTGAAGTAACAATGGAATAATTCTTTCCTGCTTTATAGCACCTGTTACAAGAATTTTTTGCCAAGGTGTTAATTCAGGTAGACCGTTTAATGGATTATCTACAATAACTCTCACCCTATCTTGAAGATTATTTCTCTCTAAATTATCTTGCGTAATCTTGGCAATCTCTTGATTTGCTTCTAAAATTACGATTTTCCCTTTGGGAGCTAATTTCTGCGCAAGTGCGGCAATATACCCACTTTTAGCCCCTAAGATAAGAAGATCGTCATCTTCTTCTAATAATAACTGTTGTAGCATAATTGAAATCATGTGCGGAGCAGATATAGTTCTAAGCGTTTCAGGGTTCTCTTTATTTAAGTAAAATAATACTGGAGCATCGTTATAAATTTTAAAATGGGAATGTAATTCGTTAGGTATAAATTTCTTTAGAGGGACATCTAAGAAGGCTTTGACTAATCGGATATCTCTCAAGTACCCATTATAAATTAGGGTAAATAACAGCTGAATTTTTGACCTAAATAATTTACGACTCTCCATGTAAACAACAAGATAAAGATAAAATTTATAGTTCTTATATCTTTTTATATTAAAATATTCGATCTACCTAATTAAGTCACTACTTTAAATCTATAATTACATGTTTGTTTTAGACGCGAAAAATATTAAAAATGCAAGAATTACGATATTTTTGATAACCTTCAATACGCTCCTGTATTTCTTGTTCTCTTTTGATGCAACTGAAGAGATTTTCTTATCATTAGTTCAAATCAACAGTAAAATAGTCTACGATTTAGAACTCTGGCGTTTAGTAACATCAATGTTCTTGCACGGAGATGTTCTTCACCTTTTCTCAAATATGGTTTCTCTATTGATTTTTGGATCCTATATTGAACATAGTTTTTCAAAGTATAAATTTGTTTTAATATACTTCATATCTGGTTTTCTAGGAAGTTTGCTTACAGTATTTTTTTTACCTCTAAACACGATTAGTTTAGGAGCCTCTGGTGCAATTTTTGGCTTAATAGGGGCTGCTCTATCGATTTTGATATTAGATCGAAACAACCCTTTAATTATTTTAGGATTGATTTACGTTTTTTACTTCGTGGTTACGAGTTTTTCACCAGGTATAAATTACTTTGCGCATATTTTTGGCTTATTAGGAGGATTTGTAACAGGATATATTCTCAGAAAAAAAAAACCTACTGAACAACTATATTGAGCCCACTATTTCTTTTTCCTTTTACTCTTCCTTGCTAATTCCATTGTAAAATCTTTGGAGCATATGGTATTTAATGGGCATGAATCACATTTAGGATGAATAGGCAAGCAAATTTCTTGACCAAATCGTACAAATAAACGATTCACCCTAATCCACTGGCTTTTTGGTATGATTTCTTTTAATATTTTCTCAGTTTGATCTGGTTTAGTTGTTTTAATCCATCCTAATCTATTTGGAATCCTATGTACGTGCGTATCCACCGGGATTGCAGGAATATTAAAAGCATACACCAATACACAATTCGCTGTTTTTGCGCCTACCCCTGGTAAAGCAACTAATTCGTCGAAATCAATTGGTACTTTTCCCATATAATCTTTTGAAATGATCCGAGAGACTTCTTTGATACGGGCAGCTTTAACCTTATAAAAACCTGATTTATGTACTAATTCCTCTAAGATTTCAATATTAGCGTTAGAAATATCATGGGGAGTTTTAAACCTGGAAAATAATCTGGAAAATAATTTCTTGGTTACTTCTTCAGTGCTCGAATCTCTCGTTCTAGCCGAGAGAATTGTCGATATTAATATTTTAAAGGGATCATTTCTTTGCTTTGCTAATTGATCTAAATGTGCTTCCCCTTCTATAGCATTCTCTATTTCATCGAGAATTTCTACGTAATTCATAGTTTAGCTTGCTTCATCGATTTTTTCAAACACATAAAGTTTTCTTTTGACAATTTGATTTTTTTTAGCATCAAAGATTGCCCTAACATGCCCTTGGTTAAATTGGAGCTTTCTATTTGATTTGTTTACGATTCTATTTGTATCAAGCATCGGAATTAGTTTAAATTTATAAAAATTAGCTATTTCCTCTATATTTAATTGTACATCTCCTCCGTCTATAGTGCTAATAACGGGCGCAATTATACTAATTCTACCTTTGGGTTTCAATACTTTGAAACCTTCCCTAAATGTAGCTTTATATAAAGGATTTAATTTCGATTTAATTAAGTCAACAGCTTCAGTATAATATGGTTTTTGCTTGTAAAATGGACCCAATTCAGGTTCAGTACAAATCCCGTCAAATTTTTCATCATTGAAAACTGAGGATAATTGATTTATGTCAACTCTTTTAATTCTCTCGTTTAACAAATAAGGCACTTCTTCTTCGAGTTCGTTCAATAGCCAGTTTATGTTTCTTTCAGTATTCTTAATTTTAGTTTCGTCAATATCTGCTCCAAAAATTTGAAAATCTTCAATTAAAGCAAATAATAATATAGTTCCATGTCCAACGAATGGATCTAAAATTGTTTTTCTTTCTCTCTGTTCAAATAAGTTTAAAAAGTTTAACAGTATGAGAGACAATTTTGGTGAAATAGCGCTTTTAAATTCTTTGTATGGTTTTTCTTCATCAATTCGTTTTTTGAAGTTAGGATCGTCACAAGTAAGCGTTCTTGCGATGTAACAACCTTCCTCTGTGAATCCGAATATAATTTCAGCTCGGTCTCTATTGAACAACCCGTATTTAATAATATGATGAGGGAAAATTGGGTTTAAATTACCGGCATCAATATTTTCTTGAGGATATTTATAATATAGGGATTTCTTAGCTCCATTTTCTTTCAATAGGGCCATGATTTCTTTATTTAAGAATTGTAGGAAGTGTTTTAGGAGTACATCAGAGTAATAATTATCATCATAGAGATTAGGGTAAATTGAAACAGCAAAAAATAAACTTTCTCTTCTAATACTAGGAAAAACCTTTTTTAAAGATGAGTTGAGAACTTTAAGAATCTCTTTCCTCTTTTTATCGATCTGCTTATATTGTTCGACTTGTAATGGGAACGCATTCTGCACGGTTTGGATGTCAATAAAATCATATATTTCGGCGATTTTTTGGCATCCCCCGAGCGTATATTGAAGCTCCATTAGTTTATTAGCGTATAATTTATCTTCATGCAAATCATCGAATTCTACAATGGCAACATTCGCCGAATAATCGATAATTCGACCTTTAAACTGTGAATATTTCAATACATTATCAAGTTCAGCTAAAGACAATTGCCAGTTTGACCCTAAAACAAATAAAAAGCGAATCATCGTCAATTAAAAATAGGTTGCTTAGGGTTAAAAAGCAAGCATGGTATTAGTAGTTTTAGTCTAGGAAGAATAAGTTAGTCCGCTCCTAATACATAATGAATAATTTTTATGATGTCAGCTTTACGAGCACCAGAGGGTATGTTTATATTATTTTTCGCGCAATATTTTTTCAATTCCTTAACGGTTAGACTATTTAAATCCTCAGGTAAATCACCTATTAGATTAGTATTAACTTGAATTTTTTCTTCAATTTCTTCACTTGAATCTTCACTATCTCCAGTTATAGTACGTTCATATTTTTCTCCTGAGATATTTTCAATTGCACTTATGATAGAGTCCAGATCTTCTTTCTTTCTTTTGGGGAGTAAAGTTATAATTTTTTCCTCTTCTGGTTCTTTAATTTTTGTTTTCTTCTCTTGTTTTCTTTGATATCTATCATGTTGCACGATTTCTAATTCTTTCATTATAGTCTTATAATTATCTTTAAAATATTTTAAACTAACATTTATTACATCTGAGAGATTCTCCCATCTTTTCTGTTTAACTACTGAGTCCCCCCAATGAAATAAATCTCTCTGTAAATCTATAGTGACTACTTTACCGTCATAATTTACATCTAAAGTAAGCCACCTTAAGATATTTGCTATTATAATATCGTTATCAAATGCAGAAAACCCGTATTCTCTTCCTAAAGAAGAAAAAATAGATAAAGTACCGAATGCTACGACCTGCCCTCTATGATATTCTGAAGTTATAACCATTGGAACTTTAGGACAATCCTCTTCCACCCATTGCTTTCCATCGAATCGGTTTCTCCAGCAATTCAGACCTCCTCTTACAATGACTTCGACGGTCACTTTTTTTTCTTCTTCCTTTGACAGTTTAAGCGTTCCTAAAGAGCAAGCACTTGATAAAACGATTTTTTTTATATTTTCTGTGATATAATGAGATTTAAAATTACCTATCAAAGGTCTTTTTTGTAAGTTAACATAATTTACTGAATCATTAATTTCATCATTTATAAACTCAAATCCGAAAAACTTAGTTAATTCGTTAATATTAGTTCTATTTGTGTGTTCTCCACCCCTCGAGCCTACGATAAGTAAGCTTCCACCCGTTCTTACGTATTCCTCTAAAACTTCTATTTCTCTTGGATCAAGATTAATGTTTTTAGGTATAGACATTATAATCGCATTATAATTTTTAACTTTATCTAACGAATAGAACCCCGCTTCAATTTTCCCTAATTTGTAAGCAGAAGTGAAGAGAAACTGAGTGAAATCTGCGTAGCTCGAAGCTTCTAAAGTAAGCATATTGTTGTGGCTATAATCGAGCCCGACTGTAATGTCATTTTTCATAATTAAATCATTCCTAATTAATTGCGTTTAAAAATATAATAATTTCCACTTTTAAATATTTACAGTAAAATTATCAAATCTTTAGTCCATAAAAGACATAATAAAATCGTATAATATAGTCGTTTTATAACCTGTGAATTTCTCGTTAAGAATAATAAATGAAAAAAAAAATTGCATTTACTAGTTTTGTTCCGTCTAAATTTAAAAGTATCTCTTCAAAAAAAAGCAACCTTATTATAAGATTACAACGAATTAAAATTAATTTTACAGATTATTAAAAGTGTACCTTAAATATGAAGAAAAGAGAGCTAGTTTCGTTATTTTTCTTTTTATCGTTAATTTTAATCATTTTAATGGATAGTGCTTTGTTTCTACCTAATGAATTATTAATTGCGGCTGATTTGGGAATAGATTTTGATGCTTTAGGTATAATCATTGGTATATATACTATCGTAAATGGTATTTCAATTCTAATATTCGGATACTTAACCGATATGATTGAAAGAAAAAAGATTTTAATCCTTGCTGGAGTATTGTGGTCATTAACGGCAATATTGCATATATTTGTAGAAGTATTCTGGCAACTAGTGCTTGTTAGGATCGTAGCAGCAATCGCCGTAAGTGTAACCACTCCACTTGTAATTTCATATTTAGCAGACATAATCTCATCCGATTCACGCTCAAAATCTTTCGCATTTTGGGGATTGGTAACAAGTATTGGAACATTAATAGCAGGATTTTTAGCATTAGCGTTTAATGCTGTTGATTTCGAAGCTATACCTCTAATATATGAAAAAATCCCTGATAAAATCGAATATATTGCCCTTAATTATCCCAATATACTATACACTTGGCGATTACCATATTTTTATTTTGGTATCATTGCTCTCATATTTACAATCCTTAATTATTTCGTTACCATAGAGCCTAAAAGAGCAGCAAAAGAAAAAGAGTTAGAAGAAGTATTTTCAGACGAAAATATCCGGTATTCCTACAAGATCAAATTATCAGATTTAAAATTCGTCTTCAAAAGGAAATCAAATTTCTTCTTGATGTTTAATTTTTTTGATGTGATTGCCTCAGGTTTAATACTAGCCTATATTTTCCCCTATATCCAAGGTGATCTTAGTGCTAATGTTAGCAATATCAAGGTAATTATTTTATTTCTCTTCATAATTATCTTGGGATTAATAATTGGACAATTTTGGCTTGCACACTTAGGAGATAAAAAGGTTCAGCGCGGAGATCTTTCTGGTAGGGTTAAAGTAGCGGTTATTTGTTCGATTTTGAATTTACCCTTCTTTCTATTTGGATTTGTGATGACTCCTAACATTGCAAACTCTACTTTCTTCTTTGGTACTTTATTAGTCAACGAAATTGGATTTTGGTTTTTGTGGTTAGTATATTGTACGTTTCTTGGTGTAGGTCTTGCATTAACTATGGGGATTGGTCCCAATTGGTATAGTTCTCTTATCGATGTTAATTTCCCAGAGAGTCGAGGGACTATGGTTGCAGTTGGGGCCTTTATAGATTCCATCGGACGAGCTTTAGGCGTAGTTATAGGAGGTTTCATGATAGAACTAACAGGAAGTGTTTCTGCAACAATTTTTTGGGTCTTTTTAATATCTGGAATCTTTTCTACTTGCCTATGGATTCCGCTTTTCTTTACTGCTAAAAAAGATTATTTAGAAATAAACGAGGAAATGAAAATTAGAGCTTCCTCGTTACGCAAAATGCAACCAGAGGAATCTCGGGAATAAAAAATATATAATTTATTTTACTTAATATACTATAGAGAGTATTTTCTTAATCCACTTTGGAAGTATAAATCCGAGATAAAAGAAAAACATAGCTAACGCTAAAATTATTCTTATTATTATCAATAATAAAGAATTCATCTCAATTAAAGCATCAAATATAGCAGAAATTCCAAAAAATAGAAAAGCTATCAACAAAAACTTTCCTTTCAATCTTATCTCAGGTATTTCTTCCCTTTTCATGGATTTTGCAGCAAAATGAAACCCTGTTATGCAAGCTGTCATTATACTAATACCTAAAAATATCAAAACAAAACCCTTATAGTCAATGTCCATAGGATTAGTTGGATCAATTATAATTCCTAATAATGAATTAACAGGTGCTCCTGGAGCTAATAGAAGGAAGTAGAATAGATACAATTCAAAAAAAATCGAAAATATTCCATATAGGATAAGTACTAGCTTCTTTTTTTTTGGGTTAATAGTAGACAAATAAACGTTTAGCCAAGCTAATATGGCAATAGGTATACCTACAGTACCAATAAGAACATAAAATTGGTAAGTTAGAAATTCTCCCGTGATAATCCAATACAAATATCCCAATCCACTTGGATACCAAGGAGATGATGTAAAAATAATACACAAAAAGAAGTTAAAGATTAAAACTTGCTTTGTTTTAAAATATTTAATCAAAACAATAAAACCTAAAAGGAAACTTATTGATACGGCAATTAAGGCGGTTAAGCCTGAAATTTGTGCTAAATCACTTAGAACTTGAAAAAACATTTTTTTTACCTACGGAATCAAAAAATTCTCTAATTCTCTAATGAGAACTCTTAAGTAAACACATAACACAACTACAGTAATTTAAATTTATTTTTATAGAAAGAGGAGTATAATTTTTAAACTCATTTTTTATATACTTTTATATCAAAAACAGTATGGTATAAACCCGGACCATAACTTTTTACAAATCTATTTGATAACAACATGCATTTAAAATCGTTTTTTTCCGCAATTTCTTTAAACTCATTAAATAAACCTAAGTACTTTTCTTTATCGACGATGCCCTCGTAATGATATATCGTACCTTCAACTTTAGCTAAAGTTAACGCTTCTTTTATGAAGTCTTTTGGAGCGGGAAAAACTCCCATAATCACGCGATCCGCTTTTAGACCCGACTTGCTCAGCTTCATTACTTCAATCTTACTATCACCATTAATCGGAGTAATTACTTCCTCACAATGATTGAGCTTTATATTCTCGATTAAATATTTAAAAGAATCAGGGTTTAGTTCTATACTAAAAATCTTTTTAGCTTTTGAGTGTATTGCTATGGGTAAGGAGAAATAACCTATACCAGCGAACATATCAACAATAACTTCGCCTTCTTTTACTAAAGTTGCTAGGAATTTCCTTTCGTTTAGATTTCCCATACTAAACATTATCTTTGTGAAATCAAATTCATAGATCACTCCATGTTCTTTATGTTTTACAAGGGAATTATCTATACCAACAAGAAACTCTATTTTTTCTGGAGTTCTGAATTGTCCTTTTACCCGCCCTGAGTTCAAATAAACAGATTCTAATCGTGGCAATAAATCTAAGTATTTTTCCGCAATTAGAATTTTTTTTTCAAGTAACAGCGGTTTTAGTTTTATTATTGCCACATTGCCAATGGTTTGAAATCCCCGAGGAAGAGCCGATAATTCCTCCTCAGTTAGAATTCCTCTAAGCGCATCCTTAAGCTTATCTTTAAACCCCATAAATTATCAAAAATGTAAGTCTATGATCTTATCCTTATTCAAGATCAAGTTAAATTATTATATTATAGTATATTACTTTTCAAAAATATTATACTAAAAAATTAGAGGATAAAAAATGACTAGT
>RCNB010001396.1_pt1 | contig 15136 bp, 19 predicted proteins | sample 2041321 | NCBI WGS metagenome assembly RCNB01 (sample SAMN09708232, study PRJNA481090) | Marine sediment metagenome, whole genome shotgun sequencing project. | reverse complement strand
ATTAGACCGTTAAAGCTCAAGCAGTCAGCGGTTTAATAAAAGAATTGCCCAACCAGACGCTGCACTTGAATGCGTGCCAGCGGCGTGAACAAGTCATTCGACCAGACAACCCCGCCTTCAGCGGGGCTGATGCCTTGCCGTCGCTATGCGGTTGCAGGTCAATTCCGACATTACCCCAATATTTTGTATCAAAACGACTTCCCAATACTCAGCCCATAAGTTTTTACTACTACTATCAACGCGAGTGTTAAGAAGCGAAATATTAAACGTTACGAAAGTCAGTAGCAACTCAGAAGCTTAAGCCAGTCTACCATTACACAAGAGTAAGATATAATTACGTCAGATTAGGTCCTGGTTATTACTATCCTCAAAATTTACGAGTTGAGTTTGTTATGGAGAGTGTTTAAATTACAGAGTGGCTGTAAGCGCCGATTCGATTTCTTTTATTATCTGTTCATTTTTTTCTTTATCCAGAGCAGCATATAAATGCTTTTTAGCTTTGCTTCCCCCGATACGACCAATTGCCCAAGCCGCATATCCTCTTAGCTCATCATCTCCTTTTTCAAGCAGCCGTGCTAAAACTTTAAGAGCCCTTTCATCCTTGAAATTGCCAAGACCTATAGCAGCATTCCTTTGCAGGTACTTTTTATCCATTAAAAAGAAACCCATAAGCGTCATGGCATAGCCATTTTCCCATTCATCATCGGACATTTCAAAGATTTTTAATAATGATGGGTGAAGAAGTTCTTTGGGGGGTTCAAATCCCTCAATCGGTTTTAACTTCCGGTTTTGAGGACAGATGTCTCTGCAGACAGTGCATCCTTCTCCCATTAAATTACTGCTCTTTTCTCTTATCTCAATGGGGATGTTTTTCTTGTTATGCCCCAGATTAAAATCGATGCATTTTGTAATCTCACAGCGATAGGGAGCAAAAATGGCACCTGTAGGACACACATTGAGGCAGAGCTCACACTTACCGCAATCTTCGGCAAGCGGTTCGTCCGGCTCAAGTTCCGCGTCAGTAATAAAAGCCGCAAGCGATATCCAGGATCCAAAACCAGGATGCTGTATAATGGCGTTTTTCCCGTAAAATCCCACACCGCATTTTGAGGCCATCAGTTTAAGCGGAAATTGACCACCTACGGTGGAAAAACATTGAAATCCTCTGCTGGTAAAAAAATCTGAAAGCTTGTAACTTTTTTCTGCGCTGTCCTGCAAATATTTTACATTGACGTGTGACGGCTCGGCCCTTCCGAGCAACTCTTGCCTGCAATCCTCAAAGCTGGCTATTTTGCCCATATATGCGGGAGCTCCTGTCACAATAACAGACCTGGCTTCTGGCAGGAAGTCTTTTGGCTGTAGAACCTTATCGTTTCCTCCTGCGAGTGGTGTAGATTTGGCAAATACTTCCAGAACATAAGAGATCCTTTCGTTGTCTTCCTGTGAAAATTCATCGGGTGGGGCAATCCCAACGAGAGGTATTTGCAACTCATCTTTTACATAGTGCACAAATTCAGCTTTAAGTGTCATGATAAATCCTTTCTCGGAAGTTTAGAATGCTTTGCAATTCTTTTCAATACAAGGTAAAAATGTTATATTAAAGAGAACATAAAACAGTTTGTATGTCAATGTGCTTAGCGGATAAAAATCTTTCTTGTGCCTAAACAATGGAAAGATCTTTTAATCGTTACGGTGTAGATAAAGCTGGATTATTGAACTGCCTTTTTTGGGGAAAAACCATGCATGACAGCAGAATACATTGCAGACGTAAAAAATCCCTGTTCAAAGTTGCCCTTAGTATTGTTTTCTTATTGATGTCGGGTTGTTGGGGTGGACTTGATGGGCCACTTCTCTTTCCCTTTGATCACGGTCCTCACTTAGATGTGCTAAATGAGTGGTGGTACTTTACCGGAGAGGTACGGGCTGAGGAGGGGAAAAGATTGGGTTTTGAATTCACCATCTTCAAACGCTGGGTTGAGAGTCTCAATGGTTTTGCTTACCTTGGCCATTTAGCTGTGAGCGATCCCGAAGTATATGAACACTACTTTGCTGAGATAATGACAACACCGTCTGTTCCTGTTATTGAAGAGGGTACAACAGAAATAGAGATTAATAATTTTTCCTATATTTTTTCAGAGACTGAAGGTTTTATTGTAAATGCTGAAGCAGAAAACTTATCGGTCGATTTATCTCTTATCCCTTCTATGGATGTCTTACCTCACGGGCAGGATGGAATCATTGTTATGGGAGATGGGAAGAATTCTTTTTACTATTCTTTTGCAAATCTCATGACTACAGGTAAAATATCCGTAAACGGTGTTGAATATATTATCTCTTCTGGTCGGACATGGATGGATCACCAGTGGGGTAACTTTACATTGTTTGGATTGTTCTGGGATTGGTTTTCGTTGAGACTTGATGATGGTAGTGCTTTGATGCTTTTCCAGTTCAGAGATATTTTTGACAATGTAGTTAGGTCAAATTGGACATACAGATCTGCTACTGGATTAGTAGAATATGGGGAAGAATTTTCTGTTCAGTCAAATCGTATTTACAAAGATGAAAATGGCAATTGTACTTATCCTATCGACTGGATAGTTGAAGTTCCCGATATTAATGCTGAGTTTGTAGTAAGTCCCTTTTTTGATGAACAGAGTCTTTATGATGTATTGACACCTGAATATTGGGAAGGTCTTTGCTCCGTGGAGGGAATGATAGGCAGTGATTTGGTGACCGGATCGGCCTATGTGGAATTAACAGGATATGATAATTAGTGTCTGACAGCAGACCTCATTTTTTCGGTCTAAAATTCGAAATCAGAAGTACGAAATACGAAATAGAATTGAGAAATTTAAGAATTTAGGAATTGTAAATTTTGAAAATACCTAAATCCCTTAATACCTAACTCCCTAAATTTCTTACGATTTAACACGAAATTCGATATTCGGACTTAGCCTGAAAGAGGTTTTTCGTTCAGGCACGAATTAGCTAATGGCAAAATATTTTCTGATTAATATGGGATATTTTATCCGTCTGGCTAAGACGATAAAATCTCCTGATCTCGCCCATCATTTGGCGTAGATGATCTTTTTTTATAAAGTGGTTTTCCAGGAAATGACAGTAGTGAAGTGCAAGTTTGCTGGCGGTGTAATATCTGCTTTTTGATTCTTTGGATAGATTTTTTTCAAGGCTAAAGGTTTCAAAGAGAAGTTCCTTTAATGGAAGTCTGTTAAAACGATCTTCACAATTTGAGCAGTAGAAAGTACAGATTATAAACTTGTCAACCTCGGCTTGTATTTCCAACTCCAGGTTGGTTATCTGAATGCTGTGTTGTGCCTTCCAGGTGATATAAAGGAAATGGCTAACCTCTTCAGCCATAATGCAGAAATCATTGATGTTTCTTTCATTTAAGCCTTGAGAAGGACTGTACTTGCGCAGGTTATTCATTACTTGATCGTTCAGATAGATGGCCAGGCTTAATTCATCCTCCTCGGGTAGAAGCAGCATTAAACCTTTAAGATTAAGAGTGGTCAGGTGATTGCTCTGCTCGCCTTTAAGTTTTTCTAGTGTTTCCTGATTAATTAGAAAATCTTCTATAGACAAGTATTGAGGGAGTTGATAAATCTTTTCGAATTGTTCTTGAACTGTAGTAAGTAACATTAGATGTGTGTTTTAGGTTGTGCTATTGAATGGTTTTATATTTTAAGGTCTGATTTGGGATTATTCCCTTTTTGAAAAGTAATCGTTCATCTCTTTTACTTCTAGTCTTGAGCCACCGCTCGTACAACCTTAGGATTCCATCATTCCATTGTGTGAAGCTCTCGCTGCTGATTTCTGCTAAGATATCGGTGACAGCAACAAATTTTTCTGCAAGTTCGCAAAATAGGAGGTTGAAATCGGATTCGTGAATTTCCTCGAAAATAACCGACAGATTTTCATAGGCACTTCTGCCGAGAGAAATATAGTAATCCACGTCAATTATTTTCCGGTTTAAGCTGTCAGGGAGAAAGCCTGTAATGAAAAGAGAGAAGTCACCAAGTTCTTTAAAGATTTTGATTTTCCTGTTTGCTGTTTCAAATTGTGCTTGATGATAGATGAGAGCTAAAGGACGAATATTATTCCTTGTGAGTTTGAAAGCTTTATGCGTGAGGGTAAAATCTGCGAGGAGATGTGCTAGATAATGTTCTGAGATCTTAGTGATTTTTATGTTTTGATTCTGTATGGATTCTTTCACATGTTTATGGAAAAAATCTAAAGTGTTTTTTTCTGTTTGTATTGTTGGTGTTGCAGTTGGCATATCAACTCACCTGTTAATGCCTTCTGTTGTGCCTATTAGAAAATACTTTAAGAGTATCTATCGGTATTGATGAAAGAATTATTTAGTAATTTCTCACCATGTTAGAAAGAAAACCCCATATTTATGAATATGCCTTCGTTGCAAAATTGCTCCAACTGCACGTTTTGCTGCGGTTTTCTGCGTCTCGCTACGACGTCTACTGCAAAATCTGGGATAATACAAGGTACTCACAGTGTTTACTTTGAATAAAAATAGTTGCAAATTAGTAGTAGATTTTATTATGATTGTATGGTAATAATCCACTTGAGGTGTGATTCTGAGATTCTGCTTCTAACAAAAACTTTAATATTTGGGAGTGGCTTTGAAAGGAGGAGGTAATATGCCAACATATGTTACACTTTGGAAGTATACGAAAGATGGACTGGTCGATATGAACAATACGCCGGATCGTTATGAAGCGGTTAAGAAAATTATTAGCGATGCCGGAGGGAAACTGGTTTCCATCTATGGTTTAGTAGGTGAGTATGATGTTATTACTACCATAGAGATGCCTGATGAGAAAGTGGCAGCATCAACAATTTTGAAAATATGTTCTAAGGGAAGAATTACTTCCCAGACAATGACCGCGCTTTCAATAGATGATTTTTTAAAGATATCGAAGGACGTTTGATAGTTTGTTTTTTGTCTAATATCCAGGTAAAAGCTACTCCCGGCATCCGTGTGAAGAACCAGGCATGCAGTTTTATAAGTTCTTGCTGCCTGGTTCCTCATTATGATTAATAAGTGAATCCTGCATTCGCTTGGTGGAAATTTGAAAATGTATTAAAAAATCCTTAAAAAGATGACATTTTGTCCCACAATGTGGTATAGCTACAGAATTAAAAATAATTTTCTGACAACCTGATCTGCGACTCATTTTTTATTATGAAACAGAGTGACCTTTTAAGTTATTTTCACGAGGATCTTTTTATCCCAGAATTGAAAGCGTCAAGCAAAGACGGTGTTCTCAAAGAAATGGCATCTTGGTTAGAATTGAAAAAGAAGGTCTATAGAACCCCCATTGTCTATGATTTGCTGAAGAATCGGGAGAAACTGGGGAGTACAGGTATAGGAGGAGGGATAGCTATTCCGCATTGTCGTTCTATGGCAGTAGAAAAAATGACTGTTTTATTTGCGGTAAAAAGTAAAGGAGTGGATTTTGAGTCGGCTGATAAGAAATTGGTAAAATTGTTTTTTATGGTAGTGGCTCCGCCGCAGGATGTTCAATATTTAGTTTTTTTGGGGAAACTGGTTGAAGTCCTCACAAATAAGAAGTTTAAAAATATGTTTTTAAAAGTCAAATCGTTTGAAGAATTTAAAAATGTTATTTCAGGAGTTAAGTGAGAAATGAATGAGATTCTTCAAAAGTTGGTGATGCTTCAAGACTTGGATTGTATGATTGATGAGATTAAGAACAAAGATGTGAAGAAAGTTCAAAAGAAGATGGGATTAGAAATCAAGGGGGATGAAAAACTTGAGGAAGCAAAAAAAGTACTTGAGCGGGCGATTCCTCCCAAAGTTTTATCCAGGTATCATAAGTTGATGGAGAGGTTTGGAAGGGCTGTGGCTCCTGTTGTGGGCAATAGTTGTATGTGTTGCTTTGTAACTGTTCCCAAGCGGTTAACTATTAGGGAGTTTGCGAACAGAGAATTGAGGAATTGTGAAAGATGTGGAAGGTTTCTTTACTGGGTATGACGTCTGGAAATGTCTTGATATTGTGTGGGGGATATATTGGCTGAAAAGATACCGATGACGAGAGAAGGTTACGAGTCATTGATGCGGGAGCTTAAACGCTTCAAGGATGTGGAGCGTCCCCAGATTATTGAAGAGCTCTCAAAAGCAGCAGAACATGGTGATCTTAGTGAGAACGCAGAATATGATGCAGCCAAGGAGAGGCAGATGTTGGTGGAGGGAAGAATTAAGAAGTTGGAAAACAAACTGGCCAGCGCTCAGCTAATAGATACCAGTAAAGCAAAACCGGGCAAGGTTCTTTTTGGGGCAACAGTCTGCCTGGAAGACAGTGATACAGGAGGAAAGGTAACTTACAAGATTGTAGGTGCGGATGAAGCAGACATCAAACAGAGAAAGATTTCCATAAACGCTCCTATTGCCAGGGCTCTCATTGGTCGGAAGGTGGGTGATTGTGTGGAAGTCAAAATACCTGCAGGAGAAAAGGAATATACCATTCTGAATGTTACTTTCGAATAAGCAAAAATATTTTACTATTCATCATACCCCTCATATCTCTATCATCAAATTCCCTCCCCAATAATCATGTTGGTCTTTACAAAAAATAAATAACTATAAGGTTAATTCAACAAGGTATAGAGATTGCTTCGTCGCTAAAGCTCCTCGCAATGACTATTTAAACTTTAAAGGGAAAGCACATCATTCTCTTGCTAAATATTTAATTGACTTTGTGCGTTAGGTAAGAAGTAAGGTGTAGAAGTGTGGAGTGTAATACCTCTCAAGAAATTAATAAGTGATAATGTGACTTTTCAAAATGGTAATTGACATTATGAACTATATAATTTATCATTTCACATTGATAAGTTCATTACAGCAAGTGTTGATTAATTGAGAATAATCAGTGGCAAACTTAAGGGAAGAAAGCTGACTTCGTTCAGAGGTCAACGTATACGTCCTACCTCAGATAGGGTACGGGAAGCGATTTTTGATATTCTTACAGTTGAGTGGGGTGGGAAAGAAGTCCTCGATCTTTTTGCCGGGACAGGTGGGCTTGGAATTGAAGCATTAAGCCGAGGTGCTCACAGGGTTATTTTCGTAGAGAATCATCCTCAAGCTCTGCTGGTTCTTACAGAAAATCTTAGGGCTTTGAAACTTACTGGAAGCTGTGAGTTGGTAAAACTCAAGGTGGAAGCAGGGATAAGGTCTGCAGAAAAAAACAAGTGGAAATTTGATGTCGTCTTTCTTGATCCCCCTTATGCTACAGGTTTAGCGGATAGCACCTTAGGTTTGATAGCAGAGAGTAATATACTGAAAGAAAATAGCCTGGTTGTTGTTGAACATCCTTGCAAAGAAAAATTCTTAGAGCAGTATCGAAAAATAAGAATGATTGATCAACGCAGGTATGGGAGAACAGGAGTATCTTTTTTTATGTTAAGTCCAATATGACGGCTTTCTAAAAAGTAAAAACTCTGGTCACTCCCGCGAAACCTGTCCTCGACCCGATCGGGGAGCGGGAGTCCATAACAACCTGAAATTACTGGATTCCTGCTGGAGTTTATCCCATACTTGATAAGGGACAGGAATGACAGATAAGAAGCAAAGTGGACTTTTTACGAAACCACAAAGTGTTTACCTAATAGAAAAGAAAGGGTAGAGTATGGGAGAGATTGCAATTTATCCAGGTTCTTTTGATCCTATTACCAATGGACATATTAACATTATCGAACGAACGCTTCACATTTTTAATAAGCTGATCGTACCTGTAGCTATCAATGCAGCAAAAACCCCGCTCTTTACTGTAGAAGAGAGGGTCGAGATGATTAAGGATGTTTACAAGGATAATCCTAATGTGATTGTTGATTCTTTTGAGGGACTTTTAGTGGATTATGTAACAGCTAAAGATATTCATGTAATTGTTCGTGGGCTTAGGGCTATGTCAGATTTTGAATATGAATTTCAAATGACATTCATGAATAGAAAACTGAATCGTCATGTAGAAACTATCTTTATGATGACGGGACTTAAGTGGTTCTATGTAAATTCTAGAATTATTAAGGAAGTTGCTGTGGCTGGTGGCTCAGTTGAAGGGTTAGTTCCGGATGTTGTGTGTGAAAAACTTAAGGAGAAATTTCCCTGCTATAGGGATAGAAACGGTTAAATTAACCAGTAATAAGTTCGTTTAACAGGAAGGGAACGCAGAGATGTTATCATTGCCCGGTATAGTTACTGAAGTTGGAATTTCCAAAGGTTTGAGCGCGGATGTTTTAGAGCTTGCACTTCATGCTGGTATGGTGGTGAAGCTGGTACTCATCATCTTACTTCTTTTTTCCGTTTTTTCCTGGGCGATTATCATTGTCAAATTTCGGGTTTTTCGCTCAGCTGAGAAGGAGTCCAAACTCTTCCTGGATAGTTTTTGGGGTAGTAGGAATTTCTCCAGGTCATTCATGGAAGCCAAAAGGTTATTGCATAGCCCTGTTGCTGCTATGTTCAGGTGTGGATACGTAGATATGGAAAAGACAAAAAGGGAAAGGGCAGATTCTAATCCCTCAAAGGTATCTACAAGCAATGAAGCAAGCAGGGTATCAGTCGAGGAGGTTAATGCTATTGATCGAACATTAAAGCGAGTGGCAGGAACAGAACTCAATAGGCTTGAAAAAGCCTTGACCTTTTTAGCAACGACTGGAAACGCAACGCCTTTCATCGGTCTTTTCGGGACAGTTTGGGGAATTATGGATGCCTTTAGACAGATAGGATTCAGAGGTTCAACCAGTTTAGCTGTGGTGGCTCCGGGAATTTCTGAGGCTTTGATTGCTACAGCTGCAGGGTTATTTGCAGCTGTACCAGCGGTAATTGCTTATAATTATTTTCTGAATAAGGTGAGGATTTTAAGTTCGCAAATGGAAAGCTTCTCTGCTGAATTCTTGAACATTGTAGAAAGGCATTTCAAAAGCTTATGACTGAGCAGAGTTTCAGAACATTCGCGAAATGTACGGAGATGATTAATGTTGAACGATAAAACCTCAAACCGTTTGCTTTCTGAGATTAATGTAACCCCTTTTGTAGATGTTGTGTTGGTTCTCCTGGTTATTTTTATGGTGACTGCTCCTATGATGCAAGAAGGGGTTGATGTTAACCTTCCCCAGGCTAAGGGTAAAAGCCTTTCTTCCAAAGAAAAGCGTATGACCATCACCATAACCAGCAAGAAAGAGGTTTATCTTAACGATCGGAAAGTGGAGCTACCGAAGCTGGAAGACAGGTTGAAGAAGATTTTCCAGAATAGAGTGAACAAAGAACTCTTTCTAAAGGCGGATGAGGTTGTTCCTTATGGTTTTGTAGTAAAGACCATGGCCCTCATTAGGAGTGCGGGAATTGACCAACTGGGGATGGTAACGGTTCCTATAGAAAAGGGGAAATGACAGCCTTGCAATCTTTGCCAGTCATACCTTCTTCTGAACCTAAATTAGTATGGGGTATTATCTGTTCGTCTATTTTTCACCTGCTTCTAATTATTTTGCTGGTGGGTGTGCCTTCTTTCTCTTCGCCTAAACGAACCTATTTTTCGTCGGCCTATGTGGTGAAACTGGTTGATGGGCAGAGGCCCAGGCCAGGCAGGATAAGCGTTTCTAAAGTGAGCAAGAGCAAGGCAGGGAAGGTAACAGCAGAAAAAACATCTAATAAAAAATCAAAAAAGACTACAAAGGAAAAGAGGATAGATGAGAAAAAAAGCCCCACCTTATCAATAAAAGACAGAGCGGAAAAAAGTAGCGCAATAAAAAGCCCTGAAAAAAAACCGAAGGGAAAAGATCTGGAGGGGTCCTTTTCTCTTGCCCTCGATAAAATTAGAAAAAAGGTTGGCGAAAGACACAGAAATGAGGAAATAGGGAGAATACGCAATAAGATTGCTGAAGGTGAAAGCGTAAAAGAAATGGGAGATGGTGAGCCAGCAGTGGGTTCAGGGGGAATTCCACCGGGGGAAGGAATGATTGCAAATCTTCCTCTAAATTATAGACTGTATTATCAAGCTATTGAGCAGAAAATTAAGAGCAATTGGAATCTTGCCCTTCCCAGGGGTATAATTGAAAATATGCGAGGGATGGAAGTTGTAATAAGTATCACTGTCAAGTCAGATGGAGAAATTACTGATATTTCATTTGAAGAAAAAACAGGAAATGTATATCTGGATGATTCAGCATACAGGTCTGTTAAAAAGAGTAGTCCCCTGCCACCTTTTTCTGAATATAACATCAGGGAACCCTTTTTTGAAACAGGCATTGTTTTCCCTGCAGGCGAATTGCTGTAAGTGTGAGTGAAAATGAATAATAAAATTGCAATTGGTATTTGTCTATTTGTGTTGGGAATTGTTGGTAATCTTGCAGCCAAGGTTTATATTTACATTGATTCTCCTGCAACCACCAAATTTCCCATTGCCATTCCTCATTTTAAAAATTTGGGAAATGCTCCTGATGACAGGCATATTTCCACTTCCCTTTCCTCGGTTATTTCTCAGGATTTGGAAATTAGCGGTCTTTTCAGATTGATTGATTCATCAACTTTTTTAAAGGATCCTGATGACGCTGGTTTAACTGCTAATAGCATAGATTGGGGAGATTGGTCATCAATAGGCGCTGAGGCTTTAATCAAAGGAGGCTTCTATTTTGAGGAAAATGGAATTAGAACTGAAGCAAGACTGTTCGATGTAATTAGAGGGAGCTTCATTACGGGCAAACGTTATTTTGGCAAACCAGACGATATTAGGATTATTTCCCATAAGTTTGCTGATGAGGCAATTTATCGTCTCACAGGGCAGAGGGGTATTTCCCAAACACAGATTGCATTTGTTTCAGATGTTTCAGGCAGTAAAGAGATTTATTTGATAGACTTTGATGGTCACAATCGGACAAAGGTTACCAATCACAGGTCAATCGTCATCTCTCCGGCATGGTCTCCCGATGGAAAGACGTTAATTTTTACCTCTTATAAAGACAAAAATCCAGACGTTTTTTTAAGAGAGATTTTCTATGGGCGAGAGAAAAAGGTCTCTTACCAGAAAGGTCTCAATATTGCTCCTGATTGGTCACCGGATGGGAAAAAAATAGTCTTGACCTTAAGTCAAGATGATGGTAATTCTGATATCTATATAATTAGTCCTGATGGAAAGAAGGTTAACCGACTTACCAGCGATTGGGCAAATGATGTTTCGCCATGCTGGTCGCCGGATGGAAAGGAAATTGCTTTTGTTTCTAATCGGTCAGGAACTCCCCAGATTTATATTATGGAGGTTAAAACCATGAAGATAAGAAGGTTGACCTTCGAGGGGGGTTATAATACTTCGCCAGCATGGTCCCCCAAAGGGGATAAGATTGCTTACGCAGGCAGGCTGGGCGGTACGTTTGCTATCTATACAATCAATACAGATGGTAGTGGTCATAACCAGTTAACCTCCAACACAGGGAGTAATGAGAGCCCTTCCTGGTCACCGAATGGTCGTCATATTGCTTTTTCTTCAAACAGGAGTGGTAGCAAAAAGGTATACATCATGCTTGCAGATGGCTCAGGTGAGCGAGCTGTGACCTGGGGGAAAGGCAACGATACGGATCCTTGCTGGTCCCCTTATCTCAACTACCGCTAGGATTTGTTGTGTTAAAAACATTGATCGCAATCACATCCAGCATCACTTTGCGTAAGTGTATCTTTAAAAAAAACTTGACTCATTTGTTAAGTTTTCGGACTATAATAGACGGCTAGTGGTACAGGTTGAAATGCAAGCAATAGTGCTTGGGGTTGGGTCTTTTTGACAATATTTTAATCCGTTGTTTAAATTTGAAAGGAGGTGGTATGTCAATGGTTAGAAAGAGTGTATGCCTGTTAAGTGTTATTTCCTTTGCCCTTTCTTTTCTGTGGTTCGCTTCATGTACCCATCGAGCAGTAGAGGATGAAGGGGATGTTGTGGCTGGACAGGAAGAAATGCAAGGATTAAAAGGTGAAGGGATAACCGAGGAAGAATTAGAGGCAGCTAGAAAAAAAGTTGCAGAGTTGAGAAAGAAAGAGAGCATTAAAATTTCAAATATTTATTTTGACTTTGATGATTTTTCTCTGAGTGAAAAAGCTAAAAAGACACTGGTTGAAGATGCAGCCTGGCTAATGAATAATCCTCAGGAAGTGATTGTCATTGAGGGGAACTGTGATGAACGCGGAACAGAAGAATATAATATCGCTCTGGGGGAAAGAAGGGCAAGCAGTGCCAAGAGGTATTTAATTAATCTGGGAGTTAAATCAAGTCAGCTATCAACCATTAGTTATGGTGAGGAAAAGCCTGCGGACCAGGGTAATGATGAGGAAGCTTGGGCTAAGAATAGAAGGGACGAATTTGTAGTTCAGTAACTGGCTTTAATCTCTTCCGGGAAGCCGTTTAAGGTTTTCCGGAAGAGATACTGATTATGAAAGGGACGTATCCATTGAGATCAACCAAAAATCTATTTTTACTGTTTTTTGTTTTTATTCTCTTAGAAGGTTGTGCTGCACTACAGAGTGATGATATCGGTGTGCTTGACAGGAAGGTATCCCGGCAAAAAAAAGAGGTTCAAGAGATTCGCCAGAAACAGGCTGATTTTGATACACGGCTGGATACTTTACAGATTGAACTCCAACGAATTAGAGGAAGTATGGAGGAGAGTAAGCACTATGCTCAAAAAGCTTCAGATGATGTCATTTCTCTTAGTGAAGAGCTTACCTCACATATCATAAAGCAGACAGTAGACTTGAACCAACTCGAAGAAGAAATTAGAACCATGAAAGCATTTTTAGGGATGAAGGTTAGTGTTCAGAAGGATGAGTCTGCCGGTATGCTAAAGGGAAAAGTTGCTGGATTGACCACTACTGTTACTCCCAGTGGGAGTTTGGCGAAAGTAACTGGAGTGCCAGATCCTGAGGAACTCTATAATGGTGCTTATACCAAGTTAAACCAGAAAAAGTACCAGGCCGCAAGGGGAGAATTTAAAGAGTTTCTGAAGCTATTTCCCCAGACAGAGTATTCTGATAATGCGCAATTTTGGATTGGAGAGTCTTATTATCGGGAAAAGAGGTATGAAGAGGCAATCCTGGAGTTTGAAGAAGTGATAAAAAAATTCCCACAAGGCAATAAACTTCCAGATGCTTTACTTAAACAGGCATTCTCATTCATTGCTATCAAAGATAACAATAGTGCCAAGTTACTTTTGCAAAAAATCATTGATCAATATCCTGCATCTGCTCAAGCCGAAATAGCTAAGGTTAAGCTTACAAGCTTGAAGTGAGTTCCAAGCGGTTCCTTCCTCTTGCTCCATTCTACTTGTTCTCAACTTTCTCCCAATCTTTGAGAAATCTCTCTACCCCTATGTCTGTCAGAGGATGCTTGATAAGCTGTTCAATAACTTTAAAGGGGACAGTTGCGATATCTGCACCTATAAGAGCTGCTTCTAAAACGTGGAGGGGATTTCTAATGCTCGCAACGATGATTTCTGTATCAAAATCATAATTCTCATAGATAGTTAGGATCTGTTCAACCAGATCCATTCCCCAATGGGAGATATCGTCTAGTCTTCCTATGAAAGGACTTACGTATGCGGCTCCTGTTTTGGCAGCAAGAAGAGCCTGAGTGGGAGAAAAAACCAGGGTCATATTTACATGTATGCCTTCCATTGCCAGTTGTCTGGTAGCGATGAGCCCTTCTCTGGTCATGGGTATCTTAACAACCACATTGGAATGGATTTTTGCCAATCCCCGCGCTTCTTCGACCATATCTTTTGACTTGGTGCTCACAGCCTCCAGGCTGATAGGGCCATCTACAATCTGACAAATCTCTTTTACGATTTGCATAAATTCCTTTCCCTCCTTGGCAATGAGGGTTGGATTAGTGGTTATTCCATCAATAAGGCCAAGTTTCGTTGCTTCTTTGATCTCATCAATATTGGCGGTATCAATAAAGAGCTTCATGGTTTATCCTCCTTAAGTAGAATGATTTGCTGTTTAACCCAGAATTTGCAGTCGCCATCTGCTGCGACTTGAAAATCCTTGCTGCAACGCTTGTTTCACGATTTTGCTCCTCAACATATTTATGAATATGCCTTCGTCGCAAAATAGCTCCAACTGTGCGTTTCGCTGCGGTTTTCTGCATCTCGCTACGACGTCTACTGCAAAATCTGGGTTTAACCTTAGTTATGCTTTTCTTCCAGATATTTTTTTTTACATTCTTTACTGCAGAAGTAGAGGGTTTTTCCTGCTGTCTTTAATGTTATGGCTTCCCGTTTGGGAATGTATACGTGGCAATGTGGATCCATAACCATCTCATCGGTAATGGTTCCATTGGCTTGCGTAAAAGGTTTCTTGGGCTTTGCGGGTGAGGGAAGCGCAAGACTTTTAACCAAGCGATAGAGAACATAACAGAGGATTGCAAAAATAATGAAACGTATCAAATTCTTTCCTCACCAAGCTTTGTTGCGCGTTTATCATCGTTCAACCTGTCAACAAGTTGAGAGACGGTTTGATTAAATAGAGGGTGTATCAGATGATGGTCAATTTCCTTTAAGGGGATAAGAACAAAACCTCTTTGGTGTAAAAGGGGATGGGGAATGGTGAGCTGTGGTGATTCTAACGTTTGATTGTTATAAAATAAGATGTCAAGGTCAATGGTTCTCGGGCCCCATTTGCCATTTTTTTTCTTTCCGAGTTTCCTTTCTACACTCTGTAAAATGGAAAGAAGATTAAGTGGCGAAAGTGATGTTTCTATTTTAATTACCGCATTAATAAAATCATCCTGTTCTTTATAACCCCATGGTTCTGTCAGATATAATGAAGACTGTTTTAGCAATTTATTCTTTTTATGTGAACAAATACTCTCAATTGCCAGAACACAATTCTCGTATTTGTTCCCCTGGTTAGAGCCAATTCCGATGTAAGTAATATTACCCATCTCTCCTGATAATTCTATAGAAATTGCTTTTTGGGACGCAGATAAACCCAGTTAGATAGTTAGGTTAAAAATCTTATCAAACTTTACACCATAGAACAACGCAATTATATCCCCACGATAGATAAGTTCTGACATTTTATCTAGCGGGGTAAACGCAGATTGTC
>RCNB010001727.1_pt1 | contig 15144 bp, 9 predicted proteins | sample 2041321 | NCBI WGS metagenome assembly RCNB01 (sample SAMN09708232, study PRJNA481090) | Marine sediment metagenome, whole genome shotgun sequencing project. | reverse complement strand
AAATTATTGAATAGCAAAGGAGAATTTTTAAATGCTGAAGCGGGTCAAGAGATTCTAAATATTGCCGAAAAAGGTACTATCGATTTTGCAGGGGTTGACGAATTAGGATATATAACTATCAATGACGCCTATATCGATATTCACATTGAAGAGATTCTAAACTTGCCTCTAGTAAACGTTGAAGCAATCAAGAAAGCAAAATTCAAAGTTGTAGTCGATGCGGTAAATTCCACAGGTGGAATTGCTGTTCCTTTATTGCTGGAAGCTCTAGGAGTTGATCCAGTGAAATTATACTGCACACCTAACGGTCAATTTCCGCACAATCCAGAGCCACTCAAAGAACACTTGGGAGATCTAATGGAATTAGTTGTCAAAGAGAATGCAAACTTCGGACTTGTTGTGGATCCAGATGTAGACAGACTTGCATTTGTTGATGAAAATGGAGACATGTTTGGCGAAGAATATACACTCGTAGCCGTAGCAGATTACATTTTACAAAATACACCTGGAAATACCGTTTCAAATATGTCGTCATCTCGCGCCCTTCGTGATGTCACAAAACGATATGGTTGTAGCTATACAGCAAGTGCAGTTGGAGAGGTGAATGTGGTAGAGAAAATGAAAGAAACCAACGCTGTTATTGGCGGAGAAGGTAATGGAGGGATCATATATCCAGAACTGCATTATGGACGAGACAGTTTGGTTGGTATTGCCTTATTTCTAAGCTACTTGGCAGAAATCAATATATCTGTAAGTCAGCTTCGGAAAGAATACCCTGCCTATTTTGCAAGTAAGAATAAGATTGAGTTAACACCCGAGCTGGATGTAGAAGGTATTTTAACGTCCATGGAGGCCAAATATAGGTTGGAAGACATAAACACAATCGATGGTGTTAAAATTGATTTTGAGAATCAGTGGGTACATCTTAGAAAATCCAATACTGAACCAATCATTCGCATATACACTGAAGCCAAATCACAGCAAGAAGCCGATGATTTAGCTGAAAGATTTATCAAAGAGATTAAACAAATTTCCAAATTATAATATTTTTATAACCTTGTAGTATTCGAAATTAAATTGACGCCTGTGCTAACAGAAACTAAGAAATCTGAAATGGAAGCTTATTTTGAGCCATTCCGTAATAACATTTTGGGAATCGATCAAACCTTTGAATCGCCCTTTGGTACAAAGAAAATTGTCTACACAGACTGGACTGCAAGCGGTAGGTTATATCTTCCTATAGAAGAGAAAATGCTTCACGAGTTTGGACCATTTGTAGCCAACACACATACTGAAACGGCTGTCATGGGTACTACTATGACGCAGGCATATCATCAGGCTAGAAATATTATTAAAACTCATGTAAATGCCAATGATGAGGACATGTTAATTACTTGTGGAACTGGTATGACCGGAGCGATTAGTAAGTTTCAACGTATTTTGGGTTTGAAGATACCTGAGACTATAAAAGGACGCGTTCAATTTAGTAAAAATGAGAGACCTTTGGTTTTTATTTCTCATATGGAGCACCATAGTAATCAGACTTCCTGGCTGGAAACTATTGCTGAAGTTGTAGTAATTCCATGTAACAAGGAAGGACTGGTTTGCTTAGAGAATCTTGAAGCTCTTCTCGAAGAATACAAAGATGTACCTTATAAAATAGCATCAATTACGAGTTGTTCTAATGTTACGGGACTCATCACACCATATTATGAAGTAGCTAAGTTGATGCATCGACATAATGGTTTCTGTTTCGTTGACTTTGCTTGCTCTGCACCCTATATCGATATTGATATGCATCCTAAAGACGAGGAAGCTTATTTAGATGCCATTTTCTTTTCTCCTCATAAATTTTTAGGAGGTCCTGGTTCTAGTGGCGTATTAATATTTAATAAAAAACTATACCATAATTCAGTTCCAGATAATCCTGGTGGCGGTACTGTTACATGGACAAATCCTTGGGGAAAACATCGATATGTTGAAAGTATAGAGGATAGAGAGGACGGGGGGACACCTGGTTTTATTCAGGTAATTCGTATTTCTTTGGCAATGAAATTAAAAGAGAAAATGGGCGTTTCAAATATTCTGAAAAGAGAACATGAATTATTAGATTATATGTTCGAACGCTTATCTGAAAATAAAAACATCGATATTCTCGCAAGTGAGCATAAGAATAGACTGGGAGTAGTCTCATTGACCATAAAAGGATTATATCATGATCAAGCTGTAAAAATGTTGAACGATCGTTTTGGAATCCAATCCCGCGGCGGATGCAGCTGTGCGGGAACCTATGGCCACTACCTTTTAGATATCGACCAAGAACTTTCTGATAGTATCGTTTCAAAAGTAGAAGCTGGAGCTTGTCAAATTAAACCTGGATGGATACGTGTTTCTATTCACCCAACAACAACAAATAAAGAGATGAAATTTGTTTGTGACAGTATTTTGGAGCTCTCTGAAAATTATAAGGAATGGCGTAAAGATTATAAGGTGGTGGGCGAACAATTTTTACATCGATCTGAAGTTAATGGCCCTAGTACTGCACTCTCCAACAGCTGGTTTCAACTGTAAATTATTGGAATTCGGGAGGCACACTATCTTTATGTTTCCATCTTTTGTGGGTCCATAAATAAAATTCGGGTGCTTCATAGATTTGCTCTTCTACAAGTTTCATGAAGATATCCGTAATTTCATAGTCTTTAAATTCGTTTGGGGTTAAGGTTATGGTTTTAAACGTAGCTTCATAATACCCACGTCTCACTTTTTTCACCGCACAAAAAGCAACAGCCAGATCCAGTTTTTTAGCAAGCATCTCAGCACCGGTATGAATAGGAACCTTTATGCCCATAAATTCATTCCAATGATAAGCTGAATTGAGTTTTGGCGTTTGATCAGAAATAAAACCATTAAGTGTTAACTCTCCATTTTTTTTCGCTTCTTTAAGTGTTGGAATTGTTTCTTTAGTTGTAATCAAGAAGGTATTGTATTTTGCCCTTATTCGTTTTGCTAAAGCGTCGAAATATTTGTTTCCTAGACGCTTGTAAATTGCATATCCCCTTGATGTTGTATATCCTTGTAGAATAAAAATCCACTCCCAACTTGCATAATGTCCCATCATTAGAACTAAACTTTTATTCTCTTTTTCAATTTTTATTATTTCTTCTATGTTTGTAGGTAGAAACCTCTTTTTTAATTCAGCTTCCGATATAGTAAGAGACTTTATAGCCTCTAGGAGTATATCGCAGAAATGGTGATAAAACTTTTTACAGATAGATTCAATTTCCTGTTCCGGTTTTTCAGGAAATACAAGTTTCAAATTATCGATTACAACCTTCCTTCTATATCTAAAAATATGATAGATGAAAACAAAGATCAGATCGGAGAAAGCATATAATAATCGTGTTGGCATTATAGAAATTATCCATAAGATTGGGTAGACCAAAATATAAACTAGCAGTTGCATAGGTAAATTTACCGCAAAACTAAGTATTTTTGATAAGTAGGGGGTCTCTGTCTAGTAATATTCAGAAAAATAAAATTTACTACGTATAAAATACCTTTGAGGGACCTTTAATATTTAAGATTAATTAAATGCAGAATATACATATTGCAACTATCATAATTATTGCAGCGAATGTCATCATTTCGATGAAGGGATTTAAAGACTTTAGTTTTTTTGAAAAATATAAATTCAACATTGCTGGCATAAGAAAAGGGGAACAGATAAGGATGTTAAGTTCGGGTTTTTTACACGCCGATTATAATCACTTGATTTTCAATATGCTTACGCTGTATTTTTTTGCTGGTGTAGTAATAGCATATGTTGGAGTGACGCAGTTTGTCTTAATCTATTTGGCTAGTTTACTTCTTGGGAGCCTTTTATCCTTTTATTTTCATAAGGATGAATATCATTATAGTGCTGTTGGAGCAAGTGGTGCTGTGATGGGAATTTTGTATGCTGCAATTCTTTTTATTCCTAATCAAAATTTGTATTTATTCTTTGCGATCCCAATTCCGGCGTGGATATTTGGTGTGGCATATTTGTTGTATTCAATTTATGGAATGAAAAAAAAACTTGGAAATATTGGGCATGACGCTCATATTGGAGGCGCCATTGGTGGTTATGTATTAACAATTCTTTTCGCACCCTATTTATTGGACACTAGCCTCTGGATTGTGGTATTATTAGCTTTCCCAATTATCCTCCTTCTTATATTACATAAACTCGGAAAAATTTAATAACAATACAAATGAAAAACTTCAGAACACTTTTAATCTTATTAATTAGCACTATTATGACAGCTCAGAATAATCCACAACCAACAGTTGATGTTACCGGTGAAGGTATCGTTCGCGTAGTACCAGACGAAGTAACAATTTCTGTTCGGGTAGAAAATACAGGAAATGAAGTAAAACCTTTGAAAACGAAGAATGATCAGATAGTAAATGATGTGCTACAGACGATTAAGCGTATGGGAATCGAAGATAAGAATGTACAAACCGAATACGTAAGATTAAGTAAGAACTATCAACACAATACAAAAACATATAATTACTCTGCAAATCAGACGATTAGTATTTACCTTAAAGATCTGCAAAAATATGAACCATTAATGGATGGTCTAATGGCTAGCGGAATAAATCGTATCGACGGTATTTCTTTTTCATCATCTAAAGAAATGGAATTGAAATCTCAGGCCAGAAAAAAAGCCGTCGAGAATGCAGTAATGAAGGCTAAGGAATATGTTGGAGTATTAAATCAGACAATTGGGAAAGCTGTTTCAATAAGTGAGTTTCAAAACTCTATTGCTCCTCAGCCAATGTTTAAGGCAATGGCGATGCAAGATGAAAGTGCTGGAGCAAAGCAAACCCTAGCTCCAGGTGAGATCGAAATACGGACCAGGGTAAATGTTCGTTTTGTTCTAAACTAGATGGATTCTTGATTGTAAAAATTTAAAGCCTCATAATTCAAGGAATTATGAGGCTTTAAATTTTTAAGTTGTACTTATTAGTCTAATAAGGAAGCTATCTTACTCCCTAGAGCTGCACCGCGCAAATTCTTACCAATTATTTTACCGTTTTCGTCCAATAAAAAGGTTGCAGGTATCGATCTAACACCATACATTTTTGCAATTGGTTCTTGCCAAGATTTAAGATTAGAAACGTGATACCAATCCATTTTGTCATCGGCAATCGCTTTAATCCAGCGATCTTTTTGCCCAGCTTTGTCTAGTGATACACTAATAATATTTAATCCTTTATCGTGGTATTTATTATAAACTCTAACAACATTAGGGTTTTCCGCCCGACACGGTCTGCACCAAGAAGCCCAGAAATCAATAATTGTATATTTCCCTAATGCATCTTGCAGTGAAACTATTTTTCCATCTGGCGATGGTGCGCTAAAGCCTGGAGCCAGTCCTCCTACATCGGACTGTTTTATCTCTGCCAATGATTTTTTTAGATCTTTGGTAATCCTCAAGGCACTAATTTTAGGTGAAAGTTTTCCAATCAACTCACTAGCTTCAGAAGGAGTTATTTCCTTCTTAGAAACTAATTCAGAAAGCAACATTACCGAAAAGCTAGAGTTCATATTAGAACTAATGAATTCTTTTTTAATGGCAGATTCTTCAGCCGCCATAACTCGCGCCTCATTTTGAATTTTGGCAATAGCAGCTCTGTCATTTTGAGATCGAGCCGTTTGAAAACGACTTGAATGGTCCTTCTTTATAGCATTATAACTTCTTAACTTTTGGTTATAAATAGTATAAGCTTCGTTTTGCGGACTACCACTTATAAAAGAAGATTGGATGCTGTCTTTATACAATGTAACATTTAAATCTTCATTTTCTGGAAAAAACAAGATGTTCGCTTTGTATTCAGGAAGATGAAAATAATGGACATTAGATGTTTCTTTTTTAGAAAATTCCCCTGAAAACTTTCCATTAGACACTATTAATGTATCCACTATCTTTGCGCTGTTGTCTTCAAGAGTATAAACCAGAAGGGCAGTATTATCGTCGAATCCGGTAGCAACCCCAGAAATAGTATAGGAGTTGGTATCTTTATTACATGATATTAGACTAATTGTAATTAATACAGCAAATAAACGTCTCATAATTGTGTTTTTATCGGAAGCAAAAATAACTAGATTTTGCCCTAGAAAAAAAATGCAATTCTAAAATTGTTGTTAATTATGGATGTTTTTTAATGAAACAACTTTAATAATTGTTAACTTTAATCTTAAATCATTAAATACTAATGAAAAAGCTAAGAGAAGATTTTCCACTTTCTATAAAAATTAGCCTAAAAAAGGTTTTTGATAAATATCGGTCTTTGGCCAACTCAAAAGATAGTGGAATGAGTAGCAGGGTTGCTGATGTGTTGGCAGTTTCTGAAAAATACCCAAAGCTTTCTGAAGGGATATTGGCGGAATCTGAATTTGAAGAATATAAAGATCAGATTGATTTTGTACTTGAGGATATGTTCGCTCCAGTGCTTGGTCAGAATGAAATAAAAACGGCCACGATCCCATTTCAAGAGTTTGTTTTTAAGTCATCACAGCGATATAAGGATATTATTAATACGGCGGGAACCGACTATGAACTCAAGTTGGATAAATTTGATGATCAGAACTCCTACATCATGGCGTGTAGTATAATATTAAATTTGTATTACGGTTATAGAGCTGATTTAAGGAGACCTTTTTTCTATAAAATTCCTGATGCTCAAGGTAGTTTAAGAAGTTATAAGGTTTTGTTTAATGCCGATTTTGTCGAAATTGAAAAAACAGACAAAGCTAAAGATATTACTGACGCCGACTATCTTGAATTGATTGAAAACTTTGATAATATTGCCGTTTGGAAGGAAAAATTCCCACCCGGAGGTTATATTTCTAAAGGGTTCATTATTGCCAATATGTACGACGCGACAATTGATGTTGCTTTATCAGATTTTAAGGCAAATCTTCTGAAAGATGAATCTGAAAAAGAACAGAAAATTGAGGAGTTTCAATTTATAATTAGGTCTATTTTCAATCTACCTGATTTGAAGATTGGTTTCACCAAATATAATACCGAGGATGAGTCGTTTGAGCGTGTACCGTTTTCTTTTAAAATGAACAGTTATATCTTAAATGGAGTGGATTCTGAACCCTCGAAGGTCGCTTTATGTTCAACTTCTTATAGAACCTTGTTTAAGAAACATGAATTTTATTGTGTTTCAGATGTGGCTCATTATCACAAGTTGTATCCCGATAATGTTTTGTATAAAAAACTGAATGCTCAAAAAGTTGGAAGTGCAATAATTGCGTCACTTATAAGTGGTGGAGAAATGCTTGGTATTCTAGAAATAGTGTCACCTAATACAAAAGACCTGAATACGGTAAATGCTAATAAATTGCATGATGTCATGCCATTCTTAATTGATTCGGTTAGAAGGTCTAAAGATAAGGAAGAGAATGAAATAGAATTGTTAATACAAAGTGAGTGCACATCTATTCATCCAAGTGTGCATTGGAAATTTAGGCACGAAGCTCAAAATGTTATTAAATCTAAGCTGAAAGGAGAGTCGGTGGCTTTCAGAGAAGTAGTTTTTCAAGATGTATATCCCTTGTATGGGCAAATAGATATAAAAGGTTCCTCTGAAGCTCGAAATGTCGCAACTCAAAAGGACTTAATCTTACAGTTAGAGCAGGTACAGAAAATCATTAGGCGGATTTTTAAAATAGAATCATTACCTATTTATGACCAAATTGATTTTAGAATTACTAGCTACTTGGATGAGTGCAATAATGCCTTTCAGGTTGATAGTGAACGTCATATTTTAGGCTTTCTACAAAGTGAAATAATACCCTTGTATAAGCACTTGAGTAAAAAAAATAAAAAACTAAAGGATCTTATTGGTGAATATTATGAGATGGTTGATGAAGATAAAGGGTTTATCTATAAACATCGCAAGGATTATGATGATTCGGTGATGCTTGTTAATAAAAGAATGGCATCTGTCTTAGACTCAAAACAAGTTGATGCCCAAAGAATGTACCCACATTATTTTGAACGTTTTAAAACGGATGGTGTTGAACATAATTTGTACATCGGTGAATCTATTACTAAAGAAAAGAGCTATAATCGGATTTATTTATACAACCTAAGGTTATGGCAACTACAGGTTATGTGTGAGATGGAACGTGATTTCTATAATTTGAAGGAAACACTTCCAGTATCATTGAGCGTTGCATCTATGATTTTAGTTTTTGGAGGATCACTTTCACTGCGGTTTAGAATGGATGAAAAGAGGTTTGATGTTGATGGAACTTATAATGCTAGATATGAGGTTGTTAAAAAGCGTGTGGACAAGGCTCATATAAAAGGCACGAATGAGCGTATTACTCAAGCTGGAAAAATCGCTATTATCTATTCGCAGAAGGAAGATGAGCTAGAATTTATAAAATATATTGAGTTTCTTCAATCAAAAAAGCAGCTCGATAACAATGTTGAAATTTTAGAATTAGAGAATCTACAAGGTGTAAGCGGCTTAAAAGCGATACGAGTTAGTATTTTATATACTAAAGGACAAGATACGTCTAAAGAATATTATACTTACGAAGATTTAATGGATACTATTGGTTCTTAAAACTATTAATTTCCGTCCATTTTAAATGCAACGGCAAAGGCAATTACCGATACAATTATCCCAGTCATAAATATGGTGTAAGTCAGTCTTAAGATTGAATACTTTCGCTGTAAAACTAATCCTAGAAAATATAAATCTTTGGACATTGAAGAATATATATATTCTTTATCACTAAGCATTTCATTCATTGCCCATTGGTATTCCTCAAGCGTCATTTTATGAAAATTACCAAAGAACAATAAATTTACCTTTTTGTTTTTTACATCATCTTTTGTAAACTTCCCCGAGGTGACATTTGGTCTCGTGGCAAGAATGGAGAGTACGATAGAAACTACTGTAAAAAGAAGAAATATCATAGTTGGTGTAATTAAATATGCATTCGAAGCATTGTCTAGCTTCGGAATGAGGTTAGATAATGCAATAGAAATAATAATTGCATTTACCGACAATAAAATATTAGCTTTCGTATCTGCAATGTCACTTAATTTAATGTGGTTTTTCAAAGTAATTCTAAAAACACTCTGAATCGCCTTTTCAGGGTCTTCATTTTTTAGAATTTTCTTCATATCTTTTATTTCTTTTTCATCCTCCTTTTTTAATCTTTTCTTGTCTTTTATTGTAAGCGCTAAATTTTTTTCTTTTTTTGGATTCCAATGTTCAATAGCATAATCTGAATAATACTTATGTTGCGTCGTAAGCATTTTAATATTCCCTTCGAGCCAATCTTTTCTCGAATAATCTTTAATACCCTGAAGTTTTAATTCCAATCGCAATAACTCGCTGGCTTCTTGAAAATAATATCTTGCGAAGTGTGAAGCATCCGCGTCTCTAATAATTTTTTCTAACGTTGTCTTCGGCTCGGCATCTAATTTTGTCGCTAATATACAACTGGTAACTTGCTCAATAACAGACTCATGGGCAGCATGCTCTTGTAAGAATTTAGTAGCAATTTCCACACTCACAATTTCGTGATCAGCCGAACCTTTTATGTAGCCCGTATCGTGTAAAATGGCGGCCAATTCGAGCACCTCAATCTCTTCGTCATTTAAATTGCTATTAACTATAATTTCTTTTGTACTTTTAAGTACTCTTTTGGTATGAGTTAAATTATGATATAAACAGGTGCTTGGCAAACTAGATGCAAACAGGCCTGTTACAAAATCCAAACTATCATCAACTAATTGAGACATAATTGTTGTTTATTTGTGACAAATTACTAAAAAAATCACACCGCACTTAGCTAATGAAGAAAATTAACATCGTCTTATTTTTTATTGCTTTTTTCTTACTTAATAGTTGTGCTACCTATGACGCAAAGTATTCAGGTGAAAAGTTAAATAAAAAGTCTGTAACAGATAAGAAAATTGAAAAAACATTTTTTTTAATTGGAGATGCTGGGGCAAGTAAAATTGGCGAAACTAGTGATGCACTTAAAGCTTTGAAAAAACATACAAGTTCTTTAAATACCAAAGGGAATTACACTATTTTTCTTGGAGACAATATTTATCCCAACGGAATGCCTAAAGAGAATGCCGATTCTAGAGCTTTGGCTGAACATAATTTAGATGTTCAAATAGAAGCAATGAATGATTTTGATGGCAAAACGGTCTTTATACCTGGCAATCATGACTGGTATAGTAATGGGTTAAAAGGATTAAAAAGGGAGGAAGAGTACATTAAAAAAGCCTTAAAAGATAAGAACGCATTTCAGCCTGACAAGGGGTGCCCCATCGAGAAAATTGATGTTTCAGATAATGTGGTAATTCTAGCCTTAGATACTCAATGGTACATAACAGATTGGGATAAGCATCCTACTATGAATGACAATTGTGAGATTAAATCTCGAAATGAATTCATATTAGAGGTAGAAGGAGAACTTAAAAAAAACAGCACAAAAACTATTCTAATAGCAATGCATCACCCAGCTTACACTAACGGTAGTCACGGTGGACATTTCAATGCAAAGAAACACCTATTTCCGTTTAGTCCTTACATTCCATTGCCTGGCATAGGAAGTTTAGTTGTTCAAATACGTTCTCAGGGAAGTGTTTCGCCCCAGGATCGCTTTAACTACAGATATAATGACTTGATGGAACGCCTTGTTACTTTGTCTAAAAATAATGAAAGAGTAGTATTTGTATCGGGACATGAACACTCTTTACAATACATAGAACATGATGGTGTAAAACAAATTGTTTCTGGGTCTGGATCAAAAACTACTCCAACCGCTTTAGGGAATGATGGTAAATTTTCCTATGGAGGCCAGGGATTTGCCGCTTTGAATGTATATGACGATGGTTCGTCCGAGGTTAGTTATTATTCTGCAGAAAATGGAGAGCCTAACCTGCTATATGAGACATCGGTTTTTGAAATCCCTGAGCCGTATGATGTATCAAAGTTACCATCGAGTTTTAACCCAGTAACGAAAGTTTCAGCATATAAGAAAGAGGATACCGAGAAAGGTAAAAGTTATAGATGGTTTTGGGGAGAACATTATCGAGATATTTATGGAGTTGATCTAGAAGTTCCTGTCGTGACTTTGGACACCTTAATGGGAGGGTTTACCATTGATAGAAAAGGTGGAGGGCACCAATCAAGAGCACTTCGTTTAATAGATAAAGATGGTAAAAACTTTGCGCTACGTGGAGTCAAGAAGAGTGCCGTACGTTTTTTACAGAGCGTAGTTTTCACAGACACCTATATAGAGAACGATTTTAAAGAAACTACAACAGAAGATGTTCTTTTCGATTTTTATACTTCAAGTCATCCCTATGCGACATTGACCATTGGAGATTTGGCGGATGCAATTGGTGTTTACCACACCAACCCTACCTTAATTTATGTTCCAAAACACAAAGATCTTGGGGATTATAATGAGGAGTTTGGAGATGAACTATATATTATAGAAGAACGTCCTGATGATGACTTTATTAATGTTGAATCTTTCGGTAAACCCGACGGCATTGAAAGCACTAGTGACGTCATTAAGAATCTTAGGAAGGATGAAAAATATCAAATTGATGAAGGAGCATATATAAAGGCAAGATTGTTTGATATGTTGATAGGGGATTGGGATCGCCATCAGGATCAATGGCGTTGGTCACGTTTTGATATTTCTGATGATGAAAAAATATATCGCCCAATACCCAGAGATAGAGATCAGGCGTTTTCTAATTATGATGGGGCATTATTGGATATAATGAAGGTGCTTATTCCTCCTAGTAAGCAATTTCAAGAGTATAAAGGTGAGTTGAAAAAGATTAAATGGATAAATTCGGCTGGAATAAAAATGGATCGCAATTTTACACAGAATTCGTCTAAAGAAGTCTGGTTGGAACAAGCGCAATTTATACAACAAAATTTAACAGATGAAGCAATAGATAAGGCGTTTAGTAAATTACCTAAGGAAGTAATAAATGAAACTTCTGAGGGTATTAAAGAAAAATTAAAGGCTCGACGTGAAACTATGGTGGATATAGCCTCGCGCTATTACGATTATTTGACTAAACTGGTAATTATCACAGGTACCGACAAGGATGATTATTTTGATATAACACGTTTAAACGGAAAAACGAAAATTTCGGTATCAAGAATAAAGGACGATAAAGTTTTACCGCCCTATAAAGAGCGAACATTAACTGCTAAAGAAGCAAAAGAAATATGGATATATGGATTGGATGACGACGATAAGTTTTCAGTTAAAGGCGGTGGGTCGAAGCCAATTTTCACTCGCATAGTTGGAGGTCAGAATAATGATGTCTATACCATTGAAGATGGACGTGGAGTAAAAGTATTTGAACATCATAGCAAGCCCAATACGATTGTAAAAAAGGGAGGAGCCACATTTAGACTCAAAGATATTTATAGCAATAATACTTATGATTTCGATAAGTACATTCAGAGAATTAATAACATTTTACCTTCAATTGGTTTTAATCCTGATGATGGTATGAAGATTGGAATTACGGACGTTTATACAGTTAAGGGATTTAAAAATTTCCCCCATCATCGTAAGCATATAATAAAAGCTGGATATTATTTTGCGACACAAGGATTTGACTTACAGTATGATGGAGAATTTGCAAATACGTTTGGTAAATGGAATCTTATTGCAGGAGGGCGCTTTGCAAGTGAGAGTTTCACTCAGAACTTTTTTGGATTTGGAAATAATACCCCGTATGATAACGATACAGTTGATTTAGATTATAATCGTGTTAAAACAGGAATACTAAGTGGGAAAATTGGCGTTGTTAAAACCGGTTATATTGGAAGTCGTATGACTTTAACTGCCGGAGTAGAAAAGGTAGAGGTTGAAGAAACTCCAGGGCGATTCATATCTGAAGAATTTGCTGGAATGCCTGAGGTTTTCGAAGATAAAGTCTTTGGAAATGTAGAAGGGATTTATAGTTACTCAAGTAGCGATAATGTAGCCTTTCCAACCCGTGGAATGGCTTTTTCATTAAAATCTGGAATTAAGACTAATTTGGAAGAAACAACTAGGACATTTGGTTATATAATTCCGTCCTTGGAATTCTTTAATGCAATAACAAAAAATCGAAAGCTAGTGCTGCATACTAAGGCATATGGACATTTCAATATTGGTGATAGTTTTGAATTTTATCAAGCGGCTAATCTTGGTGCGGATACAGGTTTGCGAGGGTTTCGCGAACAACGATTTAGCGGAGACAGTGCCTTGGCCTTTGGTACCGATTTACGTTATAGTTTGCTGAAATTTAAAACAGGTTTATTGCCCTTGAAACTAGGAGTGTTTGGTGGGTTTGACTTTGGTCGCGTTTGGGTTGATGATGAAATCTCTAATAATACCTGGCATACGGATTTTGGCGGAGGGATTTTAATATCTGCAGTTGATGCAATCACTGGGCAAGTGAGCTTTTTTAATAGTGCGGATCGGATTTGGCTTCGGACTCAGTTTATAATAGGTATCAACGCTTGCTTACGTTTGTACGCATAGAATGTGGTGATTTATTTACCTGTACAAAAGACACTTTACTATACTTACGAAGATGCTTCAAAAGCGTTTAAAGTTAAAAGCATTAATTAATATAAAACATATTTAGAATTGACAAAAAACATCTTAATAACAGGAGGAGCGGGCTTTATAGGGTCTCATTTAGTAAGACTCTTTGTAAATAAATATGAGGATTATAATATTTATAATCTTGATAATTTAACCTATGCTGGGAATCTAGAAAATTTATCAGATATCGAATCCAAAGAAAATTACAAATTTATTAAGGCTGATATAGCAAACGCGACTCAGATAAATGAACTCTTTGAGAAATATAAATTTGATTCTATAATACATTTAGCAGCCGAATCACATGTTGATAGATCAATTTCTAATCCAATGGATTTTGTGATGACGAATGTAGTAGGTACCGTTAATTTATTGAATGCTGCGAAGAGTTTGTGGAATGGTGACTTTGAGAATAAATTATTCTACCATGTAAGTACTGATGAAGTTTATGGATCTTTAGGTGCAACAGGATTGTTTACTGAAACTTCCTCGTATGATCCAAATTCACCTTATTCTGCATCAAAAGCTAGTTCAGATCATTTTGTAAGAGCCTATGGTGAAACTTATGGAATGCCATTTATGATTAGTAATTGTTCAAATAATTATGGTCCAAATCATTTTCCGGAAAAATTAATTCCACTTTTCATTAATAATATAATTCAGAATAGAGCCCTGCCAGTTTATGGCGATGGGAATTACACTCGAGACTGGTTATATGTAATAGATCACGCAGTGGCCATCGACACAGCATTCCATAATGGAAAGAAGGGTGACACTTATAATATCGGCGGATTTAATGAATGGAAGAATATTGATTTAGTAAAGTTATTGTGTACGCAAATGGATGCTAAATTGGGAAGAGTTAAAGGTGAAAGTGAAAAATTAATAACCTACGTAAAAGATAGACCTGGGCATGATCTGCGGTATGCGATAGATGCTTCTAAAATAAAAAATGAACTAGGGTGGGAGCCAAGTGTTACATTTGAAGAAGGTCTTAAGGAAACAATAAATTGGTATTTCGAAAATGCGGAATGGCTTAAAAATGTTACTTCGGGGAAATATCAAGAGTATTACACCGAGCAATATTCTTAAAGATTTACAATTTCATTATCTATGAAAAAAATATTGGTTACCGGCTCAAATGGTCAATTGGGAAAGGAATTACAAGTACTCAGTAAATTAAAAACTGGATATGAATATTTGTTTACTGATAGGAAAACGTTTTCACTTGGAAATAAGGACCAAATGAGAAAATATTTCCAAACAAACAAACCCGATTATTGTGTTAACTGTGCCGCGTATACAAATGTGGATGGAGCTGAAAGTAATGCTCAATTGGCCAATAGTATAAATAATGAAGCGGTTGGTTTCTTAGCGAAATTGGCAAAGGAGTTCGATTGTAAATTGATCCATATTTCTACAGATTATGTTTTTAATGCTGAAAATGACAGCCCAATTTCTGAAGATTATGG
>RCNB010001842.1_pt1 | contig 15145 bp, 11 predicted proteins | sample 2041321 | NCBI WGS metagenome assembly RCNB01 (sample SAMN09708232, study PRJNA481090) | Marine sediment metagenome, whole genome shotgun sequencing project. | reverse complement strand
TCGTTAATTACTGTTGCAACTGTTTCTGGAACCAACTCCGCCCATGATTTGTTCTGCATCATCCTTTTGCGGATCTCTTTGCCAGAATATTTTTCTCGTTTTATAAGAGATGTTTCCTTAACGGCATATCCTTTTTCTGAAAACAACTTTTTTGTAAAAGAATTATTAGAAAGAACGACATCAAAATCTGAAACAATTGAAATAACATGAGAGACCCACTTTGGAGGATTATGAATATCTGGAATTGTAACTATCCTGTAATTTGTTGCTCCTACAGCATCTAATGATTTTTCTATCATCATTTTCCGTTCATCATAGGAAAATGGATTCTCAGATGTATTGCTGTATTGTGATGAACCGATACCAATAATTATTTCATCATAATGATCACAAATACTCTGTAAAAAAAGAAGATGCCCATTGTGAAATGGTTGAAAACGTCCGATAAATAATGCCTTCATAATCATAATTGAAATAACAATATTACTTTTGCTTATTTTCTGGAGAAAACATTGGTTTTTTCTCGCTCTTTTCCACTGATTTCAAATGCGTATCTGTCTTTTTCTTTTCAGATTCAAGCTCAACTTTTCCCACTATCTTCAAAGGTCTCATCGCTTTAAGCTTTCGAAGGAGCTCTTCTTTTCCCTCACCAACAAGAGCGTTTTCTAAAACATCATTAAGAGTCTCCACAGGGATAATCTTAATTTTTCCTTTGTATTTTTCTTCAATTAATACATCATTCAGATTCGCCTTAGGAATCAAAACTCGTTTTATACCCGTCTGAGCTGCAGCTTCAATTTTTGCAGTAACTCCTCCAATAGGAAGAACAGTACCTCTAATGCTAATCGAACCTGTCATAGCGACATCCTGACGTACATAGACATTCTCCATAGCGGAAATAACAGCAGTGATTAGTGACACGCTTGCAGAATCCCCTTCGACACCTTCATAGGTTCCAATAAATTGGATATGAATATCATGCTTTGAAATATCTCGTCCCATATATTTTTTAATGATGGCAGAAACATTTTGAACTGATTCTTTTGCTATCTCTCCAAGTTTACCTGTTGCAATTACCTTTCCTTCAGATTGTGATCCAGCGGGTGTAACTTCTGCAACAATTGGAAGAACAAGCCCTGAAAACTCACTCATGGATGGATCAGCTGAGTGTACAGCAAGACCGTTTACTGCGCCTATTTCTTCTCCCTTTGTTCTATATGAACGATATACGCTCTGTGATTCCAATGCTCTGTCAACGACTTGCTGTTCAAGGGATCTTGCTGTTATCTTTGCATCGATAACATGTTCTTGAGTTACTAATTTTTCTTTTCGTTCATATGCGATATCACCTGCAGCTCTCACCAATCCACCAAGCTCTCGTAGTCGAAGAGAAAGTTTTCCTTTTCTCCCGGCTCTTCGTTGAGCTTCATGAATAATTTCTGCAACTGCTTCTCTAGTAAAATGAGAAATTCTCTCATCCTTTTTCACTTCTTGAGCGACAAAACGAACAAGCTTCTCTCTGTTCTCATCAGTGTCACCCATCGTGCTATTCAGATATACCTCATAGCCATACCCTCTAATTCTTGAACGTAAGGCAGGATGCATTCCTCGGAGTGCATCTAAATTACCGGCAGAAACCAAGATAAAGTTACAAGAAGCAGGTTCTGTCTTCACCATTGCGCCAAAACTACGCTCTGACTGCCCTGTAATTTGAAATTTTTTCTCCTGAATTGCAGTTAAAAGATGTTGTTGAGATGGAAGGCTAAGTGTATTTATTTCATCAATATATAAAACTCCTTTGTGTGCTCGATGTATTGCACCTGCTTCAACGAGTTGATGCGGTGGCGTTTCAAGTCCTGCTGATTGAAATGGATCATGTCGAACGTCTCCAAGAAGAGCTCCGGAATGTGCAGCTGTTGCATCAATAAATGGAGGAGGATCATTTTTTTCATGAGACACTAATATTTTTGGAACTTGTTGCAGTCCTTTTCTTTGAGTAAGTCCTCCTCTTGCTACAATAATGTAGATCATAAAAGCAAAAATACCGCCAAAAAGAATATATTCAAGATGGATTTGTCCTGGATCAGCAAATATTGCACCAAGAGCAGATATGACAACAATCATAAGAACAATTGAAATAATTAAACTATTTTGTTGCTCTGACTTCTTTTTTGCCTCATCTCGTTGAACCTTGATTATTTCTTTTGCTTTTCCACCAGGAACAACTCGTATATGTGGTGTGTTTGTATCCTCGTTATTGGGATAGGCGATAATGTCTTCTGATTGCCCTTTCGGTAAAAACTCAGTCATTGCTCGAGCTACCATAGACTTTCCAGTTCCTGGATCGCCGATGAGCATAATATGTCGTTTTTGCTCTGCTGACTTTCTAACAATATTGACAGTTTTATCTTGCCCTATCACTTGGTCAAGAAGGCTTTTTGGAACTTTGATGTCTTTTGTTGTTTCGAATTTAATTTTTTTTATCCATTCATTGATTGGAGGTAACTCTTCTTTTTTTTGTTTGTTTGATTCTATTTCTTCTTCTGCCAATTTCGCCACCGTTTACAAAAATCATTATGCATAATTGAGTATTACATATGTTTTAATCTTGGTAAGTTTATGGGGATATGGCAAGTATGTATATCAATTTTTCTTTTAAGGCAATATCCGCTGGCTTTATAATATCCTATGTGATACCGCAACAGCAATGGCATTTGACAAAAAAACACTAGTGATTCCAGATAAAACTAGATTTGAGGAACAAACCATTTCGGCCAAAGGAGATGTTGTTATTGGAGATAGATCATTACTTCAGTTTAGCATTAATACTAATGGGCGAATATTTATTGGAGAGCATGTGATAACTGGAGGAAATCTCAATGCAACAAACGATGTCCGAATCGATATTTTTTCAAACATTGGTGGGGATATACAAAGCGGAGGTAATGTATATCTTGGAGAGAAAGTAAAAGTGAAAGGTAAACTCTCTTTGAAGGGAGATCTTGATGTTGGAGATAGTGTTGAAATAGAAAGTGGTTTTGAAGCAAAGGGTTGGATAAATATTCGTAGCCCAATACCAACAGTTATATATATTTTTATATATCTATTACAGCTTTTGAAGATGGGGCATAGCGAAGAAATAGAACGACTCCTTGAAGAACTTGAACAAAACGATGGAAAAACAATACCTATCTCAGAAGCATTTCTTTTTATTCCAAACAGCTCAATTATTGGGCTTTCAAAATCACAAGTCGATCACAATCTTCATATTGGAAAAGAATGCAAAATTTTAGGAAATTATGACATAAAAGGAAACATCTATGTTGATGATACATCAGACGTGTACGGATCATTACATGCCACTGATGATGTTTTTTGTGGAAAAAAAGTAAAAATACATGGAAACATCGTTTCAAACGGCATTGTTAATATTGGTGAAGAAACCCTTATCTTTGGCAATGTGTCAGCAGATAAAATATTCATGTCAAAAACAACAACTGTTCAAGGAACTCTTCTTGCAAAAAAAGGCATCTCATTTATTGATTCATCAAAAGAAAACGCAACTGAAAAGGTTAAACGATTTGAAAACGATGCAGATATTGTTGACGAAGTAAAAGAAATGTTGGAGTAAAAAAACAATGCAACTCGGTATAGTTGGAAAACCCAACGTTGGTAAATCCACATTTTTTAATGCCGCAACCGAGGCACATGCAGAGATTGCAAACTATCCTTTTACAACCATTGAAGCAAACCACGGAGTCATGTACATTAGAAAACCATGTCCCTGTCAGGATTTTAAAGTAACGTGTACACCGCATAATTCAGAATGTCATCATGGAACAAGATTTGTCCCTATTGAAGCAATTGATGTTGCAGGGCTAGTCCCCGATGCGCATAAAGGAAAAGGATTGGGTAATAAATTTCTTGATGATCTTAGGCAGGCCCATGCCCTCATCCATATCATTGATGCGTCAGGTAGTACAGATGAAGAAGGTAATCCCTGCGAAAAAGGGACGTATGATCCGTTAAAGGATGTTGAGTTTTTAGAAAAAGAAATTACGTACTGGCTTAATGGAATCATTCATAAGGATTGGGAACGAATTGCACGGCAAAGTGAACTTGAACAAAAGAAAATCGAACGTATGCTTGCAGAAAAACTTACAGGTCTTGGAATTAAAGAAGAACATATCGTTGATACCATTCGAAAATTAAATCTTGATAGATTAAAACCTACGAAATGGACAGATGATGAACTGTTACAGTTTTCTGATTATGTTCGTAAACACAGCAAACCAATGATTATTGCATTTAATAAGAGCGATAAGGCATCTGATGATCTCATGGCAAAAATGAAGGAATTACAAGATTATGTTGTCATTCCAACAAGCGCTGAGAGTGAACTTGCATTACATAATGCAACTGATAAAGGAATCATTAAGTATATGCCAGGAAGTAGTGATTTTACTATTGTTAAAAAAGAAGAACTCTCAGAAAAACAAGGAAAAGCATTGGAATATATCAAGAGTCATGTATTAAAAAAATATGGTTCAACAGGTATTCAGAAATGTATCGAAGAAGCAGTAAAGATGCTTAATCTTATTGTTGTGTACCCTGTTGAAGATGATTCACATCTCACTGATAAAGAAGGAAGAATTCTTCCCGATGCTCATCTGATTCCTCGTGGATCAACAGCGAAAGATCTTGCCTATAGGGTTCATACTGATCTGGGGGATCATTTTATAAGAGCAATTGATGCACGAACTCACCGAGTGATCGGATCGGATCACCAATTAAAGGATGGAGATGTTATAAGTATCATTGCAGATGCATAGTACTGCTAGAATATCAACCTACATGTGAATCTGCATATACTTGTGGGTTATGATGTGCTTATTATTTGCATTATCATCTGCAAAACAAGTTTTTAAAGCCACCATGCATTACAAAATTGGGATTGCAACAATCGTTATTTTCTAGGAGGAAAAACGTGGCAGTAAAAAATATTAACAAGACGGTACTATCGAAAAATCTTCGCAGAAAAAATTTTTCAAAAAACATTATAAACAAAAAAATTGATTTAGACGAACTTCCATTTACAACCATTAGAGTTACTCTTCGTATGTTAAAATGGATTTTTGTATTGATTTTTATTTATATTGCAGTTAGTATTGTATTTCTAATCCTGCAGGGTGGAGATGAACAAATACGAAACATCGTTGTCTATAGTGTGAGTGGTTTTTTTACCTTTTTCATGGGGTATTTTGGATGGATGTTTGCCCGAAGTGTATCTGAGATTGTGAGTGGTAAAAAACCTCAAGGAGATGAATTTTAATAATTCAACCTTATTTCATCTTTTGAGGTTTAATCATTGATACTCTTTGATAATCATCTTCATTTGAGAAGAGATGGAAGATTCTTAGATGCTGTTAAAGATTTTAAGAATGCGGGTGGAACACATTTTGTATTGTGTCAGTACCCAATGCCTCATTTAGTTATTAAAGAGAGAAGTTACAAGTCTTGTTATCAGGAAACTTTGAAAATAGCTAAGGAGATCAGATTAAAAATGGATATTGGTGTTTTTGTAACAGTTGGTCCGTACCCTGTTGATTATCTGAAATTTAGTGAAGAGTTTGGACGAGAGATTGCAATTGATCTGATGAAGAAAGGAATGGATGAGGCAGCAAAACTTTTTGAAGAGAAGAAAATTATTGCCATAGGTGAGATCGGAAGACCACATTTTCCCGTTGATGAACAAACAGTTATAGATTCAAATGAGATTCTTTTATATGGAATGCAAAAAGCAGAAGATGTAGGATGTCCTGTAGTGTTACATACTGAAAGTACAACACCTGAACAATGTAAAGAGCTTATGAAACTTGGTAGCAAGGTTGGGTTAAAACCTGAAAAAATAGTGAAACATTTTGCACCGCCTCTAATAAAATATAATGAGAACTTTGGGCTTATGCCTTCTGTTCTTGCAAGCAGGAAAAATATTGTTGTAGCACTAAAAAAAGGTTCACGTTTTATGATGGAAACAGATTACATTGATGATCCCCGACGTCCAGGTGCAGTACTTGGTCCAAAAACAGTTCCAAAGCTTACAAAAAAACTACTTGCTACTGAAATGATGGATGAAAATCAAGCAATTGAAATCCATGTGAAAAACCCTCAAAAAACATACGATATTGATCTAGATGAATAAATCAAAGAAAAATTAAAAAATGCTTTTTTCACATACAAATTTAAAGCAACCGATGATTAATTGATTAGAGCATGGGAGATACCATGTCAATGTTTAGAGGATTCATTGCAATAGAAATCAATGCAACATCAAGTATTTTAGAATTTGAAAAAGAAATAAAAAAAACAGGGGCTGATATAAAACTTATTGAACCTCAAAACATTCATATAACCCTTAAATTTCTTGGAGATGTAGATGAAATTCTCATTGATGAGATCGAACAAATTATGAAAGATGCTGTAAAAGAAATTAAACCTTTCACAATGAAACTGAATGGAGTTGGTGTTTTTCCAAATAATAACTATGTCAGAGTGATTTGGATTGGAATCAAAGAAGCACAGATTCTAGAAACGATAGTAAAAACAATTGATGAACATCTATCAAAGCTTGGTTTTAAAAAAGAAAAAAGAGGGTTTTCTTCTCATCTTACAATAGCGCGTGTAAAATCAGTAAAAAATAAGCAACGTTTACTAGAAACAATAGAAAAATATATGAACGTAGAATTCAGCATTCAAGAGGTAAAATCGATAAAACTTATGAAAAGTGATCTTACTTCAGCCGGACCGATCTATACAACCATTAAGGATGTTACATTCTAGGAGGTGGTGGACTTACTACAATACTGGCTGTTGGTTTTAGGTTTTTTCCATCTCGTTCTTTTTGTGATGGGTTTGTTTTTTTTCATGCCTAAAAAATTTTTTAAAACAACATTTACAGAATATTCTGCTTTATTCACAACTCATCTTACGTATCTAATACTTATCGTTGGTGTTGCAGCAATTCATCTTATTGAAGTAAATATATTGGATTCATATTTTACACACTTGGTTGGTATTGACTTTGCTGAGAGTATCCAAGTGATTGAAAATGGTGTTGTCTATTGGTTTTCACAAAATTGGACTCCTGCACTTGTTTATTTTTTTGTATTCATCTATATTGTCGTCTATCCATTTACCCTCTGGTTCTCACCATTATATTTCATAATCACCGATGATAAACAAGCAATAAAAACACTTGCCTATGGATTATTATTTATCTATGCCATAGCCCTACCATTTTACCTGTTCTTTCCTGTAACAAATGTCTACACTTTTTATGCTGCAGAATCTGCACTTGAAACAGTTATCCCTTCTGTAGAAAACTTTTTCTATTCCACAACTACCCCTAATAATTGTTTTCCATCGCTTCATGTTGCAGTAACTCTTCTTATTGCAAAATCAGTGTCGATGACAAAAAACAAAAAATATACATACTTTGCCTATTTCTGTGCAGTGTCTGTGATTTTATCCGTTATCTATTTAGCTATTCATTGGATAACTGATGTTCTCGGTGGCATTCTCCTTGCATTTGGAGTTTTCTACTTGCTAAAGAAATTTATACTGGAGAAATAGATGAATAACGTATCAAAAGAAGTTGAACAAAAAGTTCTAGAAAAAATTGTGCCTGATAAAAATGCTCGTCTTAAATTAGAAACCACAATTGAAGAACTGAAAACAGTCGTTTTAAAATATACGCAGAAAATAAATTTTCCAATCGAAATTGAACTTGTCGGTTCAACAGCAAAAGACACCTATCTGAAAGATAGTTTAGATATTGATTTATTTGTATGTTTTCCAACAACTACTTCACGAGAAAAACTAGAAAAAATTGGTCTTTCTATCGGGAGAAACGTACTAACAGAAAGGGAGGAATGTTTTGCAGAGCATCCGTATCTTCGAGGAGAATTTAATGGGTACAAAACCGAAATTGTTCCATGTTATAAGATAGAATCTGCATCACAAAAACTCTCCGCAGTTGATAGAACACCACTGCATACGACATATGTAACAGAACATCTTGCAGAAAAACAAAAAAATGAAGTAAGACTCTTAAAACAATTTTTGAAAGGAATAGGATGTTATGGTGCTGAAGCCGAAGTTGAAGGTTTTTCAGGTTATCTCTGTGAAATACTTATTTTGAAATACAATTCATTTCAAAATCTGTTTGTCTGTGCTCAACACTGGCGTTATGGTGAACAATTGTTCTTACATGACAAAACAATACCTCATTTTGATACGTCATTAATATTTATTGATCCCATTGATAGCGAGAGAAATGTTTCCTCAGCACTTTCAAAAGAAAAATTTGATCTTTTTATAAAAGCAAGCAAAGCATATCTTAAAAGACCCCAAATCAATTTTTTCTTTCCCAATAAGATAAAACCATGGTCACTTGATAAAATTAGAAAAGAAATTGGGGGAAAAGAATTTTTTGGGATAAAAATAAAAAAACCAAATATCATCGCAGAAAATCTTTATCCTCAGGTTCGGAAATCTGTTCGTTCAATAATTGATCTTTGCACACAATACGACTTTACAATAACTGACTCATTTTTTCATATAACTCATGACTCAGTTTATATTGTGCTTCATCCTGAAAAAAGTAAGATTTCTGAGACGATGCTTCATATGGGTCCACCAATAAATTTGAAAAAAAATGCAGATGATTTCATTAAAAAATGGATAAACAACCCACAAACTATTAAAAAGCCATTTGAAAAAGATAACCGATTGTATGCAGAAATAAAGCGAGAATATGTCGAAATTAAAGAGTTGTTAGAAAAACAAATAAACGATCTTAGCCTTGGGAAACACATTAATCCTCTCGTCCAAGAAGATTTTACAATTTTCGAGCGAAAAGATCTTTTAAAAGAAACCTTGTGTATGCTTTGGACTGAATATCTGGATAAAAGGATGTCTTGGGAGAGATGAATCATTCTATTTTACACGTTTTATTTTCGATAAATAGGAACGTTTTTATCATATGAATATATTTGTATATGTAAGTGCATATGCAGATGGGTGGGATGAGAGAAAAGAATTTGGTTATATTATTAACTGTTCTGTTAACACTTAGTTGTTTTAATTTTTTGCATTATGTAGAAACTAGTAGTGCTGTTGAACCTAATTTTTTTGTCGATAATGATTATGATAGTGGCACACCGGGTTGGCTTGAAGATCATTTCAATAGAATTCAAGATGCTATCGATAGTGCATCCGAAAATGATATCATTCTTGTCTTTCCTGGAACCTATAATGAAAATATAGTGATTAATAAAACGTCTCTAAATGTGTTTGGTGAAGATAAATTGATTACCAAAATAGATGGAGGTGGTTCTGGCAATGTTGTAACAATTACAAATGCAAGTGTTGATCTTTCAGAATTTACTCTTCAGAATAGTGGAAGCAATTCAAATGATGCAGTAATATATATCAATGCAAGTAGTTGTACAATTGTTGACAATGTTATTACGGATGGAAAATATGGAGTCCTTATCAATAATAGTAATTCTCAGATAATTTATTTAAATACAATTTCTCTGAATAGTGATGATGGAATAAAATTAAATAATTCAGATAGTAATTCGATTACTTACAATACAATCGTAAGTAATGACGATGATGGAATTTTTTTATATAGTTCTTCAAGTAATACAATTTCTGACAATTCTAATATAAAACAAAATGGTGGTAATGGAATATATTTAAATGATAGTTGTACAAGCAATACTATATCGAACAACAACTTTTCAAGTAACACAAAAAATGGTATTTATTTACAAGATCATTGTAATAATAATCCAATTTTAAATAATGAAGTTTATGATAATGGTGGTAGTGGCATAAAATTAGAAAATTCAAGTCTTAATTTAGGAATTGTAAATAATATTGTCAAATCTAATACAAATTATGGAGTAATGATTGTTGGCTCAACTAACAAATTAGATAGTAACAGTATTTCTTTAAATGGCAAACATGGCATATTTTTATTTGGAGATGATACAAATACTATAGAGGACAACTCCATTTTTGATAACACTTTAGATGGAATAAGAATGCATAATTCTACAGATAACTCTGTTTATAGAAATGAAATATATGGAAACTCTGATTATGGCATATATTTGAATTATTATACCATAAATAACCAGATAAATGACAATTATTTCCATAATAATACAGATGGGAATGCAAAAGATATTAGTCTAAGTAAAAATACCTGGTACATAACAAAAACATTAGGGCCTAATATTGTGGGAGGCTCATATATTAGTGGTAACTACTGGGACGACTATGATCAAGTAAGTGAAGGGGCTATCGAGGGTAGTGTGGTTGATGGGATTGCTAATAGTGCATATACAATATTTGGATCTAATATAGATAGTGGCCCACTTCTTGATGTTACAGCTCCAACTATTGGAACCCCTTCTGTTTCACCTGTTTCCCAAACACTTGGGAGTGCAACATCAATAATGGCAACAATTACTGACAATACTCGAGTAGCTTATGCCTTTGTCAATGTAGCCCATCCAAATGGTGCAATAGGCAATTACTCTATATATCAAAACAAATCTGGAGATTCATATTCATTCAGTGGAAATTTTCTTTCTATAGGAGAATATTCATTTTATATAGCAGCAAAAGACCCTCGTAACTGGGAAGAGTCTGATACGTATTACTTTAATCTAACTGAAGGTACACCTCCTTCAATAACTGATAATTCTCCTTCATCTGGTTCTCCATCTGTAAGTTTCACATTCAATGCAACAATTACAGATGATCAAGATAGTGCTTCAGATTTAGAGGCATATGTAATTTGGAGTCATGGTAGTAATGGAGAAAACTCCTCTCTTATCAATACCGGTAGTGATTACTTTGCAAAAACGGTGACACTTGATAGTAGTTTAGGAAGTTTGACATATTATTTTTATGCAAAAGATCATTGGGGAAATACTGTTTCTGGTGATAGCACAACTGTTACAATAACTGATACGGCTGCTCCTACGATAACAATTAAACGATATGGCTCTTCTTTTAATGATCTTCCCGACAGCTACACGTTTGCTGCTGAAGTAACCGATGATTGTGCAGTATCAAATGTTTACATTGAATACTGGTATGGTGACACCGAAAAAATGACTGCGGATATGACTCTTGATACAAGCATGGGTAGCAATTACTATAAAAAGGTGATTATCCCTCAGGGATCTCCAGATAAGGTGTATTGTGTTATTTATGCAAATGATACATCAGATAACTTGCAGGACACTAAGAGGCCAACTGCGAAAGATGGTGGACCTTATTTAGGTGTTATATCTGAAGAAGTAGCGTTTGATGCTTCAGATAGCTTTGATCTTGATGGAAATATTACAGTGTACACATGGGATTTTGGTGATGGAACCACGGGGGATGGATCCAGCATCATGCATACGTATTATTCTGATGATAACTATACAATCTCACTAACAATTACTGATAATGATGGGAATACAAATACAAATGAGACCTATTGTCTTGTCATTGAAACAACAAAAATAGAGGCCTCTGACGAGACAATAAGCGGTGTATCTTCAAGTTATAATCTGACTCTTACGACAAATTTTTACTGCTATGATACTGATGGAGATAAGCTAGTAGACAAATTCATTGATCCAAATGATATACTTACGACAACACATACAGGAATTGTTAATCTGAGTGGAAATATCTCATTTCTTTTATCTATTAATGGTGGTGATATACCTGAATTTTTCTGGAATACCGTCTCAGATGAAGCCGTTTCAATATCACATAATATAGGGATAGTTAATGATATTATACTAGATGAAGAAAATGAACAGGCAACACTTTCGGTGATTGTAGAGAAGGCAAACTGGATTTATATCGAAATAGATGACTCATATCCAGATGCAGCTCTTACCGTAAAAACTGGTGAGAGAACAATTTCTTTAGATCTCATATGGAGGAAAAATGATAAGATATATGTACTTGATGATCCCGAAACAGAATATCAGTTCATCTTCGATGACATCTATCCTTCATTGCAACCTCCGACGTTTCATCCGGGAGATGGCGGTATCATTGATGAAGACAGCACAACAATAACAATTACCTATAATGTCCCTGTCACGATTACCTATGCGTCATTTGACTCGTTCCTAATAGGAGAAAGTTTTATCACAACAGATAATATCGTGTTTCAATATACGCCTCTTTCATATTTAGAAAATGGAACATATGTACTTGAAATAGATGCACAACCAATGCATGGAAGCGGGTATGATTCGTCAAGTGCAACCTACTTTTATTTTTCATATGGCTCTCCACCCCAACAAAGTTTTCTTGAAAAAAACTGGTTGTTACTACTCCTGGGTTCTACATTTGGAGGAATGGCTGCTATTCTTATCTTCTTTAGAATTAAACGTGTCACAATCGATGATTTCCTCTACATTAAAAACAAAAAAATTATACCTTTTATTAAAACAATTGTTTTTGGTCCGTTAAGTGTTGCTATCGAAGATCCAAACATTAGCAAAGCAGAGTTTTTTGTTGATGGTGCATTAAAAGATACTTTAACAACGGCTCCCTTTGTATGGAAATGGAATGAAAAAGCATTTATGAAACATACATTAGAAACAAAGATTTATGATCAAGAAGGAAATGCTACATCAAGTGGAGAAATGACCTTTTTCATCTTTCATAATCCATTAAAATTTAGATAGGTTATTTTCGATTCATATTAAACTTAGATATATAAAAAAACGAACATCAATTTTTTTACATCCACTAATAATGTTATAAGGAGAATCTTTAAATAAGACAACCCACATGAAAATATGGGGAAAGGCAATGTTAAGAAAAGGTTTAGCAGTTTGTATAATCCTACTTTTCATAGGTTTAGCATTAACACCAACTACTTATGCTGATGTTAGCAAACCAGTTTTAGATACAGTAGTTAGAGAAAACATCAATGAAGAAGATTGTGGTTGTGAAGATGAAACAACAGAGTGGGGTTTTCCAGTCACCTGTATTATTTTATATACCATATTGTTACTTTCTATTAGATTTGTCCCACAATCTTTATTATTCACTTTGATTTATGATACATGCGCTTTTCTTATGATTGATCTTCACTGTTTTGGATTTCCATAATTAAAAAGTCTTAAACCTTGGTGATATTATATAGAAACCCAATCTTTTGATTCCACAATAATTACATCTATAGAAAAAGATAAATAACAAAACCAACATGAGAATATGGGGAAAGGCAAATGATTAGGGAAGGTTTAGCAGTAGCAGTTATTCTTCTTTTCTTTGGAATGAGTGTCGTTCCTTCAACTGCTGTTAAAGAGTTTAAAGAAGTTTCAACTGTTAGTTTTGATGGAAACACATTGTATGTTGGTGGTAGTGGTCCAAACAACTATACAAAGATACAGGATGCGGTAGTAAATGCATCTGCTGGGGATACAATATACGTTTACTATGGGATTTATTACGAACGAGTTTTTTTAAGTATAACTCTTACCATCATAGGCATTAGTTCAGAGTTTGGTAAACCAGTTGTTGATGCAAATAAAACAGGTGCTGTTTTCTCTATAGGGGCAGATAGTTGTGTTATTGACGGTTTTGTAGCGAAAAATGCTGGTGTTTGGGCGTCATCAGCGAAAGCATGTTTTATGGTCAATTCTTATTATAACATTATTAAAAATAATATTTGTCTGGGTTATACTTATACTGGTATTTTTCTCTCTCCTAAATCAGATTATTCAACAATTCATAACAATACAATTAGTGATTGTATCTACGGTATTTATGGACCATATAACCCAACAGGTGGAAGTTATTATACTAATATAACAAATAATCATGTCTTCGATTGTGGTAAAGGAATTGAATTAGTAGCTATCAGAAATGTATATGTTTATAATAACGAGGTTCATAACAATAATGAGGGTATATTATTAGAAAATGGGGGATATAACCAAGTAGTTGAGAATACTGTTTATGAAAATGGTGCTTGGGGTATATGCATTTTTTGGATGAATTATCCCTGTTATGTAATAAAAAATTATGTTTATAATAATAATGGACATGGGATATTAATTAGCGCTATGTTGGCACATACATTAGTATCTGAGAATTACATAATTGGAAATGCTGGTCGGGGTGTATGTATCGCAAATTCACCTGATTCTGAAATATATTTTAATCATATTGAGAATAATGGTATTGGAGTGGATGTTGCTGACTCAGAGGATACTACGATTCAGAGTAATAATATATTTAATAACGATAGAGAGGCTAAGTTTTCGATTTCTCCTTGTAAATGGTCAAATAATTATTGGGTTGGACCCTTATTATTCCGTAAAATAATATTTGGTAAAAAAGCACTTAATTTGTTTCCAAATATAAATATTCCATGGATTAACATTGACAGACATCCCGCACAAGAACCATATGATATAGGTGTTTGAATATGATAAGAAAAGGTTTAGCAGTAGCAGTTATACTTCTTTTTATAGGTGTTGCTTTTGCACCAAGTATTTATGCTAATGTTAGCAAAGATGATCTTGTTGAGTTTGATGTTGAGTTCTGTGGTCTTGGTAAGAAACATACAGTAAAACTGACACAACAAGAAGCAGATGAAGTTGATTTGTTGTTTGAAGAGATTTTTAAAAAATTATCAGAGGTTAGTATAATTCATAACGAAGGATATGAAATTATTTTAAGTGCTTTAGATGGATTGGAAAAAATTGGATTATTTATTGATGGGACTTCTATCAAAATGATAAAAAACATAATAGAAAGTAAAACAGAAAATATTGGTGAAAATCTAAACGATGAGAATTTTGTTTATCCTATGAATTTTGTAATAGGAGAAGGCATTAGTTATTCATATCCATTAGCGTTTAAATTTGTGTATGCACTAATATTTCCAATTATGATTTTTATTTTCAATGAACTCAGGTTCTTTGGTGCGAATTTGGCACAGATTGTAATAAATTTTTATAATAAAGTTAAAGATTTTTTAATTAATGAAAAACGATTACAATTATTTTCCCATATTTTGAATTATGGCTCTACC
>RCNB010001395.1_pt1 | contig 15148 bp, 17 predicted proteins | sample 2041321 | NCBI WGS metagenome assembly RCNB01 (sample SAMN09708232, study PRJNA481090) | Marine sediment metagenome, whole genome shotgun sequencing project. | reverse complement strand
GGTTTAGAAAAAGATTGTCAAAAAACGCCATGGATCAAATCAATTCCGAGATACTTCGTCAGTTTTCTGCTCAAGGTCTTACCATCAACGAAGGCATCGCTATCGATGCACGGCTGGTAAAATCCGCCAGCCATCCTATAAGCAACAAAGAAATTCACCCAGTTAAATAAGACTTGAGCCTTCGTGCCAGGAACATCCTGCCATGATAAGACTTAAAATACTTCTCCCTCCTGGCAGCATCTTCTCTGTTGAGGCATGCTTCATAGTAGACTAGTCTCAAAGGTCGTCTATTCTTGGTCGAATCCACGTTTCCTTTGTTATGCTGCTCAAGTCTTTGCTTGAGATCCTTTGTGAATCCAACATAGGAATTGTTGTCCTTCTCGCTATGTAAAACGTATGTGTAGTACAAAGTATCAACTCAAGCAATTTAACCGGGTAAAGGAGCGCAAAAATAAAAGAAGTACTCCAGAAGGCAGGCTTGATAAAAATGGCAACCCCTTAAAGTTCTCCAGAGATCTTGAATCTGACTGGACAATCAAAAACAATACCCCTCATTATGGTCAAAAAGAGCATGCATCAGTGGATACAAACCACGGGTTTATCCTTACTACTACGGTTACTCCAGCATCGGTTAATGACACCAACTACATGCAGTATTGTACGATTTATAGTATGCATACCAAACAGCGTATTAAGAAGGTCTATGCTGACAAAGGCTATGCCGGCAAACCCAACCGGGAGTTTTTGGCCCTCAATAGCATTGAAGACGGTATTATGAGAAAGAACTCTACCACTGCTAAATTGACCGACTACGAAAGAAACCGTAATAAATCTCTGTCCAAGGTGCGTTACATTGTGGAGCAGTATTTCGGACTCAGCCATATGCATGATGGTGCCAAACGGGCCAGATTTACCAATATTGTTAAAAACAAATTTGATTGTTGGTATCGTCAGACAGCATACAATATCTCAAGAGGCCTAAAAATCCTGGGGGTAGCCACCGTATAAGGTGGCGAGGTGCGCCCGGAGTCTGAAGTCTGGGTGATCACCTCAAAATGAGCCTCTTTCGAGGCTGTAACGCAGACTGATTATAGGCTATTGCCCCTATTCTAAGGGTAATTTGCTGTAACTCTCATCTCCACTTTTTAAAAAAATTTGACAAAATCATAAAATTGGTGATCTAGCGAGATTTTCAAAGGTCTCGTAACGGGCTCACAGGAAAAAGCTCAAAACCGCCTTAAGCTGCCCTGGCAGAGAGCTAGCGCAACGACGAGCACAGAGTAAAATTCATAACATAGGATGGCGGGCATTGAATGCTTCGACCATCCGTCATTTTTCCAAAAAGTACTTGTTCAGACTGTAAACACAGGTTTGATGAATCCGATACAATAGTATCACCGCCACGGCCAACAAAAGACAATCAGCAATCAACAAGGAGTGTTGCGGACTTCTTTGAAATTTTTGGCATGCGCTAGCCCCCTTTCACAGGTCATTTAATATAACACTCAAACATGGTCAATTCCATCAACGGCCACGAAACAATGCTTAGCTAGTGTCCATCCACGAACTGTCAAAAACCGATGGACACTAGCTGGCTTTGGCCCTTTGAAGACCTACTTGTTGTCTTGTTTGGCAGAACAACTACTGCCGCATCCTGACGACTGATTTGGAACAAGGCCCTCTAGATCTTTGTCATAATACACAACCTTTGCTAACAGCTTTGCATTATTGAACCAGTTCGAATACAGTTGCTGCTTCTCAATGTCGTTTGAACCTCCGGAAAAGACTTCCGAATCTAGATACTGTTTTACAAGTACCCGGATCTCAAATCTCTTCATAAACCGTTCAAAGGAAAAATTGAGGAACCTAGCATAAACTATACCAAAAAACTAGTGATACATGTATGCTTCATTATCAATATGTTATCTTTTAGTCATCAAACAGCATGCGGCGGATACTTATTATCCACCTGGATACATTATGATCCTCGGCATGCATACAAAGTATCCAAGTGCCGGCCTCAGGAAGATCAGGTTTAAGCCAGTTTAATAAGGTGTGACTAAACTTAATATTGGGGGCTTAACAAAACAGCATTCTTTTGGCACATTCATTGCCTTTATGGAAAACCAAACGGTGGAAAAGCTATAACCAAAACTCAAATAACGCAATATTTCCAGGGCATCATGAACACACAAAAAGGTATTGTCAGAAGGGTTGAAGACGGCTGGGCCTGGGTCATGACCTGGCGAACGAGTGCCTGCGGACGTTCCTGTGGAGACTGCGGGACCCAGAGCAGTTGTCATATAGTGGAAGGCTTGGACCGGATAGTAGTGAAAACCAAGAATGTAGCCAATGCGAGGATAGGAGACGAAGTGGACATTTCGCTCAGTCCTAAAACCAAGATAAAAGGCATGCTCGTACTCTATATTCTTCCAGTTCTTGGGTTGTTGGTCGGAGCCTTTTCGGCGGAAGGCCTTTCAAGGATTTTGGGACTAAGCCATAATACAGGACTCGTTCTGTTTACCTTCTGTGGTCTTGTTCTGGCATTTCTCGCAGCACGGATCTATGGAAAACGGATGGAGCAAAGACAAGCATTAACGCCTTGGGTTTCGCGTGTCTTGAAGCGACGCAGGAATACGGGTTTTTCTCATTCTCATATTCATACAACAAGCTCAGGAAAACGTACTATGCGATCAAAAATCTCATTACTATTTATCACCTGGCTAACGTTAATGATTTGTCTTGACAATGTCGGTTTGGCTAGCCCGGAATTTACAGTAGGAACCATCGACTCGGCCGGCATTGACAAAATGATTAAGACCAATAATGGTTTGACTGTCATTGTAATGATGGCTGCATGGTGTGTACCTTGTCGCGAGGAATTGCCGACTTTGGTGAAGTTGTATAATAGACACAAAGTTAACAGTCTGAATATGGTCGGCATCAGCATTGATTTCGATGGTCCTAATGCCATAAAGCCGATGCTGGAAAAAGCTTATGTCACCTTCCCAGTATACTGGGCCGGAGAGACAGCCGTGCGAGACTATAACATCTCCGCAATACCCATTCTTTTTCTTGTAAAGGATGGGAAAATTGTTGAAAAGATTTATGGGAAACAATCCGAAAAGTTTTTGGATAAGAAGATAACTGATTTGCTTTGATTGAACGGGCGAGTCAAACTATCTGGTCGTTATCGAGGGTTAGCCTGACGGAATCCGAAGTAAAGATAGCCCTCCTGGCCAAGGGCCATAATGTGGGCGTGAGGGTTGTCGTTCTCAAATAGATAGCTTCGATTTTGTTAATGAGCAAGGAGGCTAATCGGCAACATGTTCAAATCTCCTTCTTAGCTCTGACAACTCAAAGTTTTTTTTGAAGCAATTCAGCCAACCACTTAATTTCAGTGAATCCTTTCCGCATCTCACTCCAACCGTACCAAAAAGCATAATCCGGACTGGCATGAAATGTTCCCTGGAAGGTTCTCATGCGGTATCCTTTAAACATTTCAAATAGCCTTTGTTCTATTACTGTGGGGGCATCATTGATAGTCAGCAGATCGGGAAACGGATACGCATAGCTTTCTGGCTTTTGAAGGAAGTGATCCTTGTACAAATCAGCCACGATTTGAATTGCCTCGGCCAGCAAGAGATCCGTTTCTCTAATCATCTCATCACCCTTCTGCAATTCTCTCTTGGCGAAATTGATGGAATGACACTGGTTACAGGTTTTGATCATCTTGTCTCGCTCTTTTTGCCAATCCTGTTGCGTAAGACGCATCAGATCTACGGCCTTTGCGGAATGAAATCTAGCCGTCCGATTCCCATCAGGATCAAGTTGCCCGAGCGCTTTCATGATAGTTTTACGGGCTGCTGCCCAATGCTTGTCTTCGGGCATCGGTTGCCTTATCGCCATGAATCCCCAGGCAGTCCTAACCTCATGATTGCCTTTTTCCATATGGCAAGTCTGGCACGTAGGTGCCGCAGTGGATTCGGGAAGCACCCCTGTTTGTTTCAATAAATACCTTACTCCGTGCTTGGAAGATGAATACATCTCCCACTGTGGATGATCGAATCCCATGTGACAAGTCTGACAGGCCTGGGGTTGCTGGGCTTCCGTGATAGAAAATGCGTGGCGCGTGTGGCAAGCATCGCACGACGCAAGACCGAAGCCAGACCCCTCTTCTTTAAGCTCTTGGATTTCCTTATCTGTCTTGAGCCCTAGCTTGTGGCAGCCACCGCATCCCTTCATCCCTTCCACCAATGCCATGGGTTGCCAGTGAACGGTCGGCATGGCTTTCATGGCTTTCCAAGCTTGGGCGTGTTTACCCGATCTGAATTGGTCCCACCGTACTTGATGGCACATTCCACACCGATCCGGCTTAACCGGTTTGACCTTAGCGACATCATCGCCAGACACATGGGTGGCACCATGGCAAACCACACAGGACACCTCGTTTTTGCTGTGCTTGCTCAACTCCCAGTCTGAAACAATCATGGGAGAGTGCTCTCGATGGCATTTGGCACAGTTTTGCTTTACGCTAAGCTTTTCTTGCATTGGAAATTTGGAATCCTTCCATAAGCGCCAACCGCCCTCGAGTGCGAAAACTCTCTTGAAACCCATTTTCTTAAGTCGCTTTGCCGTCCTGGCACTAGTCGCTTCGTCCGGTCAGGCACAATAAAAAACAAGGGGTTGGTCCTTTGAGAGCTTTTTTGCCCAGGTCTTGTATTTTTTTGGGTCCCAATGGACGGCTCGCATGATTTTTGAGTCGGCGACCTGCCATTGTTCTTCAGGACGGACATCTATGATAACAATATCCTTGTCTCCTAGCATGGATTTCAGGGCTTTTGAGGTAATCCTCGAAACCTCGGGAAACGGAATTTCTTTTGCAGAAACAGTCAATGGGCCTAGAACGAAGACCAGAAAAAGCACTGCCATCTTAACAACTCTCATAATATCTCTCCTCACTGCTATCCGGTAGAATTGTTGACGATACAAGATAACTGACTGAAATAATAGCTCTTGCAAGACAAGAAGAGCGTTATCGATTTGAAATCATGGGCAAAACTCAATTTAGTAAAATCAAGTAGTTACACATCAAAGATCCGACATTTTCAATTTAACCGGCTACTACTGACACCACACATAGAATAAATGGATCTGTTGACAGGGATTGTGGTCATTCTCTGAGCAGCTTTTTCACTTGGCCTTCCAATTCCCTTTTAGCCATATATCCCTTGTGCGTTTTGACGATGCTATTTTTACTGTTTACAAAAATCGTCGTGGGTAAGGCTTTTACACCACCAAAGGCGCTGGCAATCTTGTTCTGAGCATCTACTGCAACCTCATAAGTTATATCGAGTTTAGAAACGAAATCTCGCACAGCAGGTGTCAAATCTTGTGTGGCAATCCCCAAGAAAACAACCTTTTTATGTCGGTATGCCCGGTACACTTTTTCAAAATCCGGCATTTCCTTAGTACAAGGAATACACCACGTAGCCCAAAAATTGATTACTACCAGCTCGTTTTGACTGGACAGTTCCTTAAGAAAGATCTGTCGGCCATCTATGGTTGTTATAGCCAGATCGGGGACCTTCATGGGGACATCTTCAACCTGCCTTTCAAAAGAAAGCTGTTTGATTGAGAGAAGTCCCTCCACTTGGAGAGAATCAAACAACCCATGTATGGGCTGTGCTAACTGGGCAAACAGAATGGCTCCGACCAGAAATCCTCCTGCTGCAACCATATATCTTTTGACGCCGCCTCCCAGGCGGACCAGCGTAGCAAGAGGTCAACCGGCGATCAGGACATAACCGATGCCCTGAAGTATCCCTCCCAGTAGACTATGCAACCCCGGGGCACCGCCCCAGCCCACGTCGGCTCAGGTAGGACAGGGTTCATAACCCCAAATGTTCACAAGGGCAAAGACTCCAATACTGGCCAAAACCCCGGCTAACTTGTAATACCGCCCCATCATGAAGATGTCGCTGATAGCCCCAGGAATCGAGTAATTGCTCCGCCTAACTACGATAGCCAAAGCCATACCCAGTGATAACACCAAGACATTTCCTGACATGTATCTATCCGCCCACGATTTTCAGCCCTATCCGCATTCCTATGATAATCCCAGTGACTGCAACAAAGCTAGCGATGTCCAGTCCGGGAACCCCGGCAAGTAGATGCTTAATCACACACCCGTTGGCCAACAAAACCCCAAAGCCAATCAGCGCACCGCCACCGATGTCATAGAGGAGGTCGTCCTTGAGAAGTTTTTGTTCACGAAAGCCTTTCCAGGTCAGATCTCGTGACAAGACAGCATCTATGAAAGAACCCAGTACAATCCCCAATATCAGAAACCTGAGGATTGGAGGGATACCAGCCAAAAGATAGTTATCCCTAAGGATGGCCTTTTCGCCCCAGGCAAGGGTGTTGGCCAGAAAACCCCCGACGGAAATGACTTCCGGCTTCCCAGTAGACGACCAAAAGGGAGAAATAAAATAGAAGAGAAACCCTAGGAGGCCAACACCCAATCCACCAAGGATCGGTTTGAACCATGGGCTAGAGGTTAGGGACTTCCAAAACCGAAGATCATTCATGCCAACAACACCCCCCCCAATCAAAGTTCACTGTGGCAAAATGACAATTTTAAAAGATAGCGTTACCGGTGTCACGAACAAAGTGTGGCACCGAGTCAGGGATCGGTAACGCTATTTCAACGAATCCACTATATTGGCCTTCCATATACCAAGGAGATTGATAAATTAATTGCCTAATCCCGTTTTTTCAATGGTATAGACATTTTCTTGTTGTTGTTTCATGAGCTGTGTGAGCTTTGTTCGAGCTGGTTCAGGGTGACAATCCAATACATTCGAACTCAGCAGTTTGTTCCCACCCTGATTATAGAACATTTTTACGGCCTGATCATTCATCTCAATAATAATCCCTTCACGATTACAGACCGTAACAGCACCCGAAAATTCTTTTACCCATTGGTGTTTATTCATCTGGTTCTTCGAATCCCTTTCCCAACACAAATTCTCAGTATAGGTTCTATTTGGTTACCACAAAAATTACAGGATTTCAAAAGGTTAGAAAATCGTATTCAGAGAAATAGATGACTCAGAGAAACCAACCTACTGACAAAGTCAAGTTTGATCGGAAGTTCAGGCGATCTTGTTGGTTCCTCAAGTTGTATCAGCCTTGTTACAGAACCTCGAACCTGATGGGAACTTCTAGAATTTCCGTCCCTTTTTGATTCGTATGGATTTTCAACCTATCGGTGTTTATGCCCCTGTCGAGTTTCTCCAAAATTGCTTCAATCTGAATCTGGTACATTCGACCCGGCTTAATCTCTTTCATGTCAACCACCTTGAAAAATAAGCTTTCAAGATCTGTGTTTTTAATCTCCAGGTCTGCCCCCTTGTTCAAAATAACGGTCACCGGGCGTCGCATCTGAGTTCCTTTAGTCTTGAATTGCCGGACACGATCTTCTGACATACGGCCGAAATTTATAACCTTTGGCCTGGCCTCAACCGATGGCCTAATATTTCCCGAAATTCGGATCGTCAATTCTGGTTTCTCCGGATAGTTGGTCATAAGCTTGATCTGTCCTGTGAAATTTGTTTGCTCATTGACTTTGTTGTCTATCTGCAGCTCCCAGGCTTTGCCTTTTTCTTTTTCTCTCAGTTCAACGTCCACTTTGTCCGGAATAGATACTGAAACAAGTTTCAGCGTCAATGGCTCTTGCTTTTGACTTTTTAGACGGACAATCGCCTTGGTTTTCTCACCCACGACTCCTGTAAGCTTGACGTACTTAGGATGAAGATGGATCGGAGCCCACACGTTGCCTTTCACTCCGATGGTCAATTCGGGAGTTTTCGGATCGTTGGTGAATACTCTTGCGGTTTGATGTATATTGCCCTGCTTATCTTTGGTATTAACTTCGAGAGAGATTGTACCCTCGCCACCGGGAGGGATGGTCCGGTCAAACCGGGCCACACTGCACCCTCAACCAGGCTTAACTTTTTTGATCTCAAGAGAAGCGTCACCCCGATTGAACACCCGAAAATCGTGCTTTACAATCTCCCCTTGGGATACTTGTTTAAAGTCATAAGTAGACTCCTCAACTTCAACCACGGGTGTGGTTTTTGACCCTTCTTCGGCCAGTGAAAACCCAGCCGAAATCGTCCCAATAAGCAACGCTAACAGTATTGTTTTAACAACTCTCATCAAGCTATCCTCCTTGCCCTGCGGCTCTATTATTGCCAGTAGCTAAACGTTTCAGTAGCTCAAGTAATTGTTTCGAAGAAACGTATCCCGGAACATTACCCATCCTTTCTCCTTTTTTTGTCAAAAACCACGTGGATGGCAGTGCCCGGACGTTGTACATGGACGCTGTTCTTTTGTCTTTGTCGGAATCCACCCTAATAGGAATGAAGTTTTTGTTTAAATGGGCAATCACCGAAGGATCTTGAAATGTCTCCTTTGCCATTTTTCGACAATAGAAACACCAGTTGGCATAGAAGTGAAGGAAAACCCTTTTTCCCTCTTTCTTTCCCAAAGCTATGCCCTTATCGTACGTGTGCCAGTTGATACCTTCCGCCGCAGCAACACCGGCCGCCGGCAACGTGAAAAAGCAGAATACGACGACCAAGACATAAACAGCGTATTTCGTTTTCATAGTTCTTTTTTACACCAGAGTTCCGGTTCTTTTTCAAGTATTTGTACGAATTATCTCTGCCTTAGCTAGCTGACAGTTAAAAATACCAAAATCTGTTCATTTGTCCCATCGCCGAGCAATCGCTATACAACCACCAAAAAGCATCAAGAACGTTCCCAACCACAGGACGGTCATGCCAGGTTTAATGCTCACTTCTGCGATTACCGTAGGCAGGGCTTCTTGCTTGTCTGTTTCTTTTCCAAGTTTCGGGCCTTGATAGTCAAGGTGTATGGTCTTTTCACCGGCGTTTAAGCTCTCAAGAGTCACGTAGGCTTCATCAGGCCCAGGCAGTTTTACCCGACTCGATGGACCGCTGTGTTGATGCTCACCTCCAACCGTAATGAACGGCTTCAGTTCTATTGGGTCTTGGCCTTTATAGGACACAACAATATTCGCTCCTACGCTGAGGGCCTTCGAATCTTCTTGGCCCATTCCACTGGATACATCAAAGGCCGTGAACACCAATTCATAATCTCCAACCTGAGTCTTCTGTCCCTTTTTTAGGTCGAGATGTTTTACTGATTGCCTTTCGCCAGGGTTGAAATCTAGGGGTGATATGTAAAGGTCTGACAAGAGACCCAGCCGAATATAGGGACGGACGTGACGTTTTTCGTGACCGTGACTATCCTTGCCCCCCTCAGAATAAATATCGGGTTGTGCGATGAATTTAGCGCTCCCTTTGTTCACCTCTAGGGGCAGATACAAACGTTTCCCCTTTTGCTCTTTTAAAAGTTTCGGGCCCTTGAAGTTGATATCATAGCCCAAAGCACTTTGGTTGGAACCCTGAGTTAGTAACACTTTTTCAGACCGGTCGTAGGCGGAAGACGAAACAATGCCAAGAAACATCAGGCCGACCCCCAGATGTGCTATGGCACCGCTTGAAATGGTAATTTTTTTTCTGATGAGTTTTAAAGCAAGGACTAAGTTCATGGCCGTTACGGCACCGGCAAATAACGCCAGGAGTAGTACGCCTATTCCAGGGTAGCCTTTCAAGATAACGACTGCCCCGGTCACGAGGACTCCTATCAAGGCCCATACTAATTTGGAGGAAAGTTTAGAGACCTTGTTTTCTCCCCATTTCATGAGGGGAACAAAGCTCAACAATATCACCATGAGAATAGCCAGAGGGAGATTTGTATCCACGTAAAAATCGGTTGAGACTTTTGAAGCCTTTTCAAGGACTCTGGTGATTAGAGGTGCGGATGTCCCAAGGCCGGTTATGAAAGTAGAGAGACACAGAATAGCGATGGCAGCAATAAAACCAAATTCTCTGGAAAAGAAATGCGCATTCTTCTCTCCGTCAGATGCAGGTATTTCCTTTGCCCGTGTCAACAGGAGATAGAGCGAAATGGCAATGAAAACGGCCATAAATAGCACTAACCAGCCTGTGATTCCCAAGTCCGTAAAGGAGTGAACTGAAAAATCAGCCAAAACCCCCGATCTCGTCAGAAATGTGCAATAGATGACCAGGATAAAGGAAAAAACAGCTAAAACGAAGTTCGTCTTCCGGAGCTTATTCCTTGTCTTTTGCAGGACCATGCCGTGCATAAGCGCTATCCCCGCCAACCAAGGCAACAACGATGCATTCTCCACGGGATCCCAACCCCAGTAGCCACCCCAACCCAGGACCTTGTAAGACCAGTACCCTCCTATGATGATACCGGCGCCCAAGCTCACAAAAGCAAACACCGTCCACGGCAATCCGGGCTTTATCCACTGGTCATAGTCTCTTCGCCAAAGGGCGGCCATTGCATAGGAAAATGGAATCGCAAATGCGGCGTAACCCAAAAAGACCACTGGCGGATGGATAGCCATCCAGGGATCCTGCAACAGCATATTCATTCCGTTGCCATCAGGTGGGGTGAAAGCAAGCATCTTGAATGGGCTCTGTTTGATCAACAGAATCATCAAAAAAACGTTGTTCAGATTATAAATGACCATCACCTGCGGTTCCATGTCTTTGGCCTTATAGATGAGTACAATCCCAAGCCAAGCCCCGAGCAGTACCCAAAGCAGAAAACTTCCTTCCTGGCCCGCCCAGAACGAACTAATCAAGTACAGCAATGGGAGATCACGAGACGAGTATGCCGTCACGTAGCTATAGATAAATTCGTGATTGAGTATGGAGCACATCAGCAACATCGAAGCGATTGTGATCAGCGCGGCAAAACCAATAAAACTGTAACGAGCCATATTTCTAAAAGTGACATTGTCCTTCTTGGAACTCAACGCCACGTAACACGCAGATGATATGCATATGGCAATTAGTCCTAATTGCATTGTGAGTTGACCGAAATTGTTCATTCTTTCTTCTTCCTCCTTGAATTTCTGTTTGGTAACCGTCAACACAGGACCGAATCAATACTCATTTATTGAAAATATGACGAAACGAAAAGTGACGGTCTTGTTGGCGGCCAGTCTAGAGAAGTAAAAGCTAGGTCAACATAGCAGGGAAAGGTTCTTGAGAAAAAGAGATACAGGCGGCCCAATAACCAAGGGCTCAGCCATGTTATTATTTCTCATAAGAAAATCAGTAACGGGGACTACGTGGATTCCATCGACGGCCGAATCTGTGTACTGCCGATTCTTTGCTTTCAAAACTACAGAAACCACGAACGCAGGCGATTTTAAACAACAGCCTTGAAAAAAGCCACAAGATGATTCAATAACCCCTTCGCAGCAATCGTGAGGCTCCCTGAGTTCATTCCATCCCCGACTTTGTTTGTTGCACGACATTTCGCATAGTGGCGACCAGGCTTGGGCAATGATGGAAACAAGCCCAATCACGCACAATAAAAAGCCCAACGCTAAGATGACGCTATATGCCTTACGAGACAAAACGAATATTCTCCTCACTCAAATACCACCCGCTTGGCGGGATGAGCCTGGCCTTTAGGTTGTTTGCCGGAAATAGCACAAAACAGTTTCTGGGTTTCTGAAAATATATGCATGAACTATACCAAATCAATATATTTCTTGTTTTGTTTATAATTACAGTCTGTTAGCTAACAAATGAAGAGTTCAGCCTGATCCGGAATCTATGAAAACAAGTATCTTGATTGGAAAAGAAATGCCATTTTCGATCTTTGCAGTTGAGGTTCAAGACGTACTGGGAATTGACGGGATATTCTTCACTTCTCAAGTTCATTTATGCAACAAGCTGCTGCAAATTTGACTGAGTCTTGATGTTTTCCAATTCCCTTCTTCCAGCAGTTCCCTCATCTCGGGTGGCTAACCAATTTTTAGTTCTGTTATGTGGCGAACTAAAGATCTTCCTGCAAAAGCTTTATTTCTTGCCGAACTATTATCTGGCTATCTGTCCTTTTTTGCCACAAAAAATATTTTGCACACACAAATCCTTGGTGGCTTTGGAACCATCAATATGTGCGTCAGGAATGGAGATGGGCAAGATTGACACATGTGTCAGCATTATGACACCGGCACGAACAAAAAACTGGGCGAAACATGCCTCGGCCTGACACGCATCGCCCAGTTAGGAAAGGAGGAGGATGTTAAATCCTCTTTGGCAGCCACCGGAGTCAGGGTCAGTGTCTCAGCCCTATAAGCTTTTTAGTTGAAGAGAGAGCACGTTTTGCCACTGACCCCAGAAAGACTGCCTATGTTAAGTTGCACAAGCAAGATTTATGCCGTTACTGCTCAAGTTTTGCGAAGAACATAAAAATAATGGCTTCGTAAAAAGTGAGGGTAAGGCGTTAAGTGCTTAACTATCGTGGGAATCTGTTCAGGATGAAAGGTAATTACCGTATAATATATGGTGTATGCAAGCATTTTATCCCCGGCATAACAATGAAAGGACTTTACAAAAGGGAAAGAATTTCGTATAAGGCAGCAATCTCTTAGCGGTGCTAGGCAGGTTAAGGGTCCTTGGAGATCGATCATTTGATGATGTGCAAAACCTTACAACGGCATGAAATGTGATCACAGGCCCTGATTATTACTCAAAATATTTGCTTCTCTGGGGGGACTCATGGGACGAAAGACTTTGCTGCAATCAACAAAAAAGAAATCAGAAATCAAAAAAGACGAAGGGGTAAAAAAGCGAAAAAAGGCTGCCCCGGCAAAGACTACATCAACCAAGCCTGAGGCAAAGGCAAAAAAGAAAAAGCCTTCTTTGAAAGAGCTGATATTTAAAAAGTTCGATTCTGCAATGCTCGAAAAACCACCCAAAGGGCCATCTGCCAAAAAAGCTCCTAAAAAACTGCCGGAGGCGCCGCCTTTTGTCTCGGTAGGTGACAAAAAGGAAACCGAGCGGATCAGGGCTATGCTTTTTAAGCAATTTGATCTTACGGAAACGCCAACGCCAGAAACAACGAAAAAGAAGACTATCACACCTCCACCTCCCAAGGAGACTGCACCGGAATATGGTAGTCCTGCCCCGGTTTTCCCGGGAGGATCTGGGCGATCAGGCCCTATATCCAAGGGCTTGGCATTCGGGATAGGGATTGCAGCCCTTCTCATTGCTATACTCATTGGTGCAAGCTCTTCAAACACAAACAATTTCTACCTCAAGGACGATAACGGGGCAGTGCAGATATGGAGAGGGAAATTTGCTCCCACTGGAGTGGAAAAGGTTGTGAGCATTAAAGGGATGAAAGCCCCAACGCCCATTAAGGATGTCTACTCGAAAGACGAGGTTTATCCATTGGTCTTCAAGTACTGCGAAGACAGGGCTGACGCAGCCTTGGAGAACCCTCAAGGCCCCGATTTTGCTAAGATCAAACAATATTTATATCGGGCGTCATCATATGCGCCAACAGAGGAACTACGCAAGAAGGTTCAGTCGCGCCTAAAAGATATCGATTTCATGATCCTCTTTCACAGGGCTGACGTTGCCATTGCCAAAGGAAAAACGGCAGATTTAAAAAGTGCAATGGCTTATCTCAACAAAGCAACCTCTGCGGCGTCCAGCAAATATCAACGTGAGCTTATCACCAAAACGAAGACTACTGTCAATAAGTTAATAGCCGGTTTGGAAGAAAAATAATGCCTTTTCTCTTGGCCAATCTGTGACATCTGCGGCATTTGTATAATCTGGGGAGAGTATCTCAAATGAAAGATGAAAATGGACTTTATTACTATCCTTTTCCCCAGAATAAGCGGGCTCGAATGTACGTTCGCCAGGACCAGGGAACCATTTGGTTTAGGCTTTGGAATGCAGACGACCCCCAAATGTGGGCGGAACACGACTGGGTTCCCTATGGCGCCATTAAGCAAGCAGCAACAATGTCCACAAGCAAGTCCTTTGACGCAAACCGCGCCTATGATATCGAGGCGGCAAAGGCGTTACTGAGGGAGTAAAACTGGTATGGCCATGCTCAACAACGTCCCCTAGATCCCCACAACATCTTGAGCCAGAAGTCAAAGAAAAAAGGCAGGCCATAAAGACCTGCCTTTTCTTTCGGTCCGACCTATTCAAATTGGACGCGTCTATTTTTTGCCCACGCCTCTTCGTTCTTTCCGGCATCAAGAGGGCGTTCCTCTCCATAAGATATGGTTGCCAGCCGTTTAGGGTCCACTCCCAAATCTGTCAGATATTCCTTCACCCTGTTAGCCCTTTGATCTCCAAGGGCAATATTGTAGGCGTTCATCCCCCGTTCATCGCAATGACCTTCAATAACAACGGAAAGATCCGAGTGTGTCAAAAGCCATTTAGCCTTTCGCCTCAGGTTCTCCCTTGCCTCGCCAAGGAGCATGGAGCTATCAAACTGAAAGCAAATGTTCTCGCCCGGAAACCTTCCTGTCGCAGCAAGGTGTCGGTACTCTTCGGCGACATTTTGCGAGCCGACTGTCACGTTTGCCGCCTTAGTCACACCGGACCCGGCGGTCCCATCGGGACCGGTCCCAAACATTTTCTTAGAACAGGAAACCGTGAAAACGAGTCCCAAGACTGCAAACAAGTAAGCCAGGTTTATCAAGGTTTTTCTTGTCATAATGGTTCCTCCTTTAATCGTGTAGTCTGTGTGTCCCCCATCCATAGTCATTCAGGCGGAATGAGAGTGTTGCGCGTTTTATCGGTTATTACGACAAATACCTTGAGTCCGGTTTTGAGAAATAGCAACAAGTTAGTGCCCATCCACGAATCTTTTATAAGTCAATGGGCACTGGCGTAAGTTTCCAGTTCAGAAATGAGCAATTTTTCGCAAGGTCAAGACTATTCCGCAGGATAACGGAATTGGATCTGCCGAAGGCAGACCCGCAAGGGCGAGGGGCATGGACGCCCCGAGTCAACTCAAGGGGTTGCGCGGAGGCGTACAAGTGGTACGTCGCATAAGCGATCCGGCAGATTGACGCAGAGATTGCGGAAAAGGGCCATTTATGGATGGAAACAAGTTAATATTTCCGAGTATAGGTCTCAGTCATGCGCTTTTGTAAATCGCAGAATTGTTCAGCTACTTTTTATCCTTCAGCAAAGTC
>RCNB010001394.1_pt1 | contig 15165 bp, 16 predicted proteins | sample 2041321 | NCBI WGS metagenome assembly RCNB01 (sample SAMN09708232, study PRJNA481090) | Marine sediment metagenome, whole genome shotgun sequencing project. | reverse complement strand
CTCGCCTTCCACACGCGCGCGATCCATGCGCTCGTCGCCGCGCAGGAGGCGACGGCGTTGGTTCGCGAGCGACTCGACCAACCGGTGGGCACCGTGCGCTTGTCCCTCCCGACGAGCCTGGGCGTGGCATACCTCGCCGAGGGCCTGCCGGCACTGCTGGCAGAACACAGCGGACTGGCCGTCGAAGTGTCTCTGAGCGACCGGATGGTGGATGTCGTGGCCGAGGGCTTCGACGCCGTCGTTCGTATTGCCGCGACACGCGATCTGCAGGACAGCGAACTCATCGCACGCACACTCACGACCGGGCGCTTGCGTCTCTGTGCGAGTCCCGAGTGGGTGACGCACCACGGACGACCCCGACAGGTCTCGGACCTCTCCGCCTTGCCATGCGTCGTGTTCACCCAGAGCGTCGACGGCGACGGTCACGCGACATGGCCCATCATGGACGACGACGAGCAACGCGCTGGCGTCCGCGTTTCCGGGCCCCTGCGCGCCGACAGCGGGCTCGCGCTTGCAGCCGCCGTGGCGAGCGGAGTGGGGATTGGACTCCTGGCCGGTTTTCTGGTGTCGGCGCAGATCGCGGATGGCCGACTCGTGGAGCTGCTGCCAGACGCCACGACGAGGTCGTACACCATCTACGCGCTGCGTCCGCGGACCGCCTATCGGTCCCTTGCCGCCGAAACCGTCATGGAGTCTCTGCGCGCCTGGTCCGCCGAGATGGAGGCCTGAGGTCGTCGGTGGGTTCGGAAGGCCAGAACTCGAGCGTAGGCGTCTCGTCTTCGGGTAGCGGCAGCCCCTCGATTTCGTGCAGCATGTGCTGGACGAAAGCGGAGGTTCGGAACGCCATCATTGGCTCGTCGAGACTACGGTGGCGATGGAAATCGAGCAGCGTACGTTCGAGCGCTATCTCGATGACGCTTGCGTGCTTCACCAGGCCGACGTGCCGGAGCATCATGGCGCCGCTCAGCAGAAGTGCGCTAGGGTTCGCGACGTCCTGCCCCACGATGTCGGGCGCGGTGCCATGGACCGCTTCGAAGATGCAGATGCGATCGCCGATGTTGGCGGAGGGTGTATACGCTAGCCCGCCGACCAACCCCGCGGCGAGGTCGGTGAGAATATCGCCTTGGAGATTCGGCATGACGATCACATCGAACTCGTTGGGGTCGAGCACCAGCCGCATCGCGAGCGCGTCGATGATGACGTCGTCGGCGACGATATTGGGGTAGTCCCTAGCGACCTCGTAGAAGGTGTCGAGGAAGAGCCCGTCAGTGACATTCATGATGTTAGCGTTGTGCCCGCAGGTGACGCGCCTCGCCCCTTTGCGCGCGGCCATTTGGAAGGTGTAGCGGTGCACCTTCTCACTGCCCGCGCGCGTAATGAACCGACGACACTGGGCCACGTCGTTCGTCTGCATGTGCTCGATCGCACCGTAGGTGTCTTCGATATTCTCGCGAACCATCGTGAGATTCAGGCGCCGCGCCCCGAGGGGGTTGGGCACACCGGGCAGGGTCTTGTAGACGCGTTTGTTGGCGAACGCGCCCCACAGCCTTCGCCAGGTAACGCTCACGCTCTTGTAGCCGCCGCCCTTGGGGGTTTCTAAGGGCCCCTTGAACAGAACCCCTGTCGACTCGACCGACCGGCGCGCCTCGGCACTGATGCCGGTGCGGTCCTCGGCGAGCGCGAACTTCTTGCCCATGGGCACGACCTCGTACTCGAGCGGGACGCGGGCTTTGCGAAACACCTCGAGCGCCGCGCCCATGATCTCGGGACCGATTCCGTCCCCCATGGCAACCGAGATCTTCATGCCAGGACCTTTCTCCGGGCTTCTTAATGCGATACTAGAGTCGCGATATTTATTTCGTATATATTCTCGTGCTCATGGCCCGGACCGCAAGTGTCGACCACCTGGTGATCCCGGCCGACGGATGGAAGAGCCGTGAAATCGTCGCGTGGTTGGGAATTCTATCTGCCAAGCGCCGTGCGGCTTGAGGATCGGGCGCGCGACGAGGCTTTGAGGAGGCAAAGGGGTGCTTAGCGGGTGTGTCGGTCCCGCTTGTGGCCGACCTGTTCAGTTCGCAGCGACCGGGATTCGCTTCAGAATCTCTTCCATCGCTTCTCCGGTGACTGACTGGAAATCGCGTGAGTCGACCTCGGCCTGCGACCAACCGAGCCAAACCACGCGATAGGAAGAGGCTTCCTGAAGCATCACTAGAAGTGTCTTCTGTTGGGGCGGGTTAGGGCGGCCGACCGGGCCGATCTCCGGCATCGCAACCCAGACCGCATCGGGTCCCGGACCGGGCCACGGGTCGCCCGACTCCGCGAGCGCCTGCGGTTCGGATGCCTTCGAGGTGGGGATGACGTCCCAGGGGGTTTCCGAGCCAGGCGGGGGCCAGTATGTTCCGAGCTCGTTCATGCTTCCGCTCGCGGGACCCACCGGGGACAGATCCCCACTCAGCAGAACCTTGTAACTGATTAAGAGCTCGGCTTCTGCAGGGTCCTTGCGCACGTAGCCCTTGCTCTGCATCTGCTTGCGAATCGCATCCTCGATCGCTCCATCCACGCGCTCGTCCGTACCGACGGGATGTTGGAGAAGACCGTATGTCTGATAGTTCCGATGATAGAGATCCGAAGCGTCCTGATGACGGACCTGAGGGGCGCTTTTGCATCCGCCGAGTGACACGGCCAGGCACGCGCATGAGGCCAGCGCCAGGCTCCGGCGCTTGAAGTGGACGGGAAATTGTCGAGAGAACATTTGGGACCTCCTGTTAGGTTTCCTTGCGGTGAATAGGTGGCCGGATCTCGAAGAGGTGGTCCAGCCTGCTGCGCGCCATCTGCAGTAGCTCTCTGGCGACAGGTGGCTCGAGCTCGAGGGCACGGCGGAGCTGGCACAGTGCGTCTACTTCGGCGTCTTGTTCTTCGCCGTCGACATTGGCCATCCAAGCCGCCACCAGGAAGAGCATGTTTCGTGCGTCGTTGGACAAGGTTTCGTCAATCATCGGCTCTGCTCCTTTACCTTTCTAATCTCGGGCTGTATCGTTGTGTTGGCAAGACAGATAAAACATTAGACTCATGTAGATAAAACCTACGACGCTGACACCGATGGCAAACTCAATTAACTACCATCATTTCATGTACTTCTGGATGACAGCCCGAGAGGGGAGCATTCAGGCAGCCAGTCGTAAACTGAGATTGGCTCATCCGACGGTCAGCGTTCAAATCAAGCAGCTCGAAGAGAGCCTCGGATACGCGCTTTTCGATCGCAGTCACCGCAAGCTCGAGCTCACCGAGGCGGGCAAGCTCGCATTCCGCTACGCCGACGAGATCTTCTCGCTCGGACAGGAGTTCCTTGAGGCTCTCGAAGGTCAGCCCATGGGTCGCCCAATTCGGCTGGCGGTGGGGACCAGCGACGTGATGCCAAAGCTCATCGTGCGAACTCTCCTCGAACCCGCGCTCCGACTCGACACACCGGTTCGACTTAGCTGCGCGGAGGATCGATTCGACCGGCTCCTCGGCGGGCTTGCGACGCACCAGCTCGATGTCGTCCTCGCCGATACGCCGTGCCCCCCAGGAAGCGGTGTGAAAGCATTCAACCACCTTCTCGGTGAGTGCGGCGTCACGTTCTTCGCCGCGCCTGAGCTCGCTTCTCGGATCCGACCCGGCTTTCCAAACTCGCTCGATGGGGCACCATTTCTGCGGCCCGCCAGCGACAGTGCCATCGGTCGCGGCGTCATCCAATGGTGCGAAACCAAGGGGTTGCGTCCTCAGACGATTGCGGATTTCGACGACAGCTCATTGATGAAAGCGTTTGGTCAGCACGGTCTCGGCGTGTTTCCCTTGCCATCGGTGACCGAGGCGGACGTAACGCGTCAATACGGCGCCGAGGTTGTCGGACGCACCGAGGATATTCGTGCCCACTTCTACGCCATCTCGCCTGAGCGTCGACTCAAGAACGAGGCTGTCATTGCTATCTGCAGCGCGGCAAGTGCGGAGGTTTTCTCGTAAAACAGACCGCTCGGATGGCGCTCAGGGCACGCAGGATTAGAACCTGACCTTGAAGAAGGGGGCCGTGAAATCCCGGGTGAGCACGATCGGTGCCCCTGCCGAATCACGGTTCACAGGCCAGCGAAACCTCGCATCGCCGGATCCAGGTTCGGCTTCGGAGAGGTCGAGCAAAGTCAGCCTCGTTCGGACGGTCTTGGTTGCTGGCGACGACGGCAGGGGCGCCACGAGTTCGCCCAAGCCCAAGCCAACCCCATAAGGTTGGTTCGCGCTTCGCCTGGCCTCCGCGGAAGACCGCAACCCATCGACGAGCAGATCGGCAGACAGGAGGGAGGTCGCACCCGGCTCATGATTCGCACCGGCCTCGTTGACGACGAAGTCTTGGGCCAGAGCGGCCACAGCGACCACGCTCAGGGCAAGCATTCTACGGGCACCTTCGGATTGAATCATGAGCAACCTCCTGTTCCTCAATGATTATTCCGCCAAGCGACAGCGTCGGCAATCCAGATAGTTCGGAGCACTTGCGTAGAAAATATCTACATGAGGACCCCAGGGTATGATTTGTCCTGTAGAGGCACCAGCGCCTATGACTTCGATTCTCGCCAAGACGTCGGCACGGGGTTCGTTGCGGAGTTTGCCAGGGGCACGTCTAGATAGGCGCGTTCATGGACTATCCGCAGTACTCAGAAATAGCCCTCGCGTTTCCGGTCTTCCATGGCGGTTTCGGAGAGCTTGTCGTCGCCGCGGTTCCGGCGCTCGGGCTACACTGCAAGCGCGCATCGAGCAGTCCCGAACATCCGCGAAGCAGAGGCTTGGCAGTGGGATCTGCTCCTTGCGGATGTAGCGGAGCATAGCCAATTCAAACGCCCTCTCCGCGCGACGCCCCACGCGACACAACGATTAGTCCTGCGCAATTGGGCTCTCAAAGTGGTGCCCTTGCCTAGACTTTGGGTCGGAGGGGCAAATCATCCCCGTTTCTTGCGGACCTTTTTGGACGGTGGCGTCGGTCCGAGAATCAGCTCGATCAAGGCATCGAGGGTTCGGTGACCTTCGACGGGGTGTCGAAGGCGAAGATCTCCGTTGACCTCGTATCGATTGCGCCGGCCCTCCCGGATTCGGGTGAGGTAGCCACCGGCCTCGAGCTCGGCGACGATGCGCTGCACGGCACGCTCCGTGATTCCCACGCGCTCGGCCACGTCCCGCATTCGGGCCTCCGAGTCTTGGGCCAGGCAGAGCAAAACGTGGGAATGATTGGTGAGGAAGGTCCAAGTGGCGTCTTCTTCGAGACCTCGGTCGCTTGGTGTCGCCACGGTTGTCCTTCTGGGCCGTTTTCGCCCTCGAACGACGATACACGAAGACGATTTCGCAAGTCAAACCGCAGGGTCAGGCGAGCCAGGAGATTTTTTTCCCATCGAGGGCCTTGCACGATTTCCGAAACGCGATATATATGACGCGACACTGATTTCGCAAATGGATTGTCGTATGGAAACCAAGCCAAGCCAACAATCGGACCCAGGCCATCGAGCACGCGTAGCCGTGATCATGGGAAGCCAGAGCGACTGGCCCACCATGGAGCATGCGACGCTGGTCCTTCGAGAACTCGGGGTGCCCTTCGAAGCGAAGGTGGTTTCGGCACATCGGACCCCCGACCTCTTGTTCGCCTTTTGTGAGCAAGCCGAGGCTCGGGGAATCGAGGTGATCATCGCGGGCGCAGGCGGGGCCGCTCACCTCCCAGGCATGGCGGCGTCCAAGACGCTCCTCCCCGTGCTGGGCGTTCCGGTTCAGTCACGGGCTCTGCAGGGCTTGGATTCTCTGCTTTCGATCGTTCAGATGCCCGCCGGGATCCCCGTGGGGACGATGGCCATCGGACAGAGCGGCGCCACCAATGCCGCCTTGCTAGCAGCCGCGTTCCTCGCGCGAGGTGATCGCGAGCTTCGTGAGAGACTTCATGCCTACCGCGCCGCGCAGACGGCCAAAGTGCTGGAGGCGACGCTATGACCTCGCTACTGCCGGGTTCGACGGTCGGCATCATCGGCGGAGGACAGCTTGCCCGCATGATGGTGCTCGAAGCGCGACGCATGGGCTACCGCTCCTGCGTGCTCTCCCCCCGGAACAGCGACCCCGCCGTGGATCTGTCTAACGAGTGGGTGGCCGGCGAGGTCGATGATGAGGAGGCGGCAAAGCGCCTCGCGCGACGCAGTGATGTCATCACCGTCGACACCGAGCACGTCCCGGCGTCGATACTCGAGGATCTCGCACTCATCCGCCCCGTGCGACCTTCCGCTTCAGTGCTTCGAACGGTCCAGGATCGCCGTGTCCAGCGCGCGTTTCTGCGACGAATCGCGGCGCCCCAGCCTCGGTGCGAATCGATCACCTCGATCGAGGCTCTCGAGCAACATGCCCGAGCTTTCGCCTTCCGCGGCGTGCTCAAGAGCGCGCACGCTGGGTACGACGGGAAAGGCCAGGCGGTCATCCAGTGCGAACAGGATCTCCCCGGCGCCTGGGAAACAGTCGGAAGGCGCGCGGCCGTCCTCGAGGAGTTCGTCGACTTCGATTTCGAGATCTCGATCCTCCTCGCGCGAAATCCACGCGGAGATCTGCGGTTCTACCCGGTCGCGCTGAACACGCATCGGCATCAAGTGCTGCGGTCGACATTTGCTCCGGCGCCGATCGACGCAGCCCTCGAAGCCGAAGCGATCGAAATCGCGGGCCGCATCGCGAACGCGCTCGACCACGTCGGCATGATGGCAGTCGAGATGTTCGTGGTGGGCGGAAGGAAACTCCTCGTCAACGAGATTGCCCCACGCCCCCACAATAGTGGGCACTTCACCTTCGGGGCTTGCGGGACCTCTCAGTTCGAGCAGCACCTGCGCGCCGTGGTGGATCTGCCCTTGGGCGACCCGGCACTGTCACGACCGGCTGCCATCGTGAACATCTTCGGCGACCTTTGGCTCCAAGGTCAACCGGATTGGACAGCGGTGTTCTCGACGCCCGAGGCTCACCTTCACCTCTACGACAAAGTCGAACCAAGACCGGGAAGAAAGATGGGTCACGTGCTCGTCCTCGGTCAAGACCCGTTTGGGGCGCTTCAGGTCGGGGAACGAATTCTCGAACAACTCAGCGTCCGCCCCTCCGTCACACCGAAGGAAGTTCGGGAGACATCATTGACTTCGGTCGAGCGATGAACCCGACGAAAGAAAAGGCCATGAAGATTACGTTAGCAATGGGTGATGGAATCGGTCCGGAGATCATGGGATCCGTACTCGAGATCTTCGACGCTGTGCGCGTTCCTCTCGAGTACGAAATCGTCGAGATGGGAAAGAAGGTAGCGCTGGCGGAGGACCATTCCGGCATCGGGGCGGCAGCCCGTAAGTCGGTCGAAGCGACGGGTGTTCTATTGAAGGGTCCCATGGAGACGCCGGGGGGGAGCGGCTATCAGAGCGTGAACGTCACGGCACGCAAGCTCTGGGGCACCTTCGCGAGCAAGCGCGTCTACCGCACGCTCCCCGGTGTTCCCATGCCATTGGGCTTCACCCGCCTCGATCTCACCATGGTGCGAGAGAACATCGAGGACACGTACGGAGCAGTCGAGCACATGCAGACCCGCGATGTTGCGCAGTGCCGCCGCTTCATTACTCGCCCCGGGAGCGAGCAGGTCCATCGATACACCTTCGAAATGGCCGCGAGGAAGGGGGCACGGCGAGTCACCTGCGCCCACAAGGCGAGCATCATGAAGCTCACCGACGGATTGTTCCTCGAGACGTTCTACGAGGTGGCGAAGGATTTTCCGCAGATCGAAGCGGACGACATCCTCGTCGATGCCCTCGCGATGCACCTCGTGCTGGAGCCCACGGCCTTCGACGTGATCGTGCTTCCGAACTTCCAGGGCGACATCCTGACTGACCTAGCTGCCGGCCTGGTCGGAGGGTTGGCGTACGCGCCCTCGGCCAACATCGGAGATGGCATCTGTATCTTCGAGGCCGTCCACGGCACCGCGCCCGCCATCGTCGGGCAAGATCTCGCGAATCCGGCCGCGTTGCTCCTCAGCGGGACGATGATGCTTCGTCACGTCGGATTGGTGAGGCACGCGTCAGTCATCGAAAAGGCGCTCGAACGGACGCTCACGAGCATGCACCGTCGGCCGGACCTCGGCCAACCCATTCCCGTCTTTCGGACGTCTGTCTTCTCGAAAAAAATGATCGAGGAGCTCGGCGAGCTCTCGATCCCCGAAGGCGACATCCCCAAGCTCGAGATGAAACCCCGACTCGAACCGAGGATGCGCGAGAGCGAGGCGAAAGGCGAGACGGCGCTGCGGGGTATCGACGTATTCGTCGAATCTGCACTCCCTCCAGGCGCCCTCGCGGATGCCCTCCAGGGCCTCGACGACTCTCTACCGATGACGGGGATCTCGAACCGGGGCACCCAGGTCTGGCCGACAGGCTCTGCGTACACCGACTGCGTGAACCATTATCGGGTTCGCTTCGAAAGCGCGTCGGCGACGAACCAGCCGCGCATCCTTGCCCTGATAGGCGCAGTTGCAAGCCGCTTCACGCTCTGCGGTACGGAGTGGCTTCGAGAGATCGATGGCGAGCGCGGCTACTCACTAGCCCAAGGCCAGAGCGCGAACTGACTCCCGAAAGATCGACGAAAAGAACATGATCGACTGGATCCCCAAGGTCATCATCTTGGCCCCCCTCGCCCTGGTCGCAGTAGGGCTCGTACCATCGCACGCCGCTGACCGCCGGCCCGAGGGCATGCTGCGACTCGCCAGATGGGCGACCGCTCTCGCACTCGGAAGCTCGCTCTTCGCGGCCGCCTCGCTCTTCGCGACATACCCGATACGCCCGATCCAAGGTCTCGTCTTGGGCGCTTCCGGTGTTGGAGTGTCGGTGTACTACGATGCTCTCTCGGCCGTGATGGCACTGCTGGTGTCGTTCGTGGGTGCCGTCGTGATCGGGTACAGCCGCAACTACCTCGATGGCGACCCCGGCCACGGCCGCTTCGTCAAGTGGTTGTGTCTCACTCTCGCTGCGGTCTTGACCCTAACTATCTCGGGCAACCTCTTGCAGTTCACGCTCGCGTGGGTCGCGAGCAGTCTCTGTTTGCATCAGCTACTCCTTTTCTACGGCGATCGTCGAGCCGCGCGCTTGGCTGCGAGAAAGAAGTTCATCGCGAGTCGCTTGGGTGACGTCTGCCTCGTTTCGACGATGGTCTTGGTCTACCTCACCTTCGGAAGCCTCGACTTCGCGATGGTCTTCGCGAAGGCGAACACCCTCGAAGGCTCGAACAGCTTGCCGACCTCGATCCATGCCATCGCGGTCCTGCTCGTCATCGGTGCGATGCTCAAGTCGGCGCAGTTCCCCTTCCACGGTTGGCTCACCGAGGTCATGGAGACGCCAACTCCGGTATCCGCACTCTTGCACGCTGGCATCATCAACGCGGGCGGCTTCTTGATCCTTCGACTCAGCGACCTCGTCTCGCTCTCGGTGTTCGCGCTCGAGATGCTCGCAATCGTCGGCGGCTTAACCGCGCTGTTCGCGTCGGTCGTCATGCTGACCCAGACCAGCATCAAGGTGTCACTGGCGTGGTCCACGATCGCACAGATGGGCTTCATGATGTTGCAGTGCGGACTCGGAGCATTCTCTGCGGCGGCTCTTCACATCGTCGCCCACTCACTATACAAAGCACACGCGTTTCTTTCGGCGGGAAGCGTGATCGACATCTCAAGGGCTTCATGGGTTGCGAAATCGCATGGAAAGCCGCACCCCGCTCGACTAGCTGTCGCGCTCGCGGGTGCAGTCGGTCTCACATGGGTGGTCAGCCTTGCGTTCGGCGCTTCGCTGACTCAAGCGCCGGGAGTGTTCGCGCTTGGCGCCGTCATGGTGATAGGGGTGACCCACCTCGTCGCCAACGCGATCGATGAACGCCCTAGCCCATTCGTGATCCTCCGTGGGGTAGCCCTCGCCACCGGTGTCGCGGTCACCTACTTCGCCCTCCAACTCGGCGCCGAGCAGCTCATGGCCGGGAGCCTCCCCGAGAAGCAGTCCCTGCGCGGCCCCCTGGACCTCGCCATCGTCGGGGCTGTGGTCTTGCTCTTTGGCGTGGTCACTGTTCTCCAGAACACGATGCCCTACCGCATGGCAGACGCGAGGTGGCAAGCGCTTTACGTCCACCTCTTCAATGGCCTCTATGTAAACGCCATGACCAACGTCCTCGTTCAACGGTGGTGGCCCGTCCATGAGGTGACCCCGAGCCAAGGAGCCCGCCCGTGAGTTCAACGCTTGCCCAAACGACCATCAGCCCCAGGCAAATCGAAACCACACGCAAGGGAAGATCGCCGTCAGGTGCGAGGTCGGTACCCTCGCCCAGTCATGATCTGGGCCTCGCGATCACTCGCGCAACGTCTCGCATTCCACCACTTTGGCCGCTCAAGAACTTCGTTGCCGTCAATCCATTCTTGGGCCTCGCGCCGCAGACGTTCGAGGAGGCGTCTCAGACCATGAAACGCGTGGCGGGGGCGAACATGCTTCTGCCACGGCGCCGCTACCGGGCGCTGATCGCCGAGGGCCGCATCACCCAGGATGATCTGCGCGACGCCCTCAAGCTCGTGGGAAACTCGACCGCCGCACCGAAAAGCCTCTCCGATCTGAACGAGGCGATCAACGACGACCCGAAGTACATCGATACGGAGTTCGCGACCGTCACCGAGACCCTGGATCGCGTTCACGGCCTCGAGACCGACCTCCTGATGGTCGGCGAGGTCTCGAAATGGTGCGCGGCCTACTGGGATGAAGGGCAAGCGGCGTGGACGATGCCCTGGCGACGGCTTCCTTTCTATGCGGCCTGGCGAGCCTCGACTTCCCTCGACCGGACCGCGGAGGTGATGGGTTTCGCCGGGTTTCGAGGGGCGCTGGCGCATCTTCCCGCTGATCCAGTTGCAACGATCGAGGCGGTGGTCGAAGCCCTCGGGGTTCCCGACGATGTGCTCGAGAGCTACCTTCACCGTGCGCTATTCAGCGTCCGAGGGTGGGCTTCCTACGCCCGGTACCTCGGCTGGTTTCAGGAGCTCGAAGGTCACGACGACGACACCGTGACCCAAGTTTTGGCCGTGCGTCTAGCTTGGGAATACGCGCTCTTCACGCTGCATAGTGATACGAGCTTTCGCGAGGCTTGGCAGGAATCGATCGCGACGATGGAGGGCATCGTGTCGAAGCGCGACCAGGATCGAGATCTTCTCGTCGACGCGATTCTGCAAAGTGCGCTCGAAGCGTCGTATCGGCGCGCGCTCGCGGAGGCCCTTGCAACCCCTTGGGAAACATCGGGCACTCCGAAAGCACGCGCTCCTCTGCAAATGGCGTTTTGCATCGACGTTCGGTCGGAGGTCTTTCGCCGAGCCCTCGAAAACGTGGCGCCCGAGGCTGAGACGATCGGGTTCGCCGGATTCTTCGGTTTCCCCATTGAGTACGTTCCGATCGGCCAGACGCACGGTCAGGCACACTGTCCCGTTCTCTTGACCCCGAATTTCGTGGTGCCCGAGACGGTTGCGGGCGCAAGCGACGATGAAATGACCGAGATTCTCGGGCTCCGACTGTTACGACGGCGGGCTTCCAAGGCGTGGAAGTCCTTCAAGAGCTCAGCCGTCTCTTCGTTCGTGTTCGTCGAGACAGCAGGGCTCGCCTTTGCAGTGAAGCTCATCAGCGATGCGACGGGCACCACCCGCACGGTGACGCATCCGAGCGCGGACGGCCTCGACGCGAACACCGTTTCTCGCCTGGCGCCCGACATCAAACCGGGCGCGCTCGGAAGTCGAAGAACCGGTCTCGACGACGAGCAGCGGATCCAGGTCGCGGAAAACGTCCTGAGAGCGATGTCCCTGACGCGCGGTTTTGCACGACTCGTGGTGTTTGCTGGACATGGAAGCACGACCGTCAACAACCCACACGCATCTGGCTACGACTGTGGCGCGTGTGGAGGCAACCCCGGGGATGCAAACGCGAGGGTCGCAGCATCGGTCCTCAACGATGAGCGGGTCCGAGCTGCGCTTCGACAACGCGGAATTGATATTCCTGACGATACCTGGTTCGTCGGGGCCTTACACGACACGACGACCGACGAGATCCGAGTGTTCGACCGTGACGGCGTTCCCGAGTCTCACCTCGAAGATCTGCGAGGTCTCGATGGCTGGGTCGAGCGTGCTTCATCAATGGCACGCCTCGAACGCTCGGCTCTACTCAATACGGGCACGCGAAACATCGAAGAGAAAGTCATCGCGCGGAGTCGCGATTGGTCGCAGGTGCGGCCCGAATGGGGGCTCGCGCGCAACGCCGCATTCATCGCAGCGCCGCGAGCCCGGACCCGAGGGGTCGACCTCGAAGGGCGTGTCTTCCTCCATGACTACGACTCGCGTCAGGATGCCGACTGGACGGTGCTCGAGTCGATTCTCACGGCCCCCGTCGTCGTCGCAACTTGGATCAATCTTCAGTATTACGGTTCAGCGGTCGATCGAGAGGCCTTCAGCTCGGGAAACAAAGTGCTTCACAACGTAGTCGGGACGCTAGGCGTCCTCGAGGGAAACGGGGGAGACTTGAAGGCCGGCCTACCGTGGCAGTCCATCCATGATGGGCACCACCTGGTTCACGAACCACTCCGACTCAGCGTCTTCATCGAAGCGCCAACCGAGCAAATCGACGCGGTTCTCGATAAGCACGCCAACGTCCGCCAGCTCGTCGACAACGGTTGGTTGCACTTGCTGGCCCTGGGCGATGGTCACGACGCGTACTTACGGGATCGGATCGACGGCCAGTGGCTTCCGGTGGCCCAGGGCTGACAGTTGAACGAACTCAAACAGCTCGAAGCGGAGGCGATCTTTGTGATTGGTGAAACCGCCGCCCAGTTCGAGAAGCCGGCGCTCTTGTTCTCCGGCGGCAAGGATTCAATCGTCATGGCTCATGTGGCCCGCAAGGCGTTCCATCCGGCTTGGCTGCCCTTTCCGCTAGTTCACATCGATACTGGGCACAATTTCGAGGAGACCTTGGAGTTCAGAGACCGCTTCGTCGCACGAGTAGGCGCAGAGCTCGTCGTGGGGAGCGTGCAGAAGTCGGCCTCGCGCGCTCGAACTCCCAGGCGCTCACCTTGTCGAGTGGGGTGATCTTCGTGACAGGCGGCCAAATCGCGATCAACCAAAGCAATACGATGATCGTCCCGAACATCGATCTGATCTCCGAGTAACGGCCGCGAGTTGCCTCTGGTCGAACTCGCACCGCCCATCGAAGCTCAAGCGGTCGCAGCCTTGAGAATACCGATCAGTCTTCCAGAGACGAGACGTACGCGAGTGCGACGGTGGCTGCGGACTCGACCACCTCTGGGGCGGCGTTCGAACGAATGAGCGTGAGCTGGCCGATCGCGTGACTCGTCAGATAGGCCGCCGTGGCGTCGAGGTCGGCCGACGGCGAGAGGTCCCCGTTGGCCCGTGCGTTCTCGAGGGCGTTTCGAAAAGCGGCGCGGATGCGCCTGATGTACGCCCGAACGTGTTTCCGGGCGAGGGGGTCGTTGGCTGCGCGTTCTGAGGCGGTGTTGCACAGGAGGCAACCTACCCCCGCGAACCCACTCGCGCGCGCACCGTCGCGCCACATCGACAACAAGGCTCGAATGGCGCCCACTCCCGCATCGCCTGCCTCGAGCGGTCCGAGGAAGGCTGTGACTGCGGTTTCGTTGTGGAGACGTAAGGAGGCTTCAAACAGTTCCTGCTTGCTACCGAACTCGGCGTAGAGGCTCTTCGGGTTGATCCCCAAGTCTTCGACGAGGTCGGCGATCGACGTTGCGCTGTAGCCCTTGGCGTTGAACAACGAACGCGCTCGGGCGAGCTTCTCTTCTGGATCGAAGGTCTTGTTGCGTCCCATCGAAGACTCATCATTGGCGCCAAAATCACATTTGACAATAGGTAAGCGATCATTTACTTATATTGCATGAATGAATCCCGCACTGCATTGCTTCTCCGAACGTCGGCCGTCCTGTGGTGGATCTGGGGCCTCTTTCACTTGTTCATCGGGGTTGCCCTACTCGTCTTCCTGCGCGGCGAGCATCCGGTCGGACAGCTGGCGGTGATCCCGGGCCTTCTAGACCTGTCGTTCATGGGAACCCCCTTGCGTTTCGCGCCCGTCGCGACCCTCGAGCAGTACTCCGCCAACCTTGCGTGGATCGGAGCGGTCGTGACGGTCGGCGGCGTGTACGTCTGGCGCGGAAGCAAGAACGCGATCTTTTTCTGCGCGCTCATCGCAGGCTTGAGCGACCTCGCGTACTTCATGTTCATCGATCTTGCGGGCTACGCAGATCCGCCGGGACCTCAGATGACCTACATCTGCGCAACTGCGATCGCGCTCAGCCTCTTTGCGTACTTCAAGGGTGTCGCTCCCTCGAAAACATCTCTAACCGGAACGCCCACCTGAACGCCGGCCTTGTCTACTGACTGGTGTTTTCACCGAACTGGGAGTCTTCACCGCACTGGGTCGCTCCCGCTACACCCTGACCAAACTGCATGACGGTCGCGTTCTCATTGCCGGTGGCGTCATAGACAACATGGGCATCAGCAGCCTGGATGTAATCGATCCGAAACACGCGCTTCAACTACAACTCGGCCATCATCGATACCCGCAACGAGCAGATGCTCGCGAACCTCGTCCGACTCCGGTATCGAGACACTCCCTGTTTCATCGAAGTATCGAGCGTCGCGACCCAGTACGTGGTGGGTGTTGCAGGCTCGGCATCGGCCGGCGGAATCGGTGGACCGGGCAGTCGCGCAGTGGGAGACGTTGGGGGTGACGTGCACTATGAAGACCGAGCCACTATCACGTACACGCCGCTTCAAGGCGAAACGTTCGTGAACCGCCTGTTGTCGCCCGTGCCGATGGGGGCGATTGTGCTCCTCAGTCACTCGGGTTGGCGGTTCGAGCGTCTCCTGCGCTGCTGTGAGCATAGCCAATTCAAAAGCCCTCTCCGCGCGACGCCCCACGCGACATAACGATTAGTACCGCGCAATTCGGCGCTCACCGTGATCCCGATGGGCTAAGAGAGCTCGAGCTCCGCACGCGCCAGCAGGTTCGTCCGTCGGGTGAGCTAGTTCGACTCGATCGCGCCGATGTCCGGGCCGCCGCCGATCGGGCGAGCGTT
>RCNB010001392.1_pt1 | contig 15183 bp, 9 predicted proteins | sample 2041321 | NCBI WGS metagenome assembly RCNB01 (sample SAMN09708232, study PRJNA481090) | Marine sediment metagenome, whole genome shotgun sequencing project. | reverse complement strand
ATTGAAAAAAAGGATTCAGGTAAAATCTGTTCGTATAGAAAATGTGAATTATAATTCTGTAATTTATAAAGAAGATCTAGCAGCTTTGACCGCAAAAAAAGACTCCCTTCCTGAAGAAAGTACAGTCTCCGAAACCTTCAAGCCTTATAAAATGTCCTTTGACGTTGAAAATTTTAACTTTGATACACAAAATATTCCACGTCATAAACGGATTAAATTTAAGATAAACGACATCGCATCAAAGGTCGTTGTAGGGCCAGATAAAATAACCTCTTCCTTGGATTTAGATGCTTATGTTACACAATTAGGGTTTAACCTTGAAAAAGGAAGTTATCTCAAAGATTCTAAGATTGACGGGACCATGCACCCTGAAATAGACCTGACTAACAACAAAATTCATATCCCAGAATTTGATCTATCAATAAATGATCAAATATTTAAACTAACAGCAGATTTTGACACTTCCGGACAGCCTAGTTTTCTATTTAAGATCGTGAATGAAGACACAGAATACGCGCCAACGGTAAGCCTTATATCCGATCATATACAATTAAAACTTAATACGTATAAGATTGCCCAAGCTTTTTCTACGCAGACCACCCTTCAAGGAAGTTTCGCCCCTTTTTCCAATCCTTTGGTACATATAGAATTTAATAGTGTTGAAAATTCCGCTCTAATAGATGATCGTTTTAATTTGGATAATTTGTCATTCAATGGAAGTTTTACCAACAGAGTATATGATGATGAGCGTGCCAAAACTGAAGACATAAGGAATATAAAGCTGTTAATTAACTCTTTAACAGGGAATTACAAAGAGACCCAATTTGAGGTAAGTCAGGGCGCATTAACAAGCACTCCGAAAGATAAAGCACATATTAAAGGGGTAATTAAAGCCGATGGTGTGCCTGAAAATTTGATTTCATTTACTAATGATCCTATCTTTACGCTTAAGAAAGGGCGCTTTAATTTAATGGCCAATCTGGAAGGCGATGCAACATCGGCTGCTGATTTGCTCACTCGGTCGAATATCACTTTAAAAGTTATAGATACCGATATTTTTGACATAGAGAACAAGCGCTCTATTCCTGTAAAACAGCTAAATGTTACTATTAAAGAAGATCGAGCGTTGTTGGAGATTTTGAAACTTCCATTGATCGCTTCTGATGATCTTAATATATACGGAGAAGTTTCTCGCTTTTCCTCACTTTTAACTAATGACGCTGAACTTTCGGCAACAACGAGTTTCCGCCTAAAATCTGCCAAATTGAGGTGGAACGATTTTATGAACGTTTTTGCGAATCCTAATAAAGGAGCTAAAGATAAAGTACAACAACCTGCCTATGTATTGCATGACTTAGCAAGAAAAATCTATTTAAAATTTGATCCTTCGGTCACCGTAAATATTAAGGAATTTGAATATAAATCCTTTCAATTGACTAATTTCTCTACAGGTTTGACCTTTAGTGATGTAAATCATCTTCATCTTAATAACACTGCTTTTGAAATCAAGGAAGGAGCCGTTAAGCTCAATGCGTCTCTTAATTTTGAACAACCTCAACAAATTATAATAGATGCACAAGTTGATGTAATAGGCACCTCTGAAATATTGAACGATATCTTTAAAAGTGACACTTTCTTTTTTAAAGGGGGCGACTTTAACCTGAAGGGGCAAGTCTATGGGGACATACTTCAAATGGATGATTTTCTAAATGCATTAAATGGCAGCTTAAGAATAGCAAATAGCAGCGTATTATACCAGCCCAATGACCTTAGCGTGCCCATTGATGTATTAGATGTAGAAATCAAAAACAATTTGGCTATCCTAAACGCCTTAGAAATTGGCATAGGCACCACAGATAAATTAAATTTCTCCGGAAGACTGGAGAATTTTAACGCGTTCCTCTCATCAACGAACACAGATCAGGTTAATACCTTTATCGATTTTCATTCCGATAGATTGCAATGGACCGATTTTATCGATGTTTTTCAAAAAGGAGTGAAAAAAGAAAACACAACTACTGAGGCAGCTACTGAGGCAGCTACCAACGACCGTATCAAAGAAACCCTGAGAGGAATTCATTCTAAATTCAATCCAAAGTTAGGTGTAACAATTGATAGATTTGAATACGAAGATTTGATAGTCGCAGAGAATTTTTCTACAAGTTTATACTTTGATGATCTTAATAGCTTGGTTTTAGATGAAAGTGGTTTTGATTACAATAAAAAAAGTAAGGTAGAATTCGCAGCTCAGGTAGATATATCAGAATCTGCAGGCACAAATGTAGATGCTGATTTTAGGGTCTTTGGCGATCCCCTGCACTTAAATGAACTACTAAACTATGACACCTTTTTACTTGTAGGAGGCAAAATTGAAATAACCGCAAAAATTGCAGGTGATATTGAAAAAATGAATGAATTGGTGAGCTCTGCATCAGCCAAATTTAAAATAGAGAATAGTGCTTTTATTCATAATCCCAGTAAGACTTCAATACCCTTTAGCATTCTGGAAATAGACGTTGAAAATGATGATGCCATTCTTAAATCTATGAATATCGATCTTCCGTCGGGAGATTCAATAGAACTCTCCGGAGAATTAAATAATATTACCTCAATTGTGCCAGAAATGAGTGGCAATACGGAAAGAATGAGCTCAAAATTCAATGTCTATTCAAACAAGGTTCGTTTTAGTGACTTTATGGCTCTTTTCAAAAATGTAGATACGGAGAAGAAAGTAAAAACCACGAATGACAACCCGGCTTTAAAATCTGTGGTAAAAGATTTTTACAATAAGTACCAGCCAGAATTATCCATAAATATCGATGAATTCATTTTTAATAAACTCATCATAAACAATTTTAATACCGGTTTTTATTTTGAAAATGAAAATCTGCTTTATCTGGAGGATACCGCTTTTGATTTTCATAAAGGTAAAGTAACTCTTGATGCAAATTTAAACATAACAGATTCGCATAAAACTGAATTTTCGATTGGCTTTACAACCGATAAGCTCGATTTAGAAAAGCTATTGATTTCCTTTGATTATTTTAATATCCCTTCAATAAAGGAAGCGGATAAAATAGATGGTAAAGTTAGTATAAATACGCGATTAGAAGGAGATGTAATAGATAGTACAGGCATTGCATCCAATTCGTTAAAAGGAACTATAGGGTTTAATCTGCAGGAAATGCAACTCATGGGTTTTGACCCGATAATTAAGATGGGGAATATCGCTTTTAAGAAAAAACGATTTGAAGACATTCGGTTTGGACCCATTGAAAACACCCTTTATGTTGCTAACAATACGGTTGAAATGCCCCTTATGCAAATACAATCCACGGCAATTGATTTTTTTATGAGTGGGCATTTGGGGTATGGTGCCATTCCAACCAACCTATGGACAGCAATACCCCTATCTAATTTTAAACGTAGAGATTCAGTCAATATTCCAAATAAAATTGGATATGCTGAAGCTGGTAAAAAGATTTATATAGAAGCTAAAACCGGAAAAAAGAATAAAGTCAAATACAAACTTCATTTTTCTGATAAAAAATATTTCAAAGAAAGAGAGTTGCTTAGTGAGTATAGAATCATGGTGAAGGAGAATAGATTGCTACGAAGAAAATATAAACGAGAATCAAGAATGACTAAAAAATTATAATTAAAATACTCAAAACATGAATACTCAAAAACAAATAACTCTGGAAAGACCTATATCTTTCTCTGTTTAGCAACCGTCATTTCATTTTTAGCATCCGCTCAAGAGAACGCTCAAGATAAGAATGGAATTTTGTAGTTACTCCGCACGCATATGTTCCGGTAATTAGCGGTGATGTGACAATTAACAACAATGATGATAGTGCATTACGGCGGAAATCTTTCTTGTATTTACTTTCTTTGGTTTGCGGCAGACTAATTCTGACAACACGTTTCGTAACGAAACCGCAGCCAAGACCGTTGTAACATATTTAAGACTTAAACTTAGTATTTAATTCTTCAACAATTAATTCTATCTTTTTGTTTACAGCAGCTTTGTCTAAAATAAATGCTGGAGTTTGCCTGACTTTGCAGTTTTTAATAGCACAACGTTCGCAGGTGACTCCAACCTCTTGTTTTTTAATGGCTTTATCTTCTAAAAATTTTAATTTCCGTTCTAATTGCTTATTAATCAGTAAGCCAAGACTAATACTTCTATATTGATTGTCTCTAAAAGGATCTTTAGTCGCAGATGATAGCACTAAATACTTTGCGTCATCACCTACATAATTAGAAATTTGAATATCAAATTCATGAACCTTTTTACTTTTGCTTATGTCTTTTAAAACTTTTAAGGACACCCAACGTCTACAATAATGCTCATTGGTTTCATTGGCACGCGGTGAATGCTGATGTGATAAATGAAGCTCTTTTTTTAAATGAAAATTTTCGCTATCTGCGTTGTGTGTAAACCTTAAAAAGAATAAATCCTGAATATTAAATGCCTTAGGCAAGATATTGGTTAAACGTTGATAGAATGATTCTGGCGAAGCATTGTAAGCTTCTAACATATTAATAAATAGGGTTTTATCAAAAGTTTCTTTTTCAAAAACAGCCTCTAATTGTAATGTCAATTCATCTTTAGGTATAATTAACGCTCCTGCAAAATAGGAAGCATAAAAATTATTAAGCACCTGATCAAAGCTTTCAAATTTTATCCATGAAAAAGTATATAACCTATCCGTAATTTCTAAAAAATTGTACGCTATTTCTTTAGCATAAATAAATGTGCGCTGCGCTTCGTCTATACCATCAGCAAGCAATAACGTTTTGGTTTTAGGCACAAAAACAGAACGTAAATTTTCTAAAGCTTCATATTTACTCAATTCCCTTTCCTTAATACTATATCCATATTCTTCAATTAAAATATCTTCTAATTCTTTGGATGAAATAGGAGTATTCAGGTCTATCTGATAGGTTGTAGCAAACTTCACGACACTCAGTTCTACCTCATCAAAATAATTATTATTGGCTTCTTGGAATGAACGCAACGACGCCAAGTAAAAACTCTCCTTACCAAAGCTATGATGTTTTGCTATCTCTATAATCGTACTTATAAAGGCATTGACTTTTGCTGGAGCATTGGCGACAATATCAATTAAATTGCTTTCCTGGATCCCAAAGACCTCCAACGGAATTTCCTTTAATATTTTTGATTTCAAAATTTCACCAATAGGCGCCAGGTTCTTATCTAATTTTAAAGAAACTATCTGATCGTATGGCACATCTAACTTTTCAGAAAGAATGACAATTTTATCGGGTTTTGGATATTTTTTTCCTTTTTCAATTTCGTTAAGATACGATTTCGACAACCCAGTAAGCTTTGACAAGCCAAACAGAGACAAGCCCTTCGCGGTTCTTAATTGCTTGATCTTTAACCCAAAAATCAATTTTATATAATCTTCTTGCATAATTGAATTCAAAGATAGCATTATTTGCGAATAAACTCATTTTTGTGAACTTCATCGTTTTAGCGAACGTTCGCTTGTTTATTCGAAAAGTTTGTTTTATAATTGTCCCAACATAAAACATATAAGACCATGTCCAATACAACATTAACACAATCTAAATTGCAGTTTTCTAACGACGTTACCCAATATTATCCTGAAGTAATAACGGAGGAGGCGATGGAATTTCTAATTGAATTACATGAAAAATTCAATGGTAAGCGATTAGAATTATTAGAAAAAAGAAAACACCAACAGGACTATTTTGACAAAGGTGGTTTTCCAGAATTTCCTCGTGAAACAAAATCTATTAGAGATGGTGATTGGGTTGCTGGTTCTATTCCAGAAGATTTGATGGACAGACGCGTAGAAATAACTGGTCCTGTGGATAGAAAAATGGTTATAAACGCTTTGAATTCTGGTGCTAAAACTTTTATGGCAGATTTTGAAGACAGTAATTCTCCCACTTGGAGCAACACTATTGAAGGTCAGTATAATTTAATTGATGCAAACAGAAGAACTATTTCCTTGTTTGATGTAAAAAAAGAAAAAGCTTATAAATTAAATGACACTCTAGCTGTTTTATTAGTAAGACCTAGAGGTCTGCACTTAAATGAACGACACCTTCTCATAAATAATGAAGAAGCTTCAGCTAGCTTAGTGGATTTTGGCCTCTATGTGTTTCACAATACAAAAACCTTGTTAAAAAATGGTACAGCACCTTACTTTTACCTTCCAAAATTAGAACATTATACAGAAGCACGCTGGTGGAACGAGGTGTTTGAGTTTGCCCAAGACTCTTTAGAAGTTCCTATAGGCACATTTAAAGCGACGGTTTTAATTGAAACCATTACCGCTAGCTTTCAGCTAGACGAAATCATCTATGAGCTTAAAGATCATATGGCTGGTTTAAACTGCGGTCGCTGGGATTATATTTTCTCATATATCAAAAAATTTAGAAATCATCCAAACTTTGTGGTGCCCAATCGTGATCAAGTAACCATGACTACGCCTTTTATGGATGCGTACTCCAAGTTGGTAATACAACGCTGTCATAAACGAGGTGTCCACGCCATGGGTGGAATGGCTGCTCAAATTCCTATTAAGAATAATGAAAAAGCCAATGCTGCCGCTTTAGAAAAAGTACGAATGGATAAAGAACGTGAAGTTAAAAATGGCCATGATGGGACATGGGTTGCGCATCCAGCATTAGTAGCAGTAGCTATGGCAGAATTCGATAAATACATGCCAACACCAAACCAACTCCATGTAACAAGAGATGATATAACCATTACTGAACAAGATCTAGTTGAAATTCCAAAAGGGACTGTTACAGAAGAAGGTGTAAGAAAAAATATTAATGTCGGAATTCTATATACAGAAGCTTGGTTAAGAGGTCATGGCGCTGTTGCACTTTATAATTTAATGGAAGATGCAGCAACTGCTGAAATATCTAGAACTCAGTTATGGCAATGGTTGAAAAATGAAGTAAAATTAGAAGATGGGCGAAAATTCAACCATAAATTATATAATGAAGTATTTGATGATGAGGTAGAAAAAATTATTACGGAATTTGGCGTAGAAAACATAAAGAACAGCAAATTTAAATTGGCTTTTAACCTTTTTAATGATTTAGTTTTAAACGAAAAATTTGAAGAGTTTTTAACGCTTCCAGCTTATCAATACCTATAAAAAAAACAATCCTGCGATTGCTGTAACAATCAACAGGATCTAATTATTAATAATAAATAACCTATCTCAAAATTATGAAAAATTTATCACAAACAAATTATCGTTCTGCATTACAGACTGTAAGAAACCTGAAAGAAAAGTACGGAGAAACTTGGAATGCAATAGATCCTGAGAGTGCAGCAAGAATGGTTGTTCAGAATCGTTTTAAAACAGGTTTGGATATCGCTAAACATACAGCTGCTATTATGAGAAAAGATATGGCAGAGTATGATGCAGATTCTTCCAAATACACACAATCTCTAGGGTGCTGGCATGGTTTTGTGGCGCAGCAAAAAATGATCGCTGTTAAAAAGCATCATAAAACCACTAATAAAAAGTACTTGTATCTGTCAGGCTGGATGGTCGCTGCATTACGTTCAGAATTTGGGCCATTACCAGATCAATCTATGCACGAAAAAACTGCTGTTCCAGCATTAATAAAAGAAATTTATGATTTCTTACGCCAAGCAGATGCTATAGAGTTAAATGATTTATTTAAAAGGCTAGAAAACGGAGAAGACGTGCAAGATCAAATTGATAACTTTGAAACACATATTGTTCCTATTATTGCTGATATTGATGCAGGTTTTGGAAATGAAGAAGCGACCTATTTATTAACAAAAAAAATGATTGAAGCTGGCGCTTGTGCCATTCAGATTGAAAATCAAGTTTCTGATGCCAAACAATGTGGGCATCAAGATGGAAAAGTCACTGTCCCTCATGAAGATTTTATTGCTAAATTAAACGCTATTAGATATGCGTTTTTAGAGTTAGGAATTGATGACGGAATTATAGTTGCAAGAACAGATTCTGAAGGTGCTGGTTTAACCCAGAAATTACCAGTTAGTCAAGAACCTGGAGATTTAGCTTCTAAATATTTAGCTTTTGTAGAAGCAGAAGAAATAGCGATCAACGATGCCAAAGAAGATGATGTACTTCTCAAAAGAGATGGTAAATTAGTTCGTCCTGTAAGATTAGCTAATGGATTATATAAATTTAAAAATGGCTCAAACATAGATAGAGTTGTGTTAGATTGTATAACGAGCCTTCAGAATGGTGCTGACTTACTATGGATAGAAACTCCAACACCAAATGTCGAGCAAATTGCTCATATGGTAAACAGAATTAAAGACGTTGTACCTAATGCTAAATTGGTTTACAATAATTCACCATCTTTTAACTGGACATTAAATTTCCGTAATCAGGCATATGAAGCAATGCTTGCGGAAGGTGAAAATATGACAGCTTATGATAGAAATAATTTAATGGATAAACAATATGATGATTCGGAATTATGCTATCGTGCTGATGAGAGAATTAAAAAGTTCCAAATGGATAGTGCAAGAGATGCTGGGATTTTTCATCATTTAATTACGTTACCAACGTATCATACAACAGCACTTCATATGAATGATTTAACTCAAGGATATTTTGGAGAAGAAGGCATGTTGGCTTACGTACGAGGTGTTCAGAGACAAGAAATTCATAAAGGTGTTTCTTGTGTAAAACATCAACGTATGGCAGGTTCAGATATAGGAGATGATCACAAAAGCTTCTTTGCTGGAGACAAAGCCTTAAAAGCTGGAGGAGAAAATAATACAAGCAATCAGTTTGAGGTTAAATCGAAAACCACTAAAATTCAAGAAAAATTAAGTGAGGTTGCATAAATAATTTAGACAAAAAAAACGTCTGAAATAAAAAAAGAGTTGACTTTCTAGTTAACTCTTTTTTTATGTTTTTTGATTTTACAAAATTTAACCCAAAGCTTAAACATGCCACACCAGCGTTTATAATTAATTACTAGGGTCTCGCCTATTCTGAAAATCCGCCACACAGAGCGCGGCAGACAGGCACAACGAAATCAAACCTGCCTGCAAAATACTTACAGGCAAAAATACCTTGCAATTAGTTATCCCTGAAGTAACATTTGGATATTTTAAGCGTCATATAAGAATCAATTTCTTTTTAACAGTTAAAACAGTATATGACAATTTTAGTTCTAGGTGCAAGTGGAGCAACAGGAAGACAGTTAGTTGAACAACTTCTAATTCAAGGCCATGAAGTTAAAATAGCTGTAAGGTCTCCAGAAAAATTGCCAGATTCCTGGAAAAGTAATGATCACTTGATAATTGTCTCTGCAAGTCTTTTAGAGTTGAGTGATAAAGAAATGAATGAACTTGCCTTTGATTGTCATGCAATAGCTTCATGCCTAGGTCATAACATGAATTGGAAAGGCATCTACGGACACCCTAGAAAACTTGTAACAGATGCTACTCGAAGACTATCTGATGCCATAAAAGCTAATAATCCAAAGCATCCAGTTAAGTTTGTCTTAATGAATACGACTGGTAATCGCAATCGTGACTTAAATGAACCTATTTCGTTTGGCCAAAAATGCGTTATTGGACTTCTCCGTTTGCTATTGCCTCCACATGCAGATAATGAAAAAGCAGCAGATTTTTTGAGAACCCAAATTGGTCAAAATGACCAATTTATAGAGTGGACTGCCGTTAGACCAGATGATTTGATTAATGAGCAAGAAGTAACCGATTACGAAATACATCCTTCACCAATCAGAAGCGCTATTTTTAATGCTGGTAAAACCAGTCGTATAAATGTTGGCAACTTCATGGCAAATCTAATTAGTGACAATGATCTTTGGAATACGTGGAAAGGGCAAATGCCTGTAATATATAATACCTCGTCCCTAGATTAAATCTAAAAGGTTCGAACATTAAATGGAAATATTCAATCGTTTACATCTGTTGAAACAATTATTCCCTATCTGGAAAATAATAACAGTCAAGTAAATTACCATATTTGTAGCCGTTATTTTAAGTATCAATAAATAAAGCTAGTAAAGTGTATGAAAACATTCACCGTTTTAATTATGTTTGCTGCATATGCTAACTGTTTAGGCTAAAGCTAAGTCGGACAATTATTAACTGTGAAAAATTATTAATAAATCACATGAAAATCTATATCACAATTTTAACGCTCATTTTACTCACAGGATGTCAGAAAAATAAAAATAATGCAATTCAAGAAGATACCGATTTTTCATTCTTTTTAGGCACCTATACCGGCACGGAGAGCCAGGGTATCTACAAATATTTACTTCAGAAAGATGGAATTTTAAAGCGTATTGGTTTAGTGGCAAAGACGGAGAATCCTTCCTTTCTTGCTATGAGTACCGATAAAAGATTCCTGGTGTCCGTTAATGAGATCAACCGTGAAAATGAAGGTGGAATTGAATCTTATTTAATTAGTGGCGATAGCCTGGAGTTTATAAGCCGGAGCACAACAGGAGGTGCTCACCCTTGTTTTGTGTCCGTGAATGAAGACGGATTTGTACTAACAGCCAACTATACTGGAGGTAATGTAGGTTTGCTAAGATTGAATATAAACGGAGAGTTAAGCCCTTTGCTTGATGTGCAGCAGCATATCGGAAAAGGCACAACAGATCGACAAGAAGCGCCGCATGCGCATTCTGCTTGGTTTGAATCTAATAACAATAAAATTATTTCAGTTGATCTAGGAACCAACGAACTTTGGTTTTCACAATTGGACACTGGAACGCAAAAATTAATACCCTCCAATCCAAATAAATTGAGCATGCATCCAGGTGCCGGACCTCGTCACTTGATGTTTCACCCAAATGGTAAATGGATTTATGTGCTAAATGAACTAGATAACACCGTGACCTTAGTGGAGAAATCTAACAATGGGAAATACATAAAGGGTGGGTCTATTTCAACGTTACCTGTCGGTTTCACTGAACCTAGCAAATCTGCCGATATACATATCTCCTCAGAAGGAAAATTTGTGTATGCTTCCAACCGAGGGCATAACAGCATTGCTATTTATGAAGTAAATGCTGGGAACGGATCTTTGAACCTTATTGGCCACCAGCCTACCGAAGGTGAAGGACCCCGTAATTTCGCTTTGTCTCCCGATGAAGAATATTTACTGGTAGCAAATCAGCATACAAATAATATCGTATCATTCAAACGTGACAAAACCACCGGTTTATTATCATCTGTGAGCCAAATTGAAGCACCAAGCCCAGTTTGTATTTTATTTTAAGTTGTTGCTACTGCACAAATTAGAGGTTTCTAAAAACAGAGTAACACCTGGTCCATAACCAGAGTTGAAATCAACTATTAAGAAATTAATCAATAACGAAAGCACATCAACCTGAAAAATGATGTAGAACAAGGTGTATAATTCATAAAGAGTTATTCCAACACTTTATCTTCTATTAAAATTTCCTTTACGAAAGCTAAACACATATCTAGCGTTTCCTTTAAATCTTTAATAGTCGTTCTTGGGTTAATTAAACACATTCTTAATACGACTTGCCCTTGTAATATCGTTGTCACCAGCAGCGCTTCCTTAGAGGCAACTATACGACGAGAAATTTCCTGATTAAGTTGATCTAGTCTTTTTTCAGAGTAGTTTTTATTAATGGGATTATATCTAAAATTAATCACAGCCAGTGTTGCATGAGATACAACTTCCCAATCAGGGCTCTTTCTTAATAAAACTTCTAGGCTTTCTGCCAAGTCAATATTATAGGTAATCGCTTTTTTAAACGCATTTAATCCAAAAGTCTTTATGGACATATAAAACTTTAATGCTCTAAAACGACGTGTTAACTGAATGCCATGATCGTAAAAGTTAATTTCAGATGTATTGCCCTCAATATCTCTAAGGTATTCTGGTTTTTCGCTAAAAGTTGAACTTAACCATTTATGATTTCTAACTAACAAACAGCCCATTTCATATGGCTGAAAAAACCATTTATGAGGATCTATGGTTAATGAATCGGCTTTTTGTATGCCTTTTAATAGTTTAGCTCCTTTCTCAGATAAAATAGCTGCGCCACCATATGCTCCATCTACATGAAACCATATATCTTCCGTTTTACATATTGCTGCTAGTTCATCAAGTTGATCTACAGAACCCGTATTTGTAGTGCCAGCATTGGCAATGATACATAATGGTTTTAATCCTTCAATTTTATCAATTGCAATGGCATTTTTAAGTTTATTAATTGAGATTTTAAAATCTAAATCCGTTGGAATAATCCGAACCTGTTCTTTCTTAAAACCAATTGTTTTAAGGGCTTTAATATTTGAAGAATGGGTTTGGTTAGACATATAAATAACAGCATTAGAAAAATCATCGCCACACTTTTGTCTTCTTGCGGTAACTAATGCTGTAAGATTGGCCATTGAGCCTCCACTTGTAAAAATACCTCCACCCTTTTTGTTAGGAAATTTATATAGTTTTAACAACCAATTAATAGTTACTATCTCTAATTCTGTAGCTGCTGGCGACGCTGCCCATCCACCAGAAAAAATATTGAACCCAGTAGCTAATGTATCTGCCATGGCACTGATATAGTTACTAGGACCAGGTACAAAAGAATACGATTTTGGATGCGAAACAATGTTGCTTTCTGAAAGCACTTTATCAATTACAAACTCCAAGACTTCAGTAGCATCTGATCCTTTTTCAGGCATATTTTCTAAAAACATTGTATCCATTTCTTCTCTAGATGCTATAGCAACAGGGTTTTTAGAGTTTTGAGTATCAAAATGCTCTACAATGGCATCTACAACCTTATAGCCATAATCTCTCATTTCACTTTTAGATAACGTGAGCGTATGCGTTTCACTGATATTTTTTACCATGAGGTTGTAATTTTTTTCAAAGATAATGCATCAACCTTTTTTTTCTATTATGAATTTCGTTTATAAAAATTAAAGGCTGAATATTTATTCTTTACTCTGAATTATTCAGAGATTATTGACAAAACAAACCCTTCTGAAAGGACTTTGATAAGTGGGAATTAATTTTAACCAAATAAAAACTATGCAGAACACCGTATATCAATAATGCTAATTAATTAAAAGTTTGGGATTATTAAAACGCTACTTTTGATATGCAAGAGCGTTAGCAATCATTAACTTGAGATCTTCAATTAAAACACGTATGAAAACAAGAAAAATTATCGCATCACTATTTATAATTTTAGCACTTACACTTGGTGTTATATTTTATTTCGACATTGAATTTCCTAAGGGTTTAGAAGCTTATTTTACAAAAGCATATTATAGTCAATTCGGTCCATTGGCGATTTGCGTTGAGCTTCTGTTTGCAGGCATGTATCTCTTTAAAAGACACGAAAAAGCCAATTTTACATTAGCATTATTTGGGTTTACTGTTTTGTTAGATGCTATTTTTAATGTATTAGGACTTTTTTCAAGCACCCTACCAATCTACGCAATGGTTCTTTTTATCTGCTGTGCTTTAGTATCTCTGTGGTTAGCTTTTACGGATACTTTTAAACTTGGACGGATTTCAATTATTGGAGCCTTATTTAGTTTTATTCTCGGGAATGCCGTAGAACTGTTTTTTAATAATTGGTAAAAATGACCCTGCCAATACATTGCAGTCCATTAAAGCACAGATGACGTAAAGATGTCATAACCATGACGACACCAATGCCAATGCCATTGTTTACCTTTGCTTTCAACAACTAAACAACTCTAAATTGAAGAATAAGGATTTAGCAAAAAAAGTAAAAGAATTAAGAAAGCGAAGTGGGATATCACAAGAAAAAATAGCAGAAAATTCAGGTTTAAGCTTACGAACAGTCCAAAGAATTGAAAATGGAGAAACGCAACCAACTGGTGATTCCATAAAAAGGTTATCTAGTGCCTTAAATGTTACTCCTAACGAATTAATAGATTGGCAAATTATAAAAGATAATAAAGTACTCCTTTTATTGAATCTGTCACAACTCGGATTTATAGCATTTCCATTGCTTGGAATAGTGATCCCATTAATTATTTGGACTTCAAAAAAAGATAAGATAAAGGATGTTGATCAGGTGGGAAAATCCATTTTAAATTTCCAAATATCTTGGACTTTACTTTTATTTTTTATGGCTATTGGCATTTTTATCACCGCTAAATTTGAACTACCAATAAACATTTCTTTTGCTGGTATCCTTATCGCATTGGGCGGAATGTACTTCATTAATTTTATGGTTGTGCTATTTAATACTTTAAGGTATCATAACGGGAAATCTATTAAATACAAACCTGCATTGCCATTTTTAAGTTGAAAACAAAGGAATATCAAGCCAATTATACTGCACTAAGCAATCAAAAAACGATGTCATGATTAAATCAAACTTAAAAGAAACATTTGAACTTGTATTACGTCAGTGTGTTTTTATTATCCTTAATATTTATGCGATATCAAAATTGTTTGGAGGACAATTTTATATGAATGGAAAATTGCCTGCTGAAATTGCCAATACAACATTAGGAGAGGCAAGTGGTTTTTCGTTGGCTTGGACATTTATGGGACATTCTTATTTTTATATTTTGTTCGTTGGAATTTCCCAACTTGTAGGCGCTTGGTTTTTGTTATGGAATAAAACAAAGCTTATAGGCGTATTAATATTATTACCAATAATGGTAAACATAATATTATTCGATATTATTTTTCTTGATGTCTATCCTGCATTAGCAAATGCTATCATAGTCTTTCTAATGTTAATCTTAATTCTATTTTTCAATAAAGAGAGGATTATAGATGTAATCAAAAGGCTTACTAACTTTCAAGTAAAATCTAAAGTTCTTATAAAAAGAAGACTAATCACTTTTGGAATTACAATTCTAATTATCGTTTTAATTTTCACTTTTGATTCTTTTATTGAGCATTTGCTTGGAGCAAGTAAAGAGAAAATATTAGAATAACTGGCTACAACACCGTGTATAACCAATTGCTTGGTTATAGCCTACTTGGAAATTCCTTCGGAATTTCCTCTGGTTCGTTTTCTTTTGCTAACTTAGTTCTTGCCAACGCAACTAACCATACACGTATTCCAAGATCAAATCCTAATAAAAGAATAGTTTTTTATTATGCGGCATGTTGTTGAAGAACAACGTAA
>RCNB010001391.1_pt1 | contig 15183 bp, 6 predicted proteins | sample 2041321 | NCBI WGS metagenome assembly RCNB01 (sample SAMN09708232, study PRJNA481090) | Marine sediment metagenome, whole genome shotgun sequencing project. | reverse complement strand
GGTGGAAGGACTGGAAGAGATGGAATACATGGCGTAACATTTGCATCAGCAGAACTCACAGACGAAAGCGAGGAGAGCAGCAGATCTGCCGTGCAAGTTGGAGATCCTATTACTAAAGAACCCGTTATTCATACAACACTTGAATGTAATAGAAAGGGATTGCTAGAGGGATTAAAGGATTTTGGCGGAGGAGGTCTTTCATGCGTCTGTGGAGAACTCGCTTATGCTGCAGGATTTGGTGCTGAAATCCATCTTGATGACATTCCTCTGAAGGAGGAGGGATTGCACCCCTGGGAGATATGGGTGTCAGAAAGTCAGGAGCGCATGATGTTTCTTGTAAAACCTGAAAATGTGGATAAGGTGCTTCATATATGCAAACAATGGGATGTTACTGCAGTTCCTGTTGGAAAAGTAATAAAGGAAAAAATAACGCGTGTTTTCTATAAAGGCGAAAAAATCCTCGAGATGGATCTTGATTTCTTAACTGGTGGTCCAGTTTATGACAGTTGTACCAGGCCATTTGCCCCAATAGATGCAGAAAAACATAAGAAAACTGAGAAGAGTTTTACACTGCCTGATTTAAATGACAGTTTGAAGAAACTCCTTGCATCTCACAATATTTGTTCCAAAGAATGGGTAATCCGACAGTATGATCACGAAGTGCGTGGTAATACAGTAATTAAACCACTTCAAGGTAAAATTAATGCTGAATCACATGGTGATGCAACTGTATTAAAACCCCTGGAGAATTCGTTTAGAGGCCTTGCAGTAACCGCTGATATAAACCCTCGTTTTATGGAACGTGACCCATACTGGGGTGCATGTTCCGCTGTTGATGAAGTATGCCGTAATCTCGTGGCAGTTGGTTCTAAACCCGATTCACTATTAGATTGCCTCAATTTTGGAAACCCTGAGAAACCAGAACGTATGGGAGAATTTTATGAAGCATGCAGAGGACTTGGAAATATGGCTAGGGAACTTCAGTTGCCATTTGTGTCTGGAAATGTAAGCTTTTATAACGAGTCTGTAAAAACAGCTGTTCCACCAACTCCTGAATTATTTGGGGTTGGTATTGCCCCAGATATTAGAAAATGTATAACCTCTGATCTCAAAGAAGAAGGAAATCCAATCTACCTAGTAGGAAAACAAACTGAGAAAGAAATGGGAGGATCTGAATACTATAAAATCATAGGAATCGAAGGCGGAGATGTTCCAAAAACAGATACGGAAATTCTTAAGAAATGCATGAAAGGCATACTCTCTGCTATCAGTAAAGGATATATTGCCTCTTGTCACGATGTTAGTGAAGGCGGCATTGGCGTATGTTTATCAGAAATGATAATAGGTGGAGACATTGGCACCGTTGTAGATTTGTCAAATGTAAGTAAAAAATTACGATCTGATTTCAAGCTTTTTTCAGAATCAAATACCAGATGGATTTTAGAAGTCAAAAAACAAAGCGAAAAAGACTTTGAAAAAACACTAAAAAAAGAAGATGTGCGGTTTATCAAAATAGGGGGAACCAAAGGAAAGAAATTGATCATCAATGAAGGGAAAAATACATTGATAAATTTAGATATAAACACTCTAAGAAATATCTGGAAAAACACTATCTGGGACATTATGGGATGAACAGAACTATTATATGCGATTAAACAGTTTATATTTTTTGTGATGATCGAACCCTTGCTGAGCCTTATTTGGCAGTGATGAAGATCTTGAGTACTGAAAGGAATCATTGCGTTTTAGCAGATATGCCTAGTATGCATATCTGCAATTTTTTCTAAAAAATATTATGGAAAAGTTTGCTAACAGTCGAGTTGCTCATTTTTGCAGTGTAATCTTATCTTTTTTATAAGCTCTGGTGTCTTTCAAGCACTCTCTGCATCGAAACACGATACCGGCGCCAGAAGGCTGTACAAATATATCCTCACTATTCCAATCAAATTCTTTTCTACAATAGCAACATAATACTTTCATTTTCGTTCACACATTGAATGTATCCATTTCTGCTAGCGTTTCAGTATCCTTTACACCAGCTATCGTTCTAATCTTATTTGACAATATGTACCCAATAATTTCAAAATTATCTGCAACTATTTTAACAATAAAATCATATTCCCCAAAGAGAGGATATACCTCTTGTACAGCTGTTACATCAGAAAGTTTTCTGTATATCCAAAATTCGTGTCCAGGTTCAACTTTTATTAGTACGAAACCTACGGTCATATATTACCTCGCTTTCATTCATTCCCTATATTTTTAAACAATATAAACTTTAGGAATACAATTTCCCCTGAAAAAAAAGAAGAGATATTTTTCAGAAAATTCCAACAAAATCGATTATAATATCACCTGCATGAAAGTAGGGGTTGTTTCTACAAATTACGACAGTGCTATTTTCTAGCCATACATCGAAGATGGAATTGGAGGTATTGTCGGAGCCGTTGGTTTTGATTGTTTCATGAATTGTCTTATGTCTTTCTCTATTTCCTCTGCAGCCTCATAAAGGGGTGCAGGATCGATTTTTATTCCCGGAAGGATTATATCTAATTTTTCTAATAGACTTCCTGCAGCTCTTGAATCTGGATACGATGCATGTGCCTCTGACAATAGACAGATAACATCCCGATTCATAAGAGCGCCGCTATAAAGAAGGACGCCAGTGACACCGGCAATCATTCCTTCCTGTGTTTGTTTAATATTGTACTTTTTAAGGACATGCTTCATTAAAGGAGTGCTACCCACACCATACACTTGTAAATTCTTTTTATTTTTTTCATCCGTTGCATGTGTTCCTTCTAATGCCATAATCACTTTGCAATTTTTTTCCTCTGACCAATCAAAGATTTTATCAACTAACGGTTTTATAATATCCAATGGGGGCATGAACTCAGAAATTATCACAGCAAGTTGTTCACAAGAGTTATCAGGTCCACATATCTTCTTCCCAGCATATATTCTCACAGGAGGAGAAGGTTTAGAATTATGTATCACCGTGGCTGGCATGAAATGTCTTGAGACAATCGATCCGATCTCCTTAAGTTTTAAAGAGTCGATGATAAAACGCCCTGCTATGGAGCTGATCAATCCCACCGTTGGAAATGCAATTACAAGCATCGAATTCGAAAGATCTATCTTTTTATATTCCAATATAGTAATATCTTCCATGTTTACCAAAACCTGATATTTTTTCGTATACTTAAACATTGTTTGAGATGATCTTTTCAAAAAAACGTGAATATTCGTACCATCAACACGAGATTTTTATCGATTTCATAGAAAAAAGTTGTCCATATTTACCCATCATCTCAAAGATCACATTCTTCCAGATATTTAAGAATATCCATTCATTCCTCTTCATGAGCTAGAGATACAGTAAGCATATCTCCCTCAAAAGGAAACTCTATGGTCCCGTATTTTCCTCCCCCGCCTGGGTTAATAACAGCCTTACCCTCACGAAAAGCCTGTATCGCCTCAGTAACCGCAGGAACGGTAACCTTCGCTATGTCACTGACATCGACATCAAGTAATATATTTATCTCACTTCCAAATTCAGATACCAGTTCACCCCATCTGTTTGATGTCATCTCTGTAAATGGGTTGCGTTGACCCACGGCCTTTGTAATAATTTCAGACAAAGGAATAAGATGAACATATGGAGGTCTATGCTCGGGATGTTGTGGTTTGGCAAAAGTGGCCTGCTCAGTAATTTTATCCTTTACTCCCTTCTTTATCCGTTTTCCACAACTGCATTTCCAATTTCTCTGAAGAGCTTCCTCAAGTGTATAATGGGTATGACAAGAGACACATGCAGATTCGTTATATTTTCCTTCTTGCGGTGGCAAACCAACATTTAAAACTGGTTTATTTCCACCGGCTCGTAAAATTGCTTTTTTAATCTCATTAAAAGTGACATCCCTTACCTCAAACCTAGTAAACTCCCGTGCAAATCTCACCGGATGAGGACTATGACTATCCGAGTTTGTCAAAAATGTCAGCCTGTGCAATTCCTGTATTTTGTCAGCATAATCCGAATCAGCGCTTAGTCCTAACTCAACAAACGAAACATAATCAGCAAGGTCACCATAGCATTCCGCTAGAGAGCCATAATGAGCGTAAATACCAGTCCATGGTGTGAAAGCATGAGCGGGACCAATAAGAGCATCAACCTCTCTAGCAATAGATGCAAGTTCTTCGCCACCCATATTTACATTCGGTCTGCCATCAATCTCAAGGTTCTTGGAAAAATGTTTTATTATTCTTTTAAACTCTTCAACAGAAGAAAAACTTGGAAAATATAACAGATGATGAACGCGATTTTTAGTTTCAATTTCGGTGCTGAGAATAAAACGTGTTCCATTAAGTTCGAAAGTGCCATCATCAACCACATTACAGGTTTTTATCTCCCTCATCCACCCACTATGGAGACAATCCCCAGTGCCTACAATGTCAATTCCCTTACGAGGTGCTTCCAAGGAAATCGTCTCAATATTTATTTTGTTACTTGTACTACTAGGAATTTCAACAGTTATTTTATCCCCTGGGGCCCTAGAAAAATAAGAATGAATATGTAGATCGGCATTGATTATCATAATTTTCTTTCTTTTAATTTACAAATTTTACTCTTTTTTTTGTTCTTCGGAATCAATAGGTTTTGGGAGTTTTATTTCTTCTGCTTCTTCATTTTGTGTTTCAAGTGATTCTTCCAGTGATTTTTTAGGTTTTAATTTTTTTGATTTATCCGACACCCTTTCCTTAAAAAATGATGTCTTTGCAATAACTTCCATAATACCTGCAACGAGTAGTATGATGGCAGCAACCAAAAGTAACTGTCCACCCAAACCAAGTCCCCACTGAAAAGATATCTGACCGCTAACTCCTGATTCATGTACAGGAATTGTCTTCTGACCACCAAGTGGAGCACTAGAAATAGAACCTAAGATTTCTTCCACAGTTGCATCAACATTACCACCTGCAACAGAACCAAAAGGAATCGTACCTAGTGCCATGATTACAGCCAATATTATGATGATAGGAATAAGGAGTTTTATACCACGAGTTATGTACTTCCGCCCAAGTTTTTTACTACTGGAAATTCCAATAGTTGCCAGAACGAGAAAAACAAGACCTAAGCCAATGAATAACGAAAATGGAATTGACAACGAACCAAGCTGAACAGGGCCGCTACTTGGGTCAAGGAGATTAATCCTGACTCCATCAATCCCATCTATGGCCATCATGTCTACCGTGCCCGCGGTTTCAAAATCCTCGACATTGATGTTAACTGAGACAACATACCACAAATTAAACAATCCAAAAACCGCAATTATAATACCAACAATACAGAGAATATTACCAATACTTTTGATGTTGAATCCATCGATATAAAACATTGAGACAATTCGTGGACCAAGACCATATTTTTTATGACGTCGGTAAATACGAAAAACAATTAAACTGATAGAAACAGCAGTCAAGATGAGAAATATAGTTACAATATTGTAAAGGAACCATTCAAACAAGAAGATATTGTTGTTGGCCTGTGAAAGACCATTGCCCCAATCAACCGGGCTATTCCACATAACACCATCCTCTCGGTACATTGGACCCGGTGACCCAACTTTTCCACGAAATACATCTTCATAACTGTCAAACTCCCCCCATCTGCCAGCAAAATTAAGCCAATCCTGCGATTCAAGTAACTCTAAAGTGTAGTCTCCAGATTCTAGTATTTTTCCGTTAGCGCCAACTATATCACTTGCTACTCCGAATTTTCCGGAATAGGAACGGAGATAATTTGCATGACTGCCGCGTGCAACATAAACCTTAATATGATCTCCATCTCGTTCAACCTGATTCCATGTTGCTCTCTGGCCACCATGGTGCTGACTATACATGACATCAGTCGGTGTTCCACCAGAAAGAACAATTTGAACCATCTCCCAATCGCCCTCATGCTGATTTAACTCACCTTTATTGAAGGCGTAAAACATCCAATATTGAACAACTGTCGTTCCACCACTTTGATGAATATTACAATAAACCCTGTATCCTAACGTGCTAAGTTTGTTTTGATAGTCTTGTATGATATTCTCATCATCAGTAGTGCCAAGCATGTTGTCTAAATAATAATCACTGGTAACATATGCTGAAAGAGTCAAATCAGATGGCGACTCGTCAATTAATAATGGCTCATCTCCAGTAAATTGGTATAAATATGAATTATCAATATGATACGAAACATTTACAGGATAGCACATCTCACCTTGCTCAAAGTACAATATAGGAGCATACTGTTCTGCAATATTTTCGTCACTCTGGGCCACACCACCCATAGCTCCCAAAAAGAGAAACGAAATCAACAATGGTACAACAATCAGAATTCCATACGCACCAGAAAAATTTCCGCGTTTAAATGACTTTTTTCTCACAATGCCCCCACACACAACTTAATAAATTGTTATCGTTCCTTGGATATTTAACACTTTATCAAAAAAGAAAAGTAAAAACCAAGCGAATTTTCTACCGTTTTAGATAGTAACGTTTATTAGTGTTTGCTCCATATGGAAAGTAGCGAAATTCGGCGTTGGTGATGGGACAAAAAAATTCCTAAAAAAACTAACTGAATTAGTGTATATACTCAATCTGATGTGAATAACCATGATCAAAGAAGAAACTAAAACCAATGGAAACTATGATACAGATTCCATACAAGTCTTAGAAGGTCTTGCAGCTGTAAAGCAAAACCCAGCAATGTACATAGGCAGTACAGATGAAAGAGGACTTCATCATCTTGTTTATGAGGTAGTTGATAACGCTATCGATGAAGCACTTGCAGGATACTGTACAAAGACTCAGGTCATCCTAAATAAAGATGGATCCGTAACAGTTACGGATAATGGCAGAGGGATACCTGTAGCAGTGCACAAAAAATACAATAAATCAGGTGTAGAACTTGTTATGACAACACTTCATGCTGGAGGTAAATTCGACAATGAGGCATACAAAGTATCAGGTGGTCTACATGGCGTTGGCGTATCCTGTGTAAATGCTCTCAGCGAATGGCTTGAAGTAAAAGTCAAAAGAAATGGGATAGAATACTACCAAAAATATGATCATGGTTTCACTGTTGCTCCTTTAAAGGAAATTGGGAAATCAGAAAAAAATGGTACAACAATTATTTTTCTCCCAGATCCTGAAATATTTGAAACCACAGACATAAAGTACGAAACCATAGCGACCAGATTAAAAGAGCAGGCATATCTCAATGCAGGTTTGGAAATTGAAATCACTGACGAACTCAGTGGAAAAAGTGAAACGTTCAAATATGATGGTGGTATCAGTGAGTTTGTCCAACATATCAACAGAAACAAAACACCACTTCATCCAGAACCTATATATCTAAAAGCCGAGAAAAAAGACGTGGAAGTAGAAATAGCAATTCAATATACTGATGGTTACACAGAAAATATTTTTACCTTTGCCAATAATATAAATACTCATGAGGGAGGGACACACCTCTCTGGTTTTAAAGGGGCGCTTACCAGAGTTCTTAATGATTATGGAAAGAAAAACAAATTATTTGATAACGAAAATTTTAGTTTAAGTGGAGAAGACTGTAGAGAGGGGATCACCGCAGTTATCTCATGTAAAGTCAGACATCCGCAATTCGAGGGGCAGACAAAAGCAAAACTCGGTAATTCTGAAGTCCGTGGAATCGTCGAGAGTACGACAAATGAGAAACTAAGTGAATTTTTTGAAGAAACTCCGGTTGTTGCACGAACAATTATCGATAAATCAGTAACAGCAAGTCGTGCACGTGATGCAGCGCGTAAAGCACGTGAACTAACCCGCCGTAAAGGACTTCTAGAATCTTCAGCACTACCTGGGAAACTAGCTGATTGCTCCAGCAGAGATCCTAGTAAAACAGAACTGTATATTGTTGAGGGAGATAGTGCAGGTGGTTGTTTTTCAGGAGATACAAAAATTTCGCTTCTTGATGGAAGAAACATAACATTTAAACAACTTGTTGAAGAACATAATCAGGGAAAAAGGAATTTCTGTTATACAACAAAAAATGATGGGAGTATCGGTGTCGAAGAAATTAAGAATCCAAGGATTACAAAAAGAAATGTTGAGGTAGTTAAAGTTATTTTAGATAATAGAGAGGAAATTGTTTGTACACCTGATCACCTAGTTATGACAAGAGATGGCAGTTACAAAAAAGCAAAAGACCTCACAAACAAAGATTCACTTATGCCCCTGAGAAAACAACTCTCAAGATTAGGAAAAAGAATCACTATTAAAGATTATGAGTTGGTTTATGACAATAAAGATCATCGATGGATATTTACACACATTTTATCAGATAATTGGAATATCGAACACGATGTTTATTCCACCAAACGTGGAGCAGATAGACACCATATTGATTTTAACAAACTAAATAATAATCCAACGAATCTTACTAGAATGGAAAAACAACGACATATGAAATATCATAGAGATCTTGCAAGTATGACAATCCATTCCGAAGAAGCTAAAGAGAAATGCAGGCAGATCAAACAATCTAAAGAATTTAGAGAGAAAATGAGTAAAAGAATGAGAAATCCAAAAACCAGGAAAATTTTAAGTGAACAGGCAAAAGCACAATGGCAGGATCTAGAATATAAAGAATATATGAAAAATAAATACTTAGAGTTTTATTACGCAAATGAAGAATATCAAGCAGAAGTATTAAAACGTCTTTCTGAAGAACAAAAAAAGTATTGGGCTGAAGAAGAAAATAGAGAATGTCAGTCAAAAAGAGTAAAAGAATTTTTCGAAAAACATCCTGAAAGACGAACTCACCTATCTACAATTGCCAAAAAACAGTGGCAAGATCCAGAGTTACTCGAATGGAGAAGTGAAAAAACAAAAGAACAATGGACTCCTGAATTCAGAGAAAAACGAATAAAAACATATAATGAAACATATTATAGAAAGACTATAAAAGCATTACATGAAGTATTTGAAAAACATGAAGAAATAAATGTAGAAGAATATAATAATCTAAGGGGACAGAGGAATGATAAAACACTACTTAGATTTGACACGTTTGTTAAAAGATTTTTCGCAGGAAACAATGAGGGCGCTATAGAAGCAGTATCAAATTACAATCACAAAATCGTTGATATTATTCAGTTAAATGAGAAAATAGATGTATATGATATAGAAGTGCCAAACACACATAACTTTGCGTTAGCAAGTGGGATTTTTGTTCATAACAGTGCAAAGCAAGGCAGAGATCGTAAATTTCAGGCTATTTTACCACTCAGAGGTAAGATTCTTAATGTTGAAAAAGCTCGTATGGATAGAATCCTAAAAAACAATGAAATCCTTGCTCTTATCACGGCTACTGGTACCAGTATCGGTGAAGAGTTTGATATTGAAAAAGCCAGATATCATAAGATAATCATCATGACTGATGCTGATGTCGATGGAGAGCACATCAGGACGTTGTTGCTGACCTTTTTTTTCCGTTATATGCGACCATTGATCGAAGAGGGTTATCTATATATTGCTCAGCCTCCATTGTATAAGGTCAGTAAAGGTAAACAGGTTGCTTATGCGTTCACTGATCGGGAAAAACAACAAAAAATAGAGGAGTTTGGTGGGACTGGTGCAGGAATTCAGCGTTATAAAGGTCTTGGTGAGATGAATCCAGGGCAGTTGTGGGAGACAACTATGGATCCTGAGAATCGTATGACTGTGAAAGTAACTGTTGATGATGCAGTAGAAGCAGATGAATTGTTCACAATTTTAATGGGGGAAAAAGTAGAGCCACGTCGTGAGTTTATTGAAACTCATGCTAAAGAGGTGACTAACCTAGATATCTAGGAGGTTTGATTTACTATGACTGATGAAACAGAACCCCAGAAAGAATATGTCCGAACAATTGAATCTGAGATGAAACGTGCATTCATAGATTACTCTATGAGTGTTATTATGAGTCGAGCACTTCCAGATGTAAGAGATGGTTTGAAACCTGTTCATAGGCGTATTTTGTATGCAATGAATGATATGGGACTTACAAGCCGTAGTTCTTATAAGAAATCTGCTCGTCTAGTGGGCGAAGTACTTGGTAAATATCATCCACATGGTGACCAAGCAGTATATGACAGTATGGTTCGTATGGCTCAGGATTTCAGCCTTCGATACCCTCTTGTTGATGGTCAAGGTAATTTTGGTAGCGTCGATGGCGATAGTGCTGCTGCGATGCGTTATTGTGTTACGGGAGATACTCTTTTATTGACAGAATATGGGATGATGGAAATTCAGGATGTTTCAGAAGAGGTTGAAACAGATATCGACCTGAACATTATGAATTATCAAAATACTGTCATGAAAGCTTCTAAATTTTTCAATTCTGGTAAACATCCTACAATTCATTTAGCAACAGTACAAGGGTTTGAGTTAGAAGGATCCTTTAATCACCCTGTGTTAACTTGGGTTATTGATGGGGGAATACCCCATATTAAATGGAAAGCACTTGAAGATATAACTGATAATGATTATGTTGTATTAAATAGAAAAACGAATTTGTTTAATACTGAGAATGTTGGATTACAATCATATTATCCAGATGTGGTTAAAAATCAGCGGATTTTTGATTTACCAAAGGTTATGAATAAAGAGCTTGGTTTTTTACTTGGGGCTCTTGTTTCTGAGGGTAGTTTTCATAATAATCAGATTTTGTTTAATAATTTAGATAATGAATTCTATGGACTTGTGAAGCAAAGTATTTTGAGTCAATTTGAAAATATTCATTTGTATGAGAGAGAACTTAGAAAATCTCATTGTGTTGAATTAAGTATATATTATAAACAGATTGTTGATTTTTTGATTAACATTGGTTTGACAAATGTAAAATCTGATGAAAAAGAGATTCCTCATACTATATTTAAAGCAAAAAAAGAGATTGTGGCTAGCTTTTTAAGAGGACTTTTTGAAGGAGATGGATCTGTTTGTTTTAAAACAGATAAAAGACATGGTGGTAACTCAATTGAATTAACCTATAATTCTAAAAGTAAAAAACTTATCGATCAATTAAAAACACTTCTTTTAAATTTTGGAATTGTTACAACCCAACCTTATGTTGATAAGAGAAGCAATTGTTATAAGTTGATTATTTCTGACGCATCTAATATTAAAAAGTTTAGAGATGAAATTAATTTTGCTTGTTCTAAGAAATCTTGTATTTTAGAAAAAATCGATGAAATGAATAATACTCGGATGAGTAAAAATGATTATATTCCTTTTTTAAGTGAATATCTGAGAAAAAAATATGATAATGAGGTTATTAAACGATTTAATTTTGATAGGTATAACAAGTTAAAGGAAAAATATGACACGCTTGTCAGTATTGTTGATACGTTTGATAAAAAACTTCTTGATGATCTTTTAAAATATGAATATTTTTTCAATCAGGTAAAAGAAATTCAACCGACAAATCAGGAAAAAAATGTCTATTCCTTACGGGTTGATAACAATTGCCATTCCTTTATAGCAAATGGGTTTACCAATCATAATACAGAATCTCGTATGTCAAAAATTTCTGCTTTTATGTTACAAGACATTGAAAAAGGTACTGTTGATTGGGCTGATAATTTTGATGGTAGTTTAAAAGAACCAGTTATGCTCCCTGCAGTTCTTCCTAATTTGTTGATTAATGGTTCATCTGGTATAGCAGTTGGTATGGCCACAAACATGGCACCCCATAATATCACTGAGGTCATTGATGGCACTATTCGCATTATTGATGAACCAGATATTTCAACTATTGATCTGATGGAGATCATCCATGGTCCTGATTTCCCCACAGGCGGTATTATCTATGGTAAAGGAGGAATTCTTTCTGCATATTCCGAAGGAAAAGGACTTGTTCGCGTTCGATCACGCACCCATATCGAAGGAGAGGATAGGAAAAAAATAATCATTACAGAACTTCCTTACCAGGTGAATAAAGCCAATCTTTTGAAAAACATTGCAGTTCTTGTAAAAGATAAAAAAATTGAGGGCATCTCTGATCTTCGTGATGAAAGTGACCGAGATGGGATGAGAGTCGTTATTGAGTTGAAACGAGATGCAATAGAAGATGTTGTTTTATCGCAACTTTTCAAACACACTGAAATGCAGACAACATTTGGTATCAACAATTTAGCAATCGTTGACGGTGCTCCAAAAGTTCTTACATTAAAAGAAATTATTCAACATTACATTGAATATCGCGTAGTAGTTATTACTCGTCGCACAACATATGATTTAAACAAAGCTAAGGAGAAAATGCATATTTTAGAAGGGTTCATGATTGCCCTTAAAAATATTGATGAGATAATCAAGATAATTCGTGCGAGTAAAACAGCCGAAGAGGCTAAAAACAAATTGATGGAAAGATTTGAATTTTCTGAAAAACAAGTCAAAGCAATTCTTGAGATGAGACTTCAGAAACTTACGGGAATGGAAATTGAAAAAGTAGAGATAGATTATAACGAAACAAAACAGCTAATAGAAGAACTAGAAGAACTTCTTGGTGACAGGCAAAACATATTAGATGAGATGAAAAGAGAGCTACTAGAGATAAAAGAAAAGTTTGGAGACGAACGCCGTACTGAGATCGTTGAGGGAGAAATCGATATTGACATGGAGGACCTTATCCCAGAACATGAGGTTGTTATTACAATCACAGAATCAGGATACATAAAACGCATTCCAACTGAAACATATAGGACACAACACCGTGGTGGAAAAGGCCTCGTAGGTATGAAAACAAAGGAGGAAGACATTGTTGTTGACTCTTTTATTACGTCCACACACGATTATATCATGTTTTTCACAAATCATGGAAAGACATTCTGGCTTAAGGGGTATAAAATTCCTGAAGGGAGCAGACACCATAAAGGAAAAGCAATAATCAATCTTTTACCAAGACTTGAGGACGGAGAATATGTAGAGACCGCCATTCCAATTCCTGAGTTTGATGATGAACATTATCTTGTATTTTCTACAAAAAAAGGTACAATTAAAAAAACAGTTCTATCTGCATATAAACACATCAGAGTTAACGGAATCAAGGCAATCAATTTGGATGATGATGACGAACTCATTAGCACCAAACTATCAGATGGAGAACAAACCATTATGATTGCCTCAGCAAATGGCCAAGCATGCCGGTTCAACGAAGAAGAGGCAAGACCAATAGGACGTTCGACACGAGGTGTCCGAGGTATTCGTCTAAACAAAGGCGATGAAGTAGTTTCAATGGCAGTTGTAGGAGAAGAGGGTAACCTACTTACAATAACTGAAAATGGATTTGGAAAAAGATCCCCAATTCAGGACTATAGAAAAACACATCGTGGAAGTAAGGGAGTAAGAACCATTGTTACCAATGAAAGAAATGGAAAAGTACTCTTTGTAAGAGAAGCCTCTGACGAGGAGGAGATTATGCTAACTACTAAAAATGGTATGATGGTGCGGATTCCCGTAAAAGATATAAGAATACAGGGAAGAAACACGATGGGCGTTAGAATAATGAGACTTAACGAAGGTGACAAAGTAGTCTCAGTCGCAAAAATAATGGAAAGTAATGGCGAAGAGGATAATTCTGCTGAACCTGAAGAAGAATGATCTTTAGATTTTACCCATTGTTTACAGATTGATATGGGTTAAATGCGGGATCGCCGTAAAGCGTAAATTCATGTAGCGCTACATATTTTTTATCTAGCGTTCTTGTTCTTTCATTTCTGACTAGATTACTATTTTCTGTAGATTTTAAAAATTCCTGATCTATTTGACTGTAACCAGTTGAAAATGTAAGTGGAGGTGTCCACAAAAATGTTGAGTTTGCATCTTTTTCAAGATAGACGTTTTTTGCATTTCTAAGTGCAAGTCCTGTTGACGCATCATGTTCTATCAACTCAATTATGAAGTCCTCTGCTATTACTGCACCAAAGTGTGCATCAGGATATTTGCCCTTCAAAAGGAGATCGATTGTGGCTTTCATGAATCCAAGAGTACCAATACCCCATCCGCCAGGTAATGGTCGCGGTTCAAGATATCCTGGATCAGCAGTTACACGAGTTGCACCTATGTATGCATTGACACCAGCATGAAGAAATGTTTGTGAAATCGTGTTTTCCGGTTCTAACCCATCGGTTCGACCAGTAATACAGCTTACAATAAACATAACTGATGGTCCGTACTCCATGTTTTCCACACCGCGCACATCAAATGCACCTTTGGCGCTCAGTCCGCTACGAATCTGTGGGTAAATCCGAGTGATCGGTGTAATTAAAGGAAATCCTCTAGCATCCATGAGAACGTCTCCATGTTCAAACAGATTATAGGATCCATGGGCAAAACTGAAAATCAGATTGCTGTCCATTTGATCCTGGCCACCAGTCACTTTGGTATCAGAATTTAAACGGTAAATGTAATTCTTTGGAAATAGCAATCTATTTAATAAACCGGCTTTCTCGATGAGTTCAATATCTTCTTTTGAAAATCCTTCTCGTTGTGATTCTAACAGAAATGTGCTTTTCGTATTGGTAAAACCAGCATCCATGAAATTATGCAATCTGAGATTAATAAAGGTGCTTTCACCAGTAGGGAATTTTGTTGGTTCTCCTCGCCCACCATAAAGCATATGACTCAAGCGGGTGGCAATTGGCAAGTTTTGGAATTCGAGGCCACATCCAGTCGACACTAACGCATTGTCTTTCCACGAATCCATGGCATCGACGATGTTATAATAGAAAAATGTTCGAGCGATAAGTGCACTTGCATCTTGTACATCTCGTCCAGTGACTCGTCCAACGATATTCTCCTGGAACGGCCAATAACTGTAGGTGTCATTTTCTGGATCTGTGGAATCTGGATCGACGTTGCCATATATGAAATCACTAGGCAACGCAAACCCCATCAGATACGCCCCATTATCATCCGGTCGTCCATCTGGGTTGTAGTAAAAGTACATTGGAACCATAGTTGGATCTGCTGCAATAGCTATATATAAAGGAGTCTCCGCATAATAATCCCGTAAATCCTCAAGAGGTGACTCCTCAATTCCAGCTAAATCAGCAAGAAGAACGTTAAGTTCATCGTGAATAGCCCATGTGTGTTGATTGGATGGTTCGATAAGAT
>RCNB010001390.1_pt1 | contig 15194 bp, 14 predicted proteins | sample 2041321 | NCBI WGS metagenome assembly RCNB01 (sample SAMN09708232, study PRJNA481090) | Marine sediment metagenome, whole genome shotgun sequencing project. | reverse complement strand
GGAATTGGAAAATTTCCAGAGAATTTTCTATTATTCAAAGAATCGCTAATCGTGATAAATGGGACTGAAGAAGCTGAGGTAGTATGCATATCCAAAAAATAGAATGGACCTGGTTCTTTTAATATTTCTTGAATTATCAGAAAGATATCTTTTTGTTCTCTTGACTCCAAGAGTTTAATGGTATCACCATTTTTAAATCGGTCTATGTCATCAATTCGCCAAATTCTATTAAGATCAACATCCTCAAAACGAATCCCCTTACTCAACGCATTTATATTCCCAAGTATCAAGTGAAGATTCCCACTAAACTTCAAATTGTATTTTTTTATCTTTTCAATGACCAAATGCGCAGCATGCACGCCTGCTTTTTCATTCCCATGGATCCCAGCAAAAATAACCACGGTAGGACTGTTTTCTGTCCCGTAGAACTCTCCTAATATTCTGTTATCATGAGAAAAATGTAATACGTTTTTGTTCGTGGTTTCTCTCATAATCTAAGAAGGGAGTAATTTATAAAAGTCATTCTTGGTCAAAATACCAACAAGGTGTTCAAGTTCAATAATTGGTAAGCATCCAATATTGTTATCAATCATTATTTTATTTGCCTTCTCTATTGATGTTTCTGAATCAACTGTAATAATGTCCTTTACCATAATATCCTTGGCAACAATTATATTGGTGTCTTGTCCTTTTATATCTAAGATATTTGTTTTAGTAATCAATCCAGTGAGTCTATTATTATCATCCACCACTGGGATATGATGAATATTTTTCCATTCCATTATTTTAGAGACAAGTTCTACAAGGTCATTTTCCTTTACAACAAATACTTCAGTGGTCATAAATTTTTCAAGCTTGGTAATTCCTACATCTAAATTTAAGACGTCATTATCCTTTGCTATTTTCCATTCATGGACAGGTCTTCCTGATTTTTGATTTTTATATAAGTGAGCAGTTAATGTGGCATTAGCAATATCCTTGGTCATCTTGGTTTTTAAGATTCGGTTGCTATGTTTTAGCCACTGAGCTCCAGTATGTCTTGTTTCAGCTCTTTTTTCAATTATTGCTAGATATTTATCAATGTCCCTTTTATCAATTTGCGACTTTGATAGGCCTTCATACGCGATAGGAATTAATTCCTCTAAAATAAGTCTTTGGGCTGAAATTCCTTTTCCAAACCAGTTAAAATAGGTATTGATCCCTGTTCTGGCTGCATTCACAAAATTTCCTTTTACTTCATTGAACGGAGTTGATTCATTCAAATTTTTATACCTGTCTGGCATTCCCTGCATTATGCCAATCCAAAAAAGAGCGTTGGCAACTTCATCCTTAACGGTAGGCCCTGCTGGTATATACCGATTTTCTATTCGCATATGTGGAACACCATTATTCTGCCCATAGCACATGCGATTCCATCTATAAATGGTTCCATTATGAATTCCAATTGCCTCTAATTTGGGTATCTCACCCTTATTTAATTTTGCTACAGCATCTTCCTTTAAATCTGTGGTTAACAAGGGTGTATATCTTACAATATCATCTTGGTAGAGCTCAATAATTGATTTCTTTATCCAGTTACTACCAAATGATACTCGTGGTTTTTGTTCACGAAGTAAATATGACTTATTTCTTAAATCCACACTTTGCTGAAACAGGGCAATTCTGGTTTCACTCCACAATTCCCTTCCCAGTAATAAAGGTGAATTGGCTGAAATTGACAACATTGGTCCCGCAATAGCTTGGGCCCAATTATACTTATCAACCATCTCATTCACAGGTATTTGAAGATGGACTTGAAAACTAGTATTACATGCTTCAAATAGAATTGATTTATGATTTATAATCAGCTCATCCACTCCTTTTATCTTGAGCATAAAATCATCTCCTCTAATATCCTTCAATATTTTATTCAAGACCCTATACCTTTGATGAGGTGTGATATTTTTGAATACCATATCACGCTTTCTTAGGGTAGGTAGAATCCCGGTAAGAATTATTTTAGTCTCGTCTAATGCATTGGCTACAGTATCCCCATGAGATATAAGTTTGGTAAGATCCCTATCAATTTGGGAGAAACAATCGTTTTTAAGCTCAAGTGGATCTAAGTTGATTTCTAGATTAAAGAGCGCCAGTTCTGTAGTGAAATGCGGATCATTAATTTGCTCAAGTACCTCAAGCGCGTTACAAGAGGGTCTAAAATTTTTATCGACAAGGCATAATTCTTGCTCTGCACCAACTCTTTGGATTTTTTTCTCAAAAAGATCCTCCTCAAGCATTATTTCAAGAGCCTTTACATCGTTTAATAAATGATATAAAAAGTTCTTTCTTTCCCTTAAACTTTCAATTGCTTTTACTGCTTGCGAGCCCATTCCTGGCATATTTACCTAGTAAATGTATGGCAAATATGCTCAGGATTAAATGATTATTATCATGTATAAATGAAGACTATACCCTTGAAAAAAGAGGTTTGTTCTTCATAAGATCATTTACTTTTATAGCAACTTGCTCCAAAATGGCTTCGTCTTCAAAGTTATTAATCACTTCGTCAATGAGGTCAACAATAACAGTCATGTCATTTTCAACAAGACCCCTGGTTGTTATAGCAGCCGATCCTACTCGAATTCCAGATGTAATAAAAGGAGATTTATCATCAAACGGAACCATGTTTTTATTTACTGTAATGTCCGCTTTAACAAGCGCATTTTCAGCTTCCTTACCCGTTATATTTTTGTTTCTTAAATCAATGAGCATCATATGATTATCTGTTCCTCCTGAAATGATATGATAATCCTTGGCAACAAGCGCCTTGGCCATGGCGGCTGCATTTTTCTTTACTTGTATCTGATAGTTGAGAAACTCATCAGTTAAAGCCTCCCCAAAAGCTATTGCTTTTGCTGCAATAATATGCTCTAAAGGGCCTCCTTGGGTTCCAGGGAAAACTGCCGAATTCAATAAAGTACTCATCATTTTAACCTTCCCTTTTGGTGTTTTTTCTCCAAAAGGATTTTCAAAATCTTTACCAAGCATGATAATACCGCCTCTTGGTCCTCTGAGGGTTTTATGCGTAGTTGTTGTTACAATATGACAATGAGGCATCGGATCATTTAATATCCCTTTGGCTATTAAACCTGCTGGGTGTGATATATCTGCAAGTAAGATCGCTCCAACACTGTCAGCAATTTCTCTAAATCTTTTAAAATTAATATCTCTAGAATAAGCAGATGCTCCAGCAATAATTAATTGTGGTTTCACTTCACTCGCTTTTTCCTGAATTTTATCATAATTCAAAACTCCGGTTTCTCTTTCAACACCGTAAAAAGAAGTCTTATACAACTTCCCAGAAAAATTCACTGGAGATCCATGAGTTAAATGCCCACCATGAGACAAATCAAAACCAAGTATCCTATCTCCTGCATTCAATACGGCCTGAAAGGCAGCTGTATTAGCTTGTGACCCTGAATGAGGTTGCACATTTACATATTCTGCATTGAATAAGGTCTTTGCTCTATCAATAGCTATTTGTTCCACCTGATCTACTACTTCGCAACCACCATAGTATCGTTTACCAGGATATCCTTCAGCATATTTGTTGGTCAAAATGGAGCCCGCAGCCTCCATTACTTGTTCACTTACAAAATTTTCTGAAGCAATTAATTCCAATCCATTAGTTTGTCTTTCCTTTTCCTCAGATATCAGGTCAAAAATTATTTGATCACGGCTCATAAATACAGTTTTATTTATAAAGTTAAAATTCGTCACAAAAGTAATAAATTCATCGTTCATATATGGAGAAACTTCTATATTTGAAATGAAATAATTGTATTCTTAAATTCTGGATATTTTTTTATTAAATTCTCAATAATCATGAAGATAACAGCTAACAATCCAAATAGAAAATCCTGGTTAAATGTAGACAAGGATTCCGATTTTCCTATTCAAAATATTCCTTTCGGTGTTTTTTTAACAAAGGACGATATTACAACCATAGGTTCTAGAATTGGAAACTATGCCATTGACCTTGCAGCCTTGCAGCAATTGGGTTATTTCGAAGGAATTCCTCTTACAGATGATATTTTCATGCAAGACTCCTTGAATGATTTTATCGCAGATGGACTAACTACATGGCGCTTAGTAAGGAATAGGATCGCCCACATCTTTGATCTTGAAAATAAAAAATTACAGCATAACAAAGCACATAAGAAAGTTGTTATTTTTAATATAGATGAAATAGAAATGCTTCTCCCGGTTGAAATTGGTGATTATACTGATTTCTATTCTAGTAAGGATCATGCCACGAATGTGGGTACTATGTTTCGGGATCCTGAAAATGCCCTACTCCCGAATTGGGTGCATATTCCGGTAGGTTATCACGGAAGAGCGTCTTCAATAGTAGTTTCAGGAACCAAAGTTCGCAGACCTTTGGGGCAGACCATGCCACAGGGTGCTTCAACACCTGTTTTTGGTCCCTCTAAATTGTTAGATTTTGAAGTAGAAATGGGCTTTATTACTACTGATGCAAATAAACTCGGCAAAGCCATTGAAGTTGATGAGGCTAGAAATCATATTTTTGGAATGGTACTGCTTAATGATTGGAGCGCCAGAGATATACAAAAATGGGAATATGTTCCATTAGGCCCTTTTCTTGCCAAAAATTTTGCTTCAACAATATCACCCTGGATAGTAACACTAGATGCCTTAGAACCTTTCAAGGTGGATGGACCGATTCAAGACCCAAAACCGCTTCCCTATTTAGTTGAAGAGGGTCAAACCAGTTATGATATCAATATTAAAACTTCGATTAAACCTAAAAAGCAAGAAGAGACCCAAATAAGCAAAACAAACTTCAAAAATTTGTACTGGAGTATTGCCCAACAATTAGCGCATCAAACCGTCAATGGCTGTAACGTTAGAGCTGGTGATTTATATGGTAGTGGCACTATTTCAGGAAAAGAAAAAACGAGTTATGGCTCTATGCTTGAATTGACATGGAAAGGTACTGAACCGCTTATCATGTCTGATGGTTCTGAGAGAAAATTCATTCATGACGGTGACACTGTAATTATGAGAGCTTATTGTAAACACAAAGGACTGAGAATAGGTTTTGGAGAATGCACAGGTAAGATCAAAAAAGCCAGAAATTTTGACAAAGACTGAGCCTAAATCTTCTATAAATCAGGAATTATATTAAGTAAAGCATGGTGAGAATCATGAGCGACAACCTTAGCATCTTTAATTACTATAAGTTGAGGCGATTCATGCGGTATCTTTAATTCTTCTGCCAACCAATTAGATAATTCACGGTGACCTTGTATATGCAGATAAAAATAAGATTCATCCCTTTCATTTATTTGCTTTTCAAAACGTGTCAGAACCATTGAACTGATTCCGCATCGACTGCTATGCTTAAATATGAAGACTGGTTTTTCGTGTGATAAATCCAGAATTTCCTCCCATTGCTCTTTTTGTTCTAAACCAATTCTAATCGACTGGCCATTAGGCTTATTATCTTTTCCTGACTTAAAAAATTCAAACATGTTTTTAAACGTTTTTAGTTAATTCAATTAGGGTGATTTCTGGCCAAATTCCAACCCTTCCCGGAAAGCCCAAAAACCCAAATCCTCTGTTGACATATAAAAGTTGCTTCTTTTTCTTATAAAGACCTGCCCATTGAGGGTATATATACTTAATAGGACTCCACTTAAACCCAGGAATATCAACCCCAAATTGCATTCCATGTGTATGACCCGACAAAGTCAAATCAATATGAACGGGATGATCAATTACTTTTTTATCCCAATGTGTAGGATCGTGGCTCATCAATATTTTAAACTGTTCGGATTCTTTCCCCTCCAATGCTAAATCAAGATCACCTCTTTGCGGAAAGGGAGGGTTACCCCAATTTTCAACACCATAGATTCCTATAGAATCATCTCCTTTACTTATTATCGCATTCTTATTATTAAGCAACTTAAAACCCATTTCTTTCTGAAACTTATAAAGCAAGTTCATGTTCTCGTTTTTAGCTTCAGAAGATTCCCATTGTTTATAATCGCCATAGTCGTGATTACCTAAAACGGAATATACACCATGCGATGCATGCAGGTCTTTAAAATTTTCGATATAAGGTAAGATTTCTCGAGAATCATTATTCACTAAATCACCAGTAAATAGTATAACATCAGCCTCCTGTTTATTAACTAGTGCTATCCCGTCATTGATGGCCTCTATATTATCAAAACTACCCGAATGAATATCTGAGATTTGAACAATTTTAAATCCTTCAAAAGCCTTGGGTAAATTATCAAAAGATAACTTCACTTTATTAACCCTAAAATTATATTTTCCCTTTGTGATACCATATAACATAGAAGCAAACGGGATACCAGCAACGATCAATCCAGCACTCCTGACAAACCCTCTTCTACCCGGCCTGCTTACTTTTTCTTTATCTGAATTGAACAAGCTAACAATGGTCGTCAACATCACTGAAAGCAGCCTGTATACATCCTCAAATAAAAAAAACACGATCAATAGTATCTTAAAAACCATAAAAGAGAAGAAGTATCCAATAAATAGATTAGGAACCAATGAAACATTTAAGGGCTTTGAAGTAAAATAAAAGTATAAATAATAAAAACCAACATAAGCTATAACTACAGAACCTAGATAGGCCATATTTAAATACAATCTGTATTTACTTTCACGAATACTTTTCCGCAGGGCCCAATAGACATAAATATCCATGGCTATGAAAACGATAAGTGTCCATATAATACTAATTGAAATATTTCTTGTCGACATCTATACTTTTCTTCTCTTTTTCTCTGTTCTAATCAGATCCAATTCTCTATTTGTTTGTCCGGCTACAGATGTATTCTCTTCTGCCCTTCTAATTAAATAAGGCATCACATCTTTGACAGGGCCAAAAGGAAGGTACTTTGCTACGTTAAAACCTTGATTCGCCAAATTATAAGAAATATTATCACTCATTCCATACAATTGTCCAAACCACAATCGATTATCAGATTTATTATAACTGGAGTTTTCTATAAGATCCATGAATAGATATGAACTGTCTTCGTTATGGGTCCCACAGAAAATAGCCATATCATTCAAATTATCAAACATATAGTTAAGAACAATATTAAAATTCTTATCAGTTTCAATCTTTGAAGCACAAATTGGGTCTACATAGTTTTTTTCTTCAGCTCGCTCCCTTTCCTTTTCCATATAAGCTCCTCTTACAAGCTTCATACCAATTTTAAACCCTTTTTCTTTGGCCCTTTGATGAAGGCCTTTCAAATATTCAAGTCTATCGTGCCTATATAACTGTAAAGTGCTAAATATGATAACTTTGTCTTTATTATACTTCTCCATCAATGATTCCATTAAATCGTCCGCAGCATCCTGCATCCAACTCTCCTCTGCATCCACAAGTAAACATTCATTCTTATCATAACACGCCTTTCCTACTTTCTCAAATCTTTCAACAACTCTTGACCATTCGAGCTTCTCGTTTTCATTGAGTTCAATTTTCTCAGTAATCTTTCTGTACAGATCGAATCTGCCAAAACCACTAGGTTTGAAAACTGCAAAAGGCATGGCATCTTTTTCATTGACAAAATTGATTAAAAAAAGTGTTTTTTCTAATACAAGGTCAAATTGAGCCTCTTCTTCCTTTCCTTCAACAGAATAGTCTAGAACCGAATGCACTTTCTTTGCGTACATCCTTTCAATAATTGGCATGCAATCAAGTTCATTAACGCCTCCACAGAAATGGTCAAAAACTGTTGACCTGATCAATCCTTCTACAGGAAGTGAAGATTTTAAGGCAAACTTCGTCACGGCAGTCCCAATCTTCACCAACGGTTCGCTTTTAATTAATCTAAACAAAAAATAAGCTCTTTCAAGTTCAGAATCAGATTTTAAACTAAAAGCCACTTCAGTATTATTAAAAAGTTTCTCCATGCTAATTTGTTTTTTGTAAAGATACCTAGAGTGATTTATTTTTTTCAAATATTTCACCGTTATTTGCAGGATAAAATTCATTTTTATGAAGTCAATCTTATCTACGAATTATTACGTGCATTTTGAACAAAATGCCTATACTAATTTGGGTCAATATCTCAAGGTGAATTTTCATTCTAAAATATTCCTTCTCGTAGATACAAATACCAAAACTCATTGTCTTCCTTTATTTCTTGAAAAATCTAATTTAACATCAAAAGTGGAAATTATTGAGATTCCTGCTGGAGAGATCCATAAAAACATAGATACTTGTAACCTACTGTGGAATAAACTTTCTGACCTAGGTGCTGACCGTAAATCTTTAATGATTAATTTAGGAGGTGGCGTGATTACTGATATGGGTGGCTTTGTAGCTTCGACCTTTAAGAGAGGTGTCAAATTTATCAATATTCCAACAACACTATTGAGCATGGTAGATGCATCAGTTGGTGGAAAAACAGGTGTCGACTTAGGCGCACTAAAAAATCAAATTGGGCTTTTTAGCAACCCGGAAATGGTGCTAATTGATATGGGGTTTTTAAACACGGTATCACAACGAGAAATGAGATCTGGTTTGGCGGAAATTATTAAATACGGATTCACTTTTGACAAAGAACTTTGGCAGACCATTAAAGGTTTCAATGACCTTGACATGAAGGTCATCAAACAATTAGTTTACAGATCTGTTGAAATAAAAAACGATGTTGTACTTCAGGATCTTTTAGAAAATAGTCTGAGGAAGTCGCTAAATTTCGGGCATACAATTGGTCATGCCATTGAGTCCTATTTTCTGGAGTCTCCCGAAAAGAAAAGTTTGACACATGGAGAAGCAATAGCTGTTGGGATGGTAATCGAATTATATTACTCTTCTAGAAAATTTGATTTTCCAATGCTCTACACCGATGAACTAAAGCTATTTGTAAATGATTTTTACGGGAAAGTCCCTATTGAAGATCAAGACATACCAAAGATTATTGATCTAATGAAATATGACAAAAAGAATGTTAGCGGCAAGGTGAATTTTGTCCTGCTTGACACTTTGGAACATTGTAAATTAGATGTGCAATTGAGCGCTGATATGATAAGAGATGGCGTAGATTTCTATATGAAAAATTAAAAATAATTTTTCCTTTTAAAAACCATTTTTTATGACCCTTTCATACATGCTAACATATTTAGGCAATATTGTTTCAATTGAAAATTGATGGGCACTTTCAAAAGCTTGCTTTTTAAATTTATCAAGACGATCTTCGTCACTCAAAAGATATATTGCGTTTTTTGCCATATCATCAACATCTCCTACATCACTCAGAAACCCGGTTACTCCATGATAGTTAACCTCTGACAAACCGCCAGTATTACTTGAAATTACAGGAGTATGTGCTGCCATTGCCTCCAGAGCGGCTAAACCGAAACTTTCAGTTTCAGAGGGTAAGAGGAATAAATCCGTCAAACATAAAATTTTTCTTATTTCATCGCTTTTACCCAGAAACAAAACTTTATCCTTTACCCCTAATTCTTTGGCTAATAAGTCAGCCTTTTCTTTATCTGGTCCGTCACCAACCAAAATTAGTTTGGAGGGTATTTCTTTTTGAACCTTATGAAAAATACGAATAACATCAAGAACTCTTTTCACGGGTCTTAAGTTACTCACATGCGCTAAAATTTTCTCATCAGAATCAGCCAAAGTATCCCTCATGCATTCCTCATCACTCCATGAAGCTTGTTTTTCAAAATCTATAAAATTATAAATTACTTCAATATTTTTTTTGATATTGAACAAACGCAGGGTATCCGACTTTAAGCTGTTAGAAACCGTTGTTACTGCATCTGAATGATTAATACTGAACTCAACTGCAGGCTTATACACAGGATGGCTTCCAACCAATGTTATATCAGTTCCGTGTAAAGTTGTAACAATTGGAATATCAATGCCAACGTCTTTCAGCATTTGTTTAGCCATATAAGCCGCATAAGCATGAGGAATTGCATAATGAACGTGTAACACATCCAAATCATACTTCTCGACAGACTCAACTAATTTACTTGAGAGTGCCAAATTATAAGGTTGGTAATGAAATAGTGGATAGTTTTCAACAAACACTTCATGAAAATGAAGATTGTGACTTAGAAAATTGAGCTTCACAGGTTGATGAGAAGTTATAAAATGCACCTGATGCCCCTTTTGAGCTAAGGCAATTCCCAACTCTGTTGCCACTACTCCACTTCCGCCGTAAGTGGGATAACATACTATTCCTATATTCATACAAAACTTTTTATGCTTTTAACAGACGTAAGAATAAAAAATACTTACTCCTAGAGCTATTTTCTGGTTTCAATTCTATCTGATTAACTAGCGTATTCACATTTAAAATCGCCCATATGTATTGCAAGAATAATTGTAAATTCGTATTTGTAAAAATATGCTTTTAAATGGAGTTTGACTATTTTTTATCATTGATTTCTAAGATCGAAGACACACAATTAGGAGGCTTCGCGTCACATGCAAAAATGATTCCTAAAGAACGAAAACTTTTAAAAAAAATAGAATTGGAATCTGCCAACCCCAGAAAAGCTGCTGTGCTCGCGTTATTTTATCCTGACCAAAGCAATCTAACATGCTTTTTACTCATACTGAGGGCCTCATATGATGGAACCCATTCTTCTCAAATATCTTTCCCAGGGGGAAAGTATGAACTTTCAGATGGTCATCTTGAAACGACAGCTCTTAGAGAAACTTCCGAAGAAGTAGGAATTAATATAAATGAAATAAGTATCGGAAGACAACTTACTGACACCTATATTCCACCTAGTAATTTTCTGGTTCGCCCATTTATTGGTTTTACCGAAACAAGACCTTCTTTTGAAATAAATCATGAGGTTGAAGATCTTATTGAAGTAAAGCTGACCGATTTACTTGATGAGGGTTCTGTAACTACAAAGAATTTATCGACTAGTTATATGAAAAATATTGATGTCCCTTGCTTTAACTTAAACAAAAAAGTGGTTTGGGGAGCAACTGCTATGATGTTGAGTGAAATTAAAGACCTAATCAAAGCTAATCTTCATTAATTTTTTTAAGTTTGTTGCGCAAATAGTTAAGAATGGCATTATTTAAGAAGGATGTATTTGGAAATAGTCTTTTTCTAAAAAAAACATTGATTCGTGTTATGGGCTTGTTTTCCCACCGTAGATACAGGGGGTTCAATAAGTTGCATATCGAAGGCTCGGAAATTATTCGGGACCTGCCGGATAATAATGTCCTTTTTGTAGCTAATCACCAAACGTATTTTGCAGATGTGGCAGCTATGCTACACGTGTTTAATGCAGCTTTAAGTGGAAGAGTTGATACGATCAAGGACGTTGGTTATTTATGGCAGCCCAAATTAAATATTTATTTTGTTGCAGCAAAAGAAACCATGCGATCCGGGTTGTTACCAAAAATAATGGCCTATGGAGGATCTATTTCTATTGAAAGGACCTGGAGAGAAAAAGGTAAGGATATTAATAAAAAAGTTAAATTATCTGACGTTTCAAATATAACTACGGCTCTAAAAGATGGTTGGGTGATTACATTCCCACAAGGAACAACAACACCATTTAAGCCGATTAGAAGAGGAACTGCACATATTATTAGACAAAACAAACCCATTGTAATCCCAATCGTAATTGATGGTTTCAGACGATCGTTTGATAAAAAAGGCCTAATGATAAAGAAGAGAGGAATACTTCAATCAATGGTCATCAAAAAACCAATGGATATTGATTATGAAAATGATTCAGTTGAGAAAATCGTAGAAAAATTGCAATATGCTATTGAGCAACACCCTTCTTTTTTAAAGGTCAATAAGGTAGACGATTATCACAAAAGTGAAAAAGAACTCAATAAAAAGAGAGAGTTCTGGGACATGTATTAGAAAAAACATCCACTTTGAGGTGGATGTTTTTTTTACTTAAATCAATGAGCCAACCAAGCTTTAAGCATCCAAACAGTCTTTTCTTGTTCAGACACAAAATCACTCATCATTGAATTGGTTCCTTCATCATCTGCAGCATCAGATTGATTCAATATTCCTCTTTCGATTTCTATCAAAGTAGTTAATGCTGTAACAATAAGTTGTACTGATTCGGTATCATTACTTATATTCTTTCCTATAGGAACTTCTGCTAAGCTCGAATAATCTTCAAATGTATGAAGTGGCGTTCCTTCAAGCGTTAAGATACGCTCGGCAACCATATCAATTTTCTCTTGTGAATCTGTATATAACTCTTCAAACTTAACATGCAATTCAAAAAACGATTTACCTTTAATATTCCAATGTAATCCTCTTAAATTCTGGTAGTATACCTGAAAATTAGCCAATAATTCGTTTAAGCTTATTGTCAAATCTTGTACTTTTTCCTTGTCTAATCCTAAAATTGTTGCACTCATAATATATTATTTTAATTTAAAACAAAGTTCGGGTAAAATTGATATCTTTTTTCATCAACTTCATTGATAGTTTATATATATTTATCAGATAAATTGATACTAATGACTATAACACAATTAAAATATGTTCTGGCCGTAGCCGAATACAAGAATTTTACTGTGGCAGCTGAACATAGTTTTGTGACTCAACCCACTTTATCCATGCAAATTCAAAAACTTGAAGATGAATTGGACGTGACTATTTTCAATAGAAAAAAGAAACCAATTGCACTTACTTCTATAGGAGAAAAAATTATTCAACAGGCCAAACTAATTGTCGATGAAAGTGTTAGAATAAATGATATTGTTGATCAGCAAAAAGGATTCATTGGTGGGGAATTTAAATTGGGAATAATACCAACGATTATGCCTACATTATTACCTATATTTCTCAAAAATTTTCTTAAAAAGTACCCTAAAGTAAAGTTAATCATTGAAGAATTAACGACTGAAGAAATCATCAAGAAATTGTCGGAAGGACATTTAGATGTAGGTATTGCAGCTACCCCACTAGAAAATGAAGCTATTAAAGAAAGACCCATTTATTACGAACCTTTCGTTGGGTTCGTGTCGAACAACCATCGCTTGTTTGATCAGGCCAATATAACTGAAGATGACCTTGACATTGATGATGTGTTGTTACTTGAAGATGGACATTGTTTTAAAAATAGTGTAATCAATATTTGCAAAAACAAAAACAATCAGGATCACCACCAATTTCAACTCGAAAGCGGTAATATCAGCACATTAATTAAACTTAGTAAAGAAGGATTAGGCATGACTTTAATTCCTTATTTGCATACCCTCGATCTTCCTGAACAGGATAAAAAATTCCTCAAGGAGTTTTCAAACACTGTTCCTGCAAGGGAAGTGAGTATTATATACCATAAATCTCAATTGAAAATGCAACTTATTGAAGCCCTAAAATCCACCATAGATGGTGTAATTAGAGGCGCAATTAGTTTTCATGACGTAAAAATAATCAGTCCTCTAAATAAGAAACCAATAGAAATCTAGTTGTTAATTTTGATAAGCGCCAGACTTGGATAAAGCTCCGGTCTGTCTGCAGTAAACTGTAACAGCCAGATTCTTAATTCTTCAATTTCAAATGGTAATAGTCTTTTCACAGCTTTTTCTAATTCCTTGCTAAACAAATCTACATCAAAACTCACTTTTTTTAAAACTGTTTTGCTGTAGTCTAATATTGCTCTTGCCATAAATATCGTTTTATAAAATAATAACGCATTCTTAGTAACACTTATTACAAATTAACTAAAAAATATTAATAAAAAAAATTAATTTATTACAAGCTTAAATATCAGCTTGTTAACTTAGATATCTTAGTTGACAATGCGCTAGACTTATCAAGCAACGATGCTTTGATTTCTTTTAAATGCGACTTTTGATTCGTAACATCTTTCTGATGCAATTTTGCAATCAACTCATCGAAAGTTACAATCGCCTCATCTATAATTTTCTCAGCCTTTTGAGAAACCTTATCATCCCCATTTAATTGGCATACATAACAATCTTCGATGATTCCTGACAAAACATCATTTACTTCTTTTTTAAACTTTCTAATACTAGCCATGTTTTCTTTTTTATAAATATAAATTAAATAAACCCATAATTCAAAATTTTGAACTACATCATTTCATACATCAATCTCAGTTTTTCACGAGTGATAGTCTTCTGCCAATCCTTACCAAGTGCATTTTCCCATAGAGGCACTAAACTCAATGCCACATCGATCATGGTGTTAAACTGGTCATCGGTCAGATCCTTACAAAGCCCCTTTGGTATATCTATTCCATGCTTTTTAACCATTTGCTTAAATTCTTTTACCCCTTCAGGATAAAACTCTTGCAATTGATCAAACACGATACAATTTCCTATACCATGCTTTGTACCCAACAAATATGACAACCCATAACTCATGGCATGTGCTACACCTACTTGAGAATATGCAATACTCATTCCTCCGTGCCATGATGCCATCATCAACTTATCTTGAGAATCTTCATCAATACTATCCTTTTCTAAATAGACTTCTCTACAAAGATCAAGTGATTTTTCACCATAACTTTGACTAAATGCATTTAAATAAGTCCCTGTTAAAGATTCAATGCAATGGATATAACAATCCATTCCTGTATAAAACCATTGGTTTTTAGGAATACCGTCAAGCAAAGATGGATCAAGAACAACCTGATCAAATGGCGTATAATCTGAATTCATACCCAATTTTCTTTCAGGACCTGTAAGTACGGTAGTTCTAGAAACCTCTGCACCTGTGCCAGAAATGGTAGGAATACCTACATGATAAACACCTTGCTCTTTTACAAGGTCCCAACCTTGATAATCAGCAGAAGATCCATGATTGGTAAGCATCAGCGCAACTGCTTTGGCATAATCCAAAAGTGTGCCTCCACCTATTCCTATGATTCCTGAAGGAATTTCACTGAATTCATTTCTAATATCATCCCTTATTCCATCTACATATATGGTTTTTGGTTCCTCATCTGCACTTATATATATGATCTTGTCATTTCCCTTCAAAGGGATTCTTGATACCAAGCTGACATTGCCTTTAAAAACATCATCTACCAAAAAAATGAATGGTGCGTGTTCTCCTTTTCTAACTGGCTCTAAAATTTCACCAAGTTGATTAAAACTGCCTCTTCCAAAAACAACTCTTGGAACCATAGGAAAGTTT
>RCNB010005351.1_pt1 | contig 15198 bp, 17 predicted proteins | sample 2041321 | NCBI WGS metagenome assembly RCNB01 (sample SAMN09708232, study PRJNA481090) | Marine sediment metagenome, whole genome shotgun sequencing project. | reverse complement strand
CGTTTTTTTTGCGTTTGATATAGGGGGGGAGGGGAGCATACCCTGCCCTTTTTAGAAAGGAAAAAACTTCCCCCTGTTGAAATCGTATCCCCCGCTTCCCTTCTGGCCCGATTCCAACAACGTGTCCGGTTGAGTCTTTGGCGAATAATATTTCATCTCCCAGTTTTACTCGTTTGGCAGGGCGACATAAAACTTCCCATTCGTTTTTATCTTTTTCTTCGAGGAAAAGGAATTCGATGGATTTGCCGTTTTCCTTTTTGCCCCAAATCTTTGCCGGGATGACTCTGGACGAGTTCAAAACCAGAATGTCTTCTTTTTTGAAATATTTGGGAATGTCAAAAAAATGGGAATGGCAAATCTCCCCGGATTTTCGGTCGCAGATCATCATCCGCGAATGATCTCTTTTGTGCAGAGGAACTTGGGCAATGAGTTCCTGGGGAAGATGGTAATCAAATTCGGAAATCAGCATGTCTCATTTTTTGAACAGTTTCCCCTGGGAATGGGAGTGCGGAGTGAGTCCGAGATGTTTGTAGGCTTTTTCCGTCACGCAACGACCACGAGTCGTTCTTTCTAAAAAACCTATCCTCATAAGAAAAGGTTCGTAAATGGATTCGATCGTATCCTTTTCTTCATCAATGGCGGCAGCGATGGTGCTGATCCCGACCGGCCCACCCCTGAAGTTTTCGATGATCGTCAGAAGCATCTTGCGGTCCACATCGTCCAGCCCGAGAGAATCGACTTCCATCATATCCAGAGCCTTGGTGGCTTCCTTTATGGTGATTTGTCCGTCCGAAATGACATCGGCATAGTCTCTTGTCCGTCTGAGCAGACGATTCGCCACACGCGGGGTGCCTCTCGCTCGGCTTGCGATATGTTGAGCTCCTGGGTCATCTATATTTACCTTCAGTATGGAGGCGGATCGTTTGATGATCTGCTTCAAATCTTTCGGGTCATAATAATCCAACCGGTGGATGATCCCGAATCGTCCCCTCAAAGGAGCTGTGATGCGGCCTGCACGGGTTGTGGCCCCGATCAGGGTGAATTTTTTGAGCCGCAATTTGTGGCTTCTTGCACTCGGTCCCTGCCCTATGACGATATCCAGACGGAAATCTTCCATAGCTGAGTATAAGATTTCCTCCACCGCCGGGTGGAGTCGATGGATTTCGTCGAGAAAAAGGATTTCTTTGTGCTGCATATTGGAAAGGATGGCAGAGAGATCCCCGATCCTTTCGATCACAGGCCCGGATGTCGGTTTGATTCCCACGCCAAGCTCTTTGGCCATCAGGAATGCAAGGCTGGTTTTGCCCAAACCAGGAGGGCCGTACAGGAGCACATGGTCGAGGTGATCATCTCTTTTGCGTGCTGCTTTGATGAAAATTTTAAGGTTTGTTTTGATGGTTTCCTGGCCGACAAACTCTGCAAAACTTCTGGGGCGGAGATTGTCCTCATACTCGAGGTCTTCCTTAGTCCGGACCGGACTTAAAACATCGGTCATTTTGGTGTCCTTGATTTAAACCTTTGCCAATATTTTTAGGCTTTCTCGCAAAAGTTTATCAAAACTAGCGTCTAAGGAAAAGGTTTGGAGGCATTCATCCACAATTTTTTCCACCTCTCTTCTCTTGAAGCCGAGATTCATCAAAGCAGATATCAGGTCTTCTTTTTCCTTGATACTCTGGGTTTCCAAAACTTTTTCTTTGAGATCCAGTTTCTCTTGGAGTTCCAATGCGATGCGCATGGCTGTTTTTTTCCCGATTCCCGGGATCAAAGATATCCGTACCACATCACTATTCCTAATGGCATCCTCGAGATCTGTAGTCTCTATTCCCGATAGGATATTCAGGGCGATCTTTGGGCCTATACCTGAAATACTGATGAGTTTCAAAAAAAGTGCCCTTTCCTTTTCTGAGTAAAAGCCGTATAAAGCGAGAGAGCTATCTGTCACGTGGGTATAGATGTGAAGTTCTGCCAAGTTGTTGATGTCCCCTAACTTCAAGTAGGTGGAGAGAGGGATGGAAGCACAGTATCCCACACCCCCGATGTCGAGGATTACCTGGGAAGTCGTTTTTTGGATCAAGTTTCCTTTTAGATAAGCTATCATGTTTTTGACCTTTTTTCTTAAGTCATGTTGACTTGTTGCTGAAACATTCGGGTGTTGAGATGACAGAATGCGGTTGCCAGAGCATCGGCTGCATCTGTTCCCAGGTCTGTTTCCTGTATGTTGAGAAGGATTTTTATCATGGTTTTGACTTGGACTTTATCCGCACGTCCATAACCGGTGACAGCTTTTTTGATTTCCAGGGCTGAATATTCGAATAACGGACAATTTTGGGACGCCACCGCAACAAGGACGGCCCCTCTAACCTGGCCCAATGTGATGGCGGTTTTGACATTTTTCGCGAAAAACGGATTTTCGATGGCCACTTCTTCAGGTTCATGAGTGCGGATGATCTCTTCCAGGCGGTTCCTGATCATGTTGATTTTGTTGAGGAAAAGGAGTTGCCGGGAAGGCTTTATAGCCCCGAATTCCAGTACGGAATAGCTGTTGTTGGAAAATTCGATGATGCCAAATCCTGTGGATTGGACGCTGGGGTCAATACCGAGAACCCTCATTTATTTCAGTTTGAATATTGGGCGATTTCCTCTTCGTCAATGTCAAAATTAGCCCACACGTTCTGGACATCATCGTGGTCTTCCAATTCTTCCATCAGGCGGAGTAGCTGCTGGGCTTGCTTTCCTTCCAATTTGACATAATTCTGAGGAATTTGTCCAAGGTTTGAGGCCGCTATCTCGATGTCATTATTTTTTAAAGCCTCAAAGACAGCTTCATATTTATCGGGAGGAGTGAAGATTTCGTAATTGCTTCCGTCCTCTTTCAGGTCTTCAGCACCTGCTTCCAAGATGATATCGAGAAGGTCATCCTCTGATGTTTTGGATTTTTCCACAACCAGATACCCTTTTCGGCTAAACATCCAGGCTACACAGCCTGATTCCCCGATGTTCCCCGCGTTTTTACTGAAGATATGCCGCAGTTCGGATACAGATCTGTTTCTATTGTCAGTAAGAACTTCTAACAAAATGGCCACACCACCCGGGCCATATCCCTCGTAAGAAATTTCATCGTATGTGGCTCCTTCTAATTCGCCGGTTCCCTTCATGATGGCCCGCTTGATGTTATCTGCGGGCATATTAACGCCTTTTGCGTCAGAAACGGCATTGCGTAACCTGGGATTGGTATCTGGGTCTCCCCCCCCCAAACGAGCCGCCGCCGAGAGTTCACGGATGACCTTGGTGAAGATCTTCCCCCTCTTGACATCTTGGGCAGCTTTTTTGTGCTTTATAGAAGCCCATTTTGAATGCCCGGACATTTTAACTCCTTTTGATCATTTTTCAGTGAAATTCTAGCATAAACTGAAAAGGATTAAAAGCGGAGGGAGGTGTGCATAATTTTGCTTCATAACGATTTTCAGGTAGAATGGCTTTGATCTCCTTAAGTACGAGGACGAAAATTAAATGATGTCCGGAGCTGAAAATGTTACAGTGATTGTAGCCTTATTTGCGGGGCTTATCACATTTCTTTCCCCTTGCATTCTCCCTGTTATTCCTTCTTATTTAGCGTTTATTACGGGGATTTCCGTCGAAGAGCTATCTCATGAAAGAGATCGAAAGCATGCGCGCAAGACTGTAATTACAAATTCTCTTTTATTTATACTTGGATTTTCAATAATTTTTGTTTTATTGGGAGTATCAGCTACGTTTATCGGAAAATTTTTAGCTCGAAATATACGATGGTTTGAAATCTTTGGAGGTGCATTTGTTATTCTTCTTGGCTTAAATTTTGCAGGAGTCATAAGATTGAAATTCCTCATGCGCGATAAAAGAATCCACCTGCAAGAAAAACCTATCGGATTTTTGGGAACGGTAATAGTAGGGATGGCCTTTGGAGCAGGGTGGACGCCCTGTGTGGGGCCCATGCTGGGAGCCATCCTTACTGTAGCAGCCTCGACTCAAGATATTTTTAAGGGTATTGTGCTGCTCATTTCCTATTCAGTAGGATTGGGGATCCCATTCTTGATATCTGGCTTAATCGTTCATAAATTCTTCGAGCATTTCCAGAAAATTAAAAGATATTTTAAAGTTATAGCTACAATTGGTGGAATTCTTCTGATAATAATAGGAATTCTGCTCATAACAGGGTACTTTTCTTCAATTGTGATGTATTTTGGCGGAGAAATGTAGTAAGAAATTGGTGAAATCTGTTCAAGACAGCTGTCTTTTTACAAAGAATATAACAAGAGGCGGGATAATAATCCACTGGACAAGAGGTACAATTCCAACCCCAATCCAGGGGATGACAGGCATGAGATCAGAATACCCTCACAAATTTTTTATTGGCACATTTATCTCTGGAGTAATATTCATTTTTTTCATTTCTTAAAAAATCTTTATGGATTACAAATATATTATCATAAAAAAATTGAGATAAAAGAGATAAACATTCCTTTAATTTGAAAAATTATATCTGGGGATTAGTCATCATTTAAGACTTATACTTGACAAAGGCGATAGGTTTTATAATAATATATACCCTGTAGTACTATAGGGTACTTTCAAGGGTATATAAAGGATACAATGATGAAAAAAATATTCTCTAGGATAAAATTTTTTAGTTCCATTACCTTAGGAATTATTTTTCTAGGTTCTACCTTAATTTCTGCGGTATCCGATGAAGACACCAAAAATCTCCATCAGAGACGAGTTGGCTTCTCCATTGTCGGAGGGTACGCCCATTTGGAGAGTGTAGGAAGCATGCTGGATCTCAATATCGAAATCCAGTTTATTCTTTCTTCCAATGTAAGAGTTGGATTGGGCGTTGGCTATCTTAGCGGTTCTGACGGCATGAAAGGTGGTATGATGGGCGGGATGAATGGTGACTTTATGGGTGGATTTTCTGATCATAACCATAATCTCAGTGTTATTCCCCTCACTTTAAGCCTCTATTATGTCTTTCCCATTAATCCAAAACTTGATATTTTCATGCTTGGAGGAGCCGGATATTATTTGGGATCTTACAGGGATCAGGCCACACAAAATAATAGCTCTTTTGGACCGCATGTTGGCTTGGGGATTGATATTAAAGTGACAGATAGAATCGCAATCGTAGCCGAAGGATTTTATCGTTTTGCCAATTTAAAAGGTTTCACATGCGAATTGCACGAAGGTTTCAGAGAAGGGATGGAAGGAGAAGAACATGAAGAAGGATTTTGGCATTTTAACCATCATGAGGAAGAATGGCACTTTCATGGGGAACATGAGAATCAACAGGAAATATTAATGGATGTCCCTCCATTCAATATTAGTCTTAATGGTATCAGTCTTCACATCGGGATCAAATTTGGTTTTTAAATGAGTCCATGCCCTAGTTTTCTGTTTTCTATCCTAAGTTAGTAATCTTGATAATGAAAATATTGAGATATATTTATGAAAAACTTGACAAACTATAGGGGGGTATAGTATATTATTAATGTAACAGGAGATTTGAAGTGTCATTAGAAATAAAATTCAAATAAGGAGATAAACAAAATGTGGGGAGAACATATGATGTTTGGAGGTTTTATGTGGGTATTTTGGATTGCTGTGCTTGTGGGAATATTCTTTCTTATCAAATGGGTTATCCAGCAAAAATCCGGCGACCAAAGGCCTGAAGAAAACGCTCTAGAAGTATTAAAAAAAAGATATGCAAGAGGAGAAATCGATAAAGAGGAGTTCGAGCAGAAAAAGAAAGATTTATTATCATGAAGTTTTAATTAAAGGAGGCGAGTTCAATGGATAAGTTGCATATCTATCTTAAAGAGGGAGACGCTTTTCAATTTTGCCTCACAGAAGAAAAGATCTCTGTCGGAAGATCATCCGACAACGACATTCTTCTCCCAGACCCATTCTGTTCAAGACATCATGCCTTCTTCTATCTCGATGAACATGGATATGTGATTCGAAACAATAACAGCAAAAACGGAACTTTTTTAAACGGCAAGCGAATCCCGGGAGAAGCAGAGCTTAAAAAAGGTGATGAAATGCTGATCGGGACAACACGGATCGTCTATGACAAAAAAATATCTTCCAAAAATCAATGAGGAGTGAATAATGAAATTAGTAAAAGCTTATATAAGAACGTTTTTGGCTGAGGATGTCATCAATGCCTTAAAAAACCTAAAAGCACCAAGACTTACCACAATTTCTGTAAAAGCATTAGGTGATGAAATTGATCCCAAGGATTTGAAAATTTCCGTGGAGCTGAGCTCAACTTATACCACAATGGTGAAAATAGAGCTGATTTGTACTGATGAGTGTGTGGAGCGGGTCAAAGAAACAATTTTAAAGCATGCCAGAACCGGACATAAAGGTGATGGATTAATCGCGATTTTGCCTGTCGAAGAGGCCATCAGTATAAGGACTGGAAAAGATGGTGTGTTACCGTTTTTAGATTAGGAAATGGAGTAGAAAGCTAAATGAAGTTTTAAAAAGGAGGTGAAGAAGAATGAAAGATTGGATTGTGAAAAAAAGAAAGATTGCTATTGAAAGTGTTGATCAGGTTTCAGACATCAACCGGATTGAAGAGAGCTTGATGAGGATAAATGGAATGATTTCTGTAGGTGTAGATCTTACAAAAAATGTCCTCAGATTAGAATATGATCTGAGAAAAATAAAATTTGAAGTTATAGAGAAATCAATAAAAGAATTGGGCTTGAAGTTGTCTCAGGAATTCTTGCAAAGATGCAAGAGAGGAATGGCCAAATTCACTGAACAGAATGAATTGGATAATCTCAATGCTCCCATGTCATCATGTTGTGATGATCCTAAAGGGAATGTACGGGATTGCAATAGTGGTATTACGCAAGGGAAAGATTTTTAGGCAATAAACATAATATAGCAGGGTATAGTAATGTGCTTTAGATATAAATCCAAGTTAAGGAGGAAAAAATGTTAATCGGAGGTATGGGAATCATATGGATTTTAATCTTTGTAGGAGTAGCTTTCTTATTTAAAGAGAGCTTTCAAAAGAAAGGAGAGGATGTATTTAAAATTCAAGGGAGTGCAACTGAGATATTGAAGCAGCAGTATGCGCGGGGCAAAATCGACAAAAAAGAGTTCGAACAGAAAAAGAGAGATATTTTGTAAAATAATATTTTACTTGACATGCCCTAGGGGGGTATGCTATATTCTAGCTGGAGGTATAAATGAATAATCATATGACAACACACGAATCAGAATTGGTGCGACTCAGGAGAATTGAAGGCCAGATTAGAGGCGTTCAAAAAATGATTGATGAGAAAAGATACTGCGTCGATATATTGACTCAGCTCTCATCGATCGTTGGAGCGATAAAGAGCGTTGAGGAGAATATCCTAGAAGGACACCTGAAGGGATGTGTACATCAGTCCTTTACCAAAGGCAATAAGGAAGATAAGGCAAAGAAAATTGATGAAGTTGTCGAAGTCCTAAAAAAATTCAGAAGATATTAAAGGTAATAAAAATGAGCTATTATTTCAGTAAAACAGTTAAAGGATCGTTTGAGGATGTGCTTGAAAAGGTGACTGCTTCTCTTAAAGATGAAGGATTCGGAATTCTAACAGAAATAGATGTGAAAGAAACTCTAAAGAAAAAACTGGATGTCAATTTTAGAAAATATAAAATACTTGGGGCTTGCAATCCACCTTTTGCTTACGAGGCCCTTCAAGCCGAAGATAAGATAGGAATCATGCTCCCGTGCAATGTTATCGTTCAAGAGATAGGGGAGGGGGTAGTGGAAGTGGCAGCAGTAGACCCGATAGCATCGATGAAATCCGTCGAGAATCAAGAACTCCATGGGATTGCTGCGCAAGTCCAAGAAAAATTAAAGAACGTCGTTGATAACCTATCCTGAAATATTCATAAGCATGATTATTTTAACGGGAATTAAGGCTATATACATTGAAATCAGGGACATGTACCGATTTTCCGAAATCGGTAGCGTGTCCCTTGATTTTATGAAGGAGCAATTCTGATGGCTAAAGACGTAGTTTGTGGCATGGAAGTAAAGGAAGATGAAGCAGCGGCATCATCATTATACTTGGGGAAAAAATATTATTTTTGTTCTCCAGTGTGTAAAATAAAATTCGATGAAAATCCGGAAGAATATTTAAAGCCTGAGAAGAAAAGCGGAACAATGACGGATCGAAAAAGCGGCTACGAAGTAGGAACAGCTTCTGTTGAACTTCCTATTAAAGGAATTCAATGCGCATCATGTGTTCAAAAAATTGAGAAAGCCCTTCTCCAGACCGGAGGTATCACAAAAGCCACGGTGAATTTGGCAACCGAAAGAGCAAAAGTCGAATATCTGCCTACTGAAACAAACCTGGGGGATATAAAGCACGCTATTAAATCTACGGGGTATCAAGTGCTTGAACTATCCCCTTCAGATGAAGGGTTAGATCCAGAAAAAGCCATTCGTGAAAGAGAATACAAGAAGCTTAAGACAAAATTTATGGTGGGGCTGGGCCTTGGCCTTATCGTATTTCTGGGAAGTTCGCGGCACTGGTTTCCCTGGATCCCAGGAATTTTTGGCAATTTTTATGTACTTTGGGCTTTAGCTACACCGGTTCAATTCGTGATCGGCTGGCAATTTTACAAGGGGGCTTGGGGTGCCTTCAAGCACAGAAGCGCGGATATGAACACCTTAATCGCGGTTGGTACCTCTGCGGCATATTTATACAGTGTGACAGCCACATTATTTCCCTCTTTTTTTGAGGCAGGCGGTATTAAGCCACACGTTTATTTCGATACTTCTGCATTGATTATCGTTCTCATATTGTTTGGAAGACTCCTCGAAGCAAGAGCTAAAGGACAAACTTCGGATGCAATCAAAAAGCTTATGGGTTTGCAGCCCAAAACAGCTCGAGTCATTAGAGATGGAAAAGAAATGGACATTCCTGTTGAAGAAGTACTCGTCGGAGACCTTGTCACAGTGAGGCCAGGAGAGAAGATACCGGTTGATGGAATTCTCCGAGAAGGAAAATCGGCCGTGGATGAGTCAATGATAACAGGAGAAAGCGTCCCGGTCAAAAAGAGTCCTGGCAGTGAAGTCATCGGAGCTACAATAAACAAGACAGGAAGTTTCAAATTTCAAGCCACAAAAGTGGGGAAGGATACTGTCCTAGCTCAGATTATTAAGCTAGTCCAGGATGCTCAAGGTTCAAAGGCCCCAATACAAAGATTAGCAGACGTTATTTCCGGGTATTTTGTACCTATAGTCATTTCGATTGCCATTGCCACTTTCGTGATATGGTTTAACTTCGGTCCGATTCCATCTCTTACATTCGCTCTGCTTAATTTTGTAGGGGTAATGATTATTGCCTGTCCCTGTGCGTTGGGATTGGCCACACCAACAGCTGTTATGGTTGGGACGGGGAAAGGCGCTGAGAACGGAATTTTGATTAAGGGAGGAGAGAGTTTAGAGACTGCCCATAAACTGGATACAATCGTTTTTGACAAAACAGGAACATTGACCAAAGGGGAAACAGAAGTTACGGATATTATTACCATAAATGACTTTTCCGAGGAAGAAATTTTGAAATATGCGTCAAGTGCTGAGAAAAACTCGGAGCATCCACTCGCTGAGGCAATTATAAAAAGAGCAAAAGAGAAGGAAATCACACTATTGGATCCTGAGCAGTTTAATGCAATCGAGGGGCATGGTATTGAGGCAAGCATAAACGGCAAGGAAATACTCCTCGGCAATGCAAAACTCATGCGAGATCGGCAAATTGAAGTAAAGAATCTCGAAACAAAAGCAGAGGAAATCGCACAGGATGGAAAGACTCCCATCTACATTTCACTTACAGGAAAGGCTGCCGGACTAATTGGAGTAGCTGATACGTTAAAAGAAAGCTCTGTTCATGCGGTAGACAAACTTAGGAACATGGGACTAAAAGTCATTATGCTTACAGGTGATAACAGAAGGACAGCTGAGGCTATCGCTAGAAAAGCTGGGATTGATGATGTGCTTCCTGAGGTTTTACCAGAAGACAAAGTGAATGAGATAAAAAAGCTCCAATCGGGAGGTCGAAGAGTGGCAATGGTGGGTGATGGAATAAATGATGCTCCAGCACTCGCCCAAGCCGACATTGGGATTGCCATTGGATCAGGTACGGATGTGGCAATGGAAGCATCTGATATCACTTTGATAACAGGTGATTTAAGTGGGGTTGTTTCTGCAATTGAATTGAGTAAAAAGACAATCAGAATTATAAAGCAGAATCTCTTCTGGGCCTTTTTCTACAACACAGCTGGTATTCCGATCGCAGCCGGAGTCCTTTATCCATTCTTTGGGATCCTGCTTAATCCCATTTTTGCATCTTTGGCAATGGCCTTCAGTTCAGTTTCAGTAGTATCTAATTCTTTAAGGCTTAGACGAGTTAAGCTTAGGGCCTAGTACAGGAGTTTCGTAATGTTAGCAAAATTGATAGTCACAGTTTTTGGTGTCGGACTCATTATATTGGTCAATTGGTACTTTTTGTTCTCAAGAAAAAAATCTTTTCAAGCTGAGTTAAAAGAGAAGGGAATCCAGGAAATAAAGGTTGTGGTCAAGGGAGGATACAGTCCAGATACAATTGTTGTGAAAAAGGGAATTCCCGTTCGACTATATTTTTACAGAGATGAAACATCTGACTGCTCGGATACTATTGTTTTTGGAGATTTCAAGATAAGAAAAGCTCTACCCGCTTTTAAAACGACCCCTATAGAGTTCACTCCCGAGAAAGAAGGTGAGTATGTGTTTACATGTGGGATGGGAATGATGAGAGGAAAACTCGTCGTAAGATTAAGCATGGGAAGTCCAATAAATTTGAAAAGGAATAAGAAAATGAAGAAATATTTTTCATTGTTTCTCGCTATTATCTTTGTTTTTGGGGGATTTACAGCTTTCTCTCAGACAGAGGACAATAATACAAAAGATATATTGAAAGAATTGATCACAGAGGCATTGGAGAACAATCCCAAGCTGGAGGCTGCTTTTCAGCGTGCGTTGTCTGCTGAAAAAACCATACCTCAAGCTGGTGCCCTTCCTGATCCGCAGCTCACTTTCGGTTTGTCGAATCTTCCGATCAATAGCTTTTCATTTGACCAAGATCCGATGACAGGCAAAGTGATTGGAGTCATGCAGATGTTTCCCTTTCCTGGAAAATTATCTCTGGCAACGGATATGGCGGAATTCGAAGCTGCAGCAATTAAATATCAACAGGATGAGGTTCGCAACCAAATCGTTCAGATGGTAAAACAGACATATTTTGACTTATATGCAACCGATAGAGCTTTTGAAACGACTCAGAAGAATAAGGCATTAATGGAACAGTTTGTTCATGTGGTAGAAACCAAATACGCAACTGGTTCTGGGCTTCAACAGGATGTTCTTCGTGCGCAAGTCGAAATCTCCAAATTAGAAGACGATCTTATAATGTGGGAACAAAAAAGGCTTTCTGTTTCTGCAAGGTTGAATGCACTCCTCAATAGACCTGCAAATACTCCTGTTGAAAAGACACTTCCAGAGCTAATGCTGCCTAATAGCCCAGTAACAATTTTTCCTGCTGAGAAAATAGAGCAGAATAGGCCGCTCTTGAAGGCCTGGAACGAAAAGATACAAAAGGCAGAAACCGCAGTTAAATTCGCTGAACGTGATATTTGGCCAAATTTCGCAGTTGGAGCCAGTTACAGACAACGGAACGATTTAGCTGATGGAAGACAACTATCAGACTTTTTTTCCGCAACAGTTTCCCTGAATATACCGCTTTATTATAAAAGGAAACAAAAAGCGAAGGTTTCAGAGAAAGGATTGGCTTTCAATGCAACTAAGGCAGAATATGAGAGTGCAAAAACGATTGTTTTATCCCAAGTGGAGAGTATACTAGCCGAACTGGAGCGGAACCGGAAGAGAGTGGAATTGTATAAGGGTGGCATTCTCCTCCAGGCCCAACAGTCACTTGAGTCGGCCCATGCGGGTTATCGTGTGGGGAAAGTTGATTTTTTAACTCTAATCAATAATTGGATGATGCTTCAGAATTATGAATTGCAGTATTTTTTCGCGTTATCCAACTTTTATAAAAACTTGGCGCATTACGAACTTGCGGTTGGCGGAGATGCCTTCCAAGATACTGAATCGTATAATTAATTACAGAGAAGAAAATAACAAGATAGGAGTTTACAATGAAAGCGAAAATTTTCATTATTCTTTTTATAGGGATTCTTATCGGAGCCGCAGCGACATATTTCATTGCGCCGATGGTAAAAACATCAGGAGGCGAAATCCCGGAAGGTGAGGAGCAACTCTATTCCTGTGGAATGCATCCGGAAGTCATCTCCGACAAACCGGGGAATTGCCCCATATGCGGCATGAAGCTCACTCCCATAAAAAGTACTGCTCAGGATACTGGACAAGCGCAAACCGGTGAGCCTGGCAAAGAACGCAAGATCCTCTACTGGCGTGCCCCTATGGACCCGACAGAAATCTACGAGAAACCAGGAAAATCAAAGATGGGGATGGATTTGGTTCCAGTTTATGAAGGTGATGAGGCTGGAGGAGCAGGCAGCATAACCATTGATGGTGCTTTACAGCAGAATATGAATTTGCGGGTTGCTAACGTGGAGCGTCGAGACATCTCCACTGTTATCCGAGCTTACGGCAAAGTAACTTATGCTGAAGATAAGGAATTTTCTGTCAATACAAAAATCAGTGGATGGATTGAAAAGCTGTACGTAAACACTACGGGTCAAAGAGTAAGAAAAGGTCAACCGTTATTGGAGATTTATTCGCCTGAGTTGGTTTCTACCCAGGAAGAATACCTGCTCGCTTTGAAGAACCATGAACAATTATCTTCGAGTCCGTATGAGAGTATGCGAAATAACGCTGAAAAAATGCTCACTTTGGCCCGGGATCGTCTGGAATACTGGGACATTTCAGAAGATGAGATAGATAATATTAAAGAAACGGGCAAATCCCGCCGGACCATTCTTCTGAAGTCTCAGACAACAGGCATTGTCACTCATAAAGCTGTGGTCGAGGGCGATAAAGTCGGTCCGGGTATGAATCTCTTCCATATTGCAGATTTGAGCGAGATCTGGGTAGAAGCTTCTGTATACGAATCGGAGCTTCCTCTTATAGAAGTGGGACAAAAGGCCGAACTTGAACTCGATCATGTTATGGGACAGAAACTGGAGGGGAAAGTTGATTTTATATATCCATATCTCGATCAAAAGTCGAGGGCTAATAACGTCAGGCTTGTGTTCGATAACAAAAATCTTCTTTTGAAACCGGATATGTATGCAACCGTCAGGATTACTAGTCATGCCGCCAGCGATTCATTGGCAATTCCTTCAGAGGCAGTTATTCATTCCGGAAAAAGAAAGATCGTATTTGTGACAACGGGTGATGGGAAATTTGAACCACGAGAGGTAAGAATCGGGGTTGAATCCGATGATGGATACATTGAAATCGTTTCCGGCCTGTTCGATGGAGAGCAGGTCGTGGTTTCGGGGCAATTTTTGTTAGATTCAGAAAGCCAAACCCGCGAAGCCATTGCAAAAATGAGGGCAGCACAGGCACAAAGAACTCAAGAAGCTTCGATAGAAGAAGTGAAAGGCTCAGCTGAATCGCATGAAACAGTCGAGCACAGTCATGATATCCAAGAGCATGAAAAACAGGAGATTGATGCCGACAAGTTATATGCTTGCCCGATGCATCCCGAATTCATAACGAGTGATCCCAATGCCAAATGTCCGGAATGCGGAATGAATGTCGTCAAGGCGGAAGAATTGGGGGACAAAGTCGATCTGGAAAAGGCCGAGTTCTATACTTGTCCCATGCATCCTGATTTTTTAACTACAGATAAAAACGCTCGTTGTCCGGAATGCGGCATGAAACTAGAGAAGAGAAAATAATCTACTTAGAAAAATTGAAATGAACGGAACATAACATGTTAGAAAAAATTATTGAATGGTCTGTAAATAACCGTATGTTAGTGACTATCGGCATATTTGCTATAATTCTTGCCGGGTATGTGTCAATACAAACGACACCGGTCGACGCCATACCTGATCTTAGCGATGTTCAGGTCATCATCCTCACTGAATATCCGGGCCAGGGGCCGAATGTTGTTGAAGATCAGGTGACCTATCCTTTGACAACAGCGATGCTGGCTGTCCCGTATTCAACTGTTGTCCGGGGGTATTCCTTTTTTGGTTTTTCACTAGTTTACATCCTTTTCGAGGATGGAACTGACCTTTACTGGGCACGCAGTCGAGTGCTTGAGTATCTGAATTTTGCTGCCAGCCGTCTGCCACAAGGAGTAACTCCACAGCTCGGTCCCGATGCAACAGGTGTAGGATGGGTGTATGAATATATCCTCGACGGCGGTGATAAATACGATCTTCAGCAGTTGAGGTCGATTCAGGATTGGTATTTGCGATATGAATTGGCCAGTGTTCCCGGAGTCAGCGAAATTGCCAGCATCGGCGGATTCGTGAAACAGTATCAGGTCGAAGTGGATCCATTAAAACTGCAGGCATACAACATTCCTCTTCAAAAAGTCCGCATGGCGATTAAACGCAGTAACAACGATGGAGATGGGAGAGACAGAATTCATGGTACGAGGGCTTGGTTACATCACGTCAATAGACGATTTGGAAAAAGTGCCGGTAGGCATGGGCCCAAACAATGCCCCTATTCTGTTAGAAGATATTGCCCAGATTCATCTTGGTCCCGAGCTTCGTCGCGGGATTGCCGAATGGAACGGAGAAGGGGAGACTGTCGGTGGGATTATCATCATGCGCTTTGGTGAAAATGCATTAAAAGTCATAGATGGTGTGAAGGAAAAACTTGAAGATTTGAAAAAAGGCCTGCCTGAAGGCGTAACGATTAAGACAGCTTATGACCGGTCCTCCTTGATCAATCGTGCCATCTCAACCTTGAAAGGAAAGCTGTTGGAAGAAACGATCGTGGTGGCTCTTGTCATATTGGTTTTTCTTCTTCATTTTACCAGTTCCTTTGTAGCCGTATTCACACTGCCATTGGCTGTTTTGCTTGCTTTCATCATCATGAGGGCTCAAGGATTGAATGCCAATATTATGTCGCTGGGAGGGATTGCCATTGCCATTGGCGTTATGGTGGATGCC
>RCNB010001388.1_pt1 | contig 15207 bp, 13 predicted proteins | sample 2041321 | NCBI WGS metagenome assembly RCNB01 (sample SAMN09708232, study PRJNA481090) | Marine sediment metagenome, whole genome shotgun sequencing project. | reverse complement strand
TTTGGAATGTCTTTTAAAATACGAATAACAAATACAATTCGCATCGGAGACTGAACAGCCACCAAAACATGTTTGCCTTTAGTGAGTTTGTGTAGTGGGAGTTTATAAGTTGTTGTGTCTACCTTAAAATCAAAATTTCGACTATAGTCTTTATTTATGGAATACAGATAATTGATTTTTTTAGCACTTGTAAGAATAAGTGTGTCTCTAGTTTTATTTAATTCGTGAATTAAACCTTTAGCTTGAATATTTCTATTCTTCTCAAGTTTAGCAAAATGTTCTTGTGCTTGAAGTGTGAAACCTAATAAAAACAAGAGGATTATGACGAGACAAATACGGATTAAATTTTTCACTAGTAGTGTTGACTTAAGTTAAACATGAGAATGCTTTAACTCAACAAAAATTAATTAATCCGAAATAAACATAGGAAGTTTTAGTTTAGGTTTCACTAGAAAGCCTACCAACTACAAAAATATCAGAAGAACGACTATTTTTTGTTGATAAACTGTTAATAACTCTAATGTTTTAGAATCTCTATACCCTTGTTTGGATAGGCCGTTATAATACCACCCCAAAGTTAAGTCTAATAACATCACTCCTTCACATCAGCTGAAAACGTTGGTTTTTCATACTTCTGAAAGGGTTGTTTCAATAAGTCTTTGATGTTACTATTCTTCTTTTCATCGGGGAAAACATCAACTCCATAAATCAGGTTTTCTCTATCTAGATACAAATAAGTGCCAAAAATATGATCCCAAATACTAAAGATATTTCCGTAGTTAGAATCTGTATAAGGCAATCTGTAATGGTGATGTGTTTTGTGCATATCTGGAGATACAATGAAATAACTTAAGACTTTATCTAAACCTTTAGGCATTTTAATATTAGCATGCGTAAATTGGGTAAATACCAAAGACATCGATTGATACAGAAATACTAAAGCTATTGGTGTACCCACCACAAAAACACCAAGAAGAGTAAATGAAAACCGAATAAGACTTTCTATTGGATGATGTCTATTTGCTGTTGTTGTATCTACTTTATGGTCTGTATGATGCACTAAATGCACCATCCAAAGCGGCTTTATTTTATGTTCTACAAAATGAGCCAAGTAAGCTCCAAAAAAGTCGAGTAATAATACTCCTAACAATGCGTACAACCACAGTGGCATTTGTGGTAACCAATTTATAATTCCGAAATCATTAACCTTAACCCAATCTGCTGTACCGAGTAGCATCCAAGCTAAACTAAAGTTGATAATAATTGTTGTAAGTGTAAAAAAGAGATTAGGAATGGCATGCTTCCACTTTTTATATTTAAACTTAAATAATGGCAGGCCACTTTCTAATAACCAAAAAAATGTAAGACCACCAACTAATATTATACTGCGATGAGACGAAGGAATCGTTTCAAAATATGTGATGATGTTCTCCATTTTTAAGAATTAAGGTTAATAATCATTTCTGCTTTTTTCAAATTTACTAAAGAAACTTTAGCTTTCCACTTCTCAGTATTTTTTTCATCTTCTAAAATACTATAAGCCGTATAATATATAAAAGCAATCAGAGCTTTATTGTTGTTTTCTATACTTTCGGCATCCATTTTCTTTAATGCTCTAAGTGCTTTTTTAGGCCGTTTTAAAATTAAATATTCCTGAATCTTTAAAAGCTCTGCTCTTTGTTTTAATATGAGCTTATCTTTTTCAGCATGCGTTTCTAATAAAGCTATGGCTTCATCTAAATAGATATTAGACAGTCTGATGACCTCTGGTCTTATGTTTTTATTAGTATATAATGCAAAATCTAAATATTTTGAAGCCAAATAATAGGCAGAATAGAACTTCTTTTCATTTTTATAACCCATTAACTCTGGCGCTATAAATTTCGTATTTAATGAATATGTCTCAATTAGCTTTGTAATGTTTTGAAAGAAGTCCTCAGAAGTGCCAGAGGTGTTTAAAATATTACCATTAACATCCATGATTTTAATGGAGTCATCATTAAACTTATCAATATATTTTTGCTTTCGTTTACCCTTAATTTCCAAATATAAATCGGCATATTGACTTTCATTTACGATTACTGGTACAAAGTTTTTCCATATGAGTGGACTTATATCTTCATCTTCAAATAGTTCAATTAAAATCATTCTACCGCTATCATCTTTCACCAAAACAGGGTACGAATATTCGGTTGTTTCCTCCCAAACCATAAGTATCATTTTGTTTTGTACTAATGCTAATTTTTGAGCAATATCCAAAGAGGTCATCCATTCTTGTGAGTACGATAGATTGACGGTAAATAATATTAGAAAGGCTTTAATAAAAAGGTTTTTCATCTGTTTTTATTTATTTTTTTTATTCATCAGATGGAATGTCTAAATTATCATATCGTTTGGTTTGCAATTTGTAAATGTACATTTCATAACTTTCTTTTTAATCAATTTTGCATCAAAAATTATTCCGAATACTGAATTATTAGAACTGAATTCGCTTTTTCATTTCTTCGACAATATTATAAGCCGCAGGACAAACAGCCACATTCTTTAGTGTTAAGTTTGATATCTGTTGAAACTTTTTTCTATCTGTATGCGGAAACTCTCTGCAAGCCTTTGGTCGCACCTCATAAATAGAACAGTAATTATCTGCGCCTAAAAATGTGCATGGTACAGATTGTAAGACATAATCATTATCTTCATCTAATCGCAAATAAGTTTTTATAAACTGTTGCTCTTTGATTTTAAAATGCTTCGCAATGCGCTGAATATCTTTATCTGTAAATAAAGGCCCTGTAGTTTTACAACAATTAGCACATTCTAAACAATTGGTACGATTAAATTCTGCTTCGTGTAACTCTTGCATCAGATAATCTAACTGTTTTGGTGGTTTCTTTTTCAGCTTTGTAAAAAAGGTTTTGTTTTCCTTATGCTTATCTTTGGCGAGCTTTGGAAGATTATTGATTTGGTCTTGCATAAAACAAATTTAAGTAAAGTTCTCGATACAATTTTGATAAAATCGAAATCACTCGAACTGACAAAAGACTATGAATAAAGATTTATTCGGAAAAGCATTATTAGATTATCATTCGGGAAATTATTCTGAAGATATTATCACTTTTACCAACATTTCTGATGAAGATAAATTACCTCTCCCCTACTTATTTAGAGACTATTCTGAAATGCCCAAGCTCGAACAAAAGGCATTAAAATTAGCTAAAGGAACAATTTTAGATGTTGGTTGTGGAGCTGGAAATCATTCGCTTTGGTTACAAGACAAAGGTCTTAAAGTAAATGCTATTGACACTTCAAAAGGCGCTATTGAAGTATCAAAAAAGCGAGGAGTTTTAGATGCCGAATTAAAATCACTTCTTGAAGAAACAGAAACGTTTGATACTATTCTATTATTAATGAATGGCACAGGGATTTTTCAAGAATTAACTCAGGTTTCTAACTATTTGAAGCATTTAAAATCATTATTAAAACCCAATGGACAAATCCTAATTGATTCTTCTGATATTTCTTATATGTACCAAGATGAAGATGGCGGCACATGGTTAGATTTAAACAGTCGCTATCCTGGCGAACTCGATTATTACCTCAGCTATAAAGGCGAAAAAGAAGTCCCAATGAAATGGTTATATCTCGATTTTGAAACTTTAAAAACGGCTTGCTTAACCGTAGGTTTAAAATGCGAAAAAGTTATGGATGGTACGCATTTTGACTACTTGGCGAAGTTAGTTATATAAAAAATCATTGTGAACTCGATTTAGGATCTAAATAGGTTCCGCATCAAGTTCGGAATGACAAAAAAGAGATTCCTGCTTCCGCATGAATTTGTTACTGAACCTCACCTCCAACAATAGTTTTCAATACTTTAATATTAGGTATTTCCTTTGCATCAACCGTCATAATATCTTTATCTAAGATGATGAAATCGGCGAACTTACCAACTTCGATACTTCCTTTTTCGTTTTCTTCAAAATTAGAATAAGCTGCCCAAATTGTCATACCTCTTAAGGTTTCTTCTCTAGTTAAGGCATTTTTCATTTGAAAACCTCCTTCAGGATATTGCTCTAAATCTTGTCTAGCTACTGCAGCATAAAAGGTTAAAAATGGACTCACACGCTCTACAGGGAAATCGGTTCCTAAAGCTACTTTCCCATGAGCTTCTAGCAATTGTTTGTAGGCATAGGCACCTTTAATTCGCTCATCACCCACTCTGTCCTCTGCCCAATACATATCGCTAGTAGCATGAGTCGGCTGAATAGATGGCATTACATTTTTGTATAAGGTAAAATCTTCTGGAGAAACAATCTGTGCATGTTCCACTCTCCAACGTCTGTCTTCTTTTCCTGCTAAAACTTTATTATAGGTTTGTAAAACGGCATGATTAGCCGAATCCCCAATAGCATGTGTATTCATTTGATATTCTGAGTTTGCAATACGCTCGGCAGACTTATTTAAGGTTTCTAAATCAGTAACCAATAACCCTAAATGGCTGGGTTTATCACTATAAGGCTCTCTTAGCATCGCACCTCTAGACCCCAAAGCTCCATCTGCATAAAACTTAAAGGAACGCACATTGAGTCGGTCTGTTTTAATAATACCTTTCTCTAAGTAGTAATCGAGATGCTTTTTAGAAGCAGATACCATAGCATATATACGCATCTTCAAATCCCCTGAATTATGAAGACTATCAATAAGTTCAATTGCTTCTCGACTTAAACCAGCATCATCAACCGTTGTCAGTCCTAAATCAAAACAAATATTTTGAGCTGCTAGCAACGCATTTACATTATCTTCTCTAGTTGGTTTTGGCCAATGCTTCATCACCAACATTTCTGCGTTATCAACTAGTACCCCGGTTAATTCACCGTTACCAACAACGACTTCTCCGCCTTCAATTTTACTATTTACTGTAACGCCCCCTAAATCTAAAGCCGCTTGGTTACATAGAGTTGCATGACCATCAATACGTGTTAAAGCAATAGGAGTATTTGGAAACAATTTATCTAATAAGCCTTTATTTGGAAATTCCTTTTCTTCCCAATCGTTTTGGTCCCAACCTCTTCCTAAAATGAATTTGTTATTTCTTTCATTCTGAAAATCTAAAACGCGTTTCACAACCTCCTCAAAACTTTTTGTCCCAACTAAATCTACTGCTTGTTCATTAAACCCTAAACCCAAAAAATGGCAATGCGCGTCTATTAGGCCTGGCACGACAGTTTTCCCTTCTGCATTAATTGTATCTGCGGATTTATATTTGCTTTCAATTTCGTTTTGACTTCCTATGCTAATAATTATTCCGTCTTTTACTGCAAAAGCTTCAGCTTTACTAAAAGTGTCATCTACAGTATAGATGTTAGCATTAGTAATAATTAAATCTGCTTCTTCTTTATCTTGTTGACAAGAGAAAATGGTTATTAGTGCTAAAATTGAGAGTAGTTTTTTACTCACATTAATTCTATTATTTCTTATGTGTTCGTGAATCTTCGATTTCATTTGGTAGTTTTTTAAAAGCCTTGTAAAAATAGGAAAAGCGTTCCAATTGGAACGCTAATAAATTATAACTAAAAAAGAAATACATTGCTTCACTCAGCTAATAATGACGTATTAAATTAAAAATCAAACTGATAGGTCGCTCCAGCCAAAAACTGAATCCCCTGTACTGGGAAATTTAACCAACGTTCGTAATTTTGATTTGCTATATTATTGACTTTCCCAAAAACCGAAAGTTGACCGTTGATCTTATACCCTAAATGTGCATTAGCATCAAAATAACTATCTAAAGTAACAGTAACCGGCTGCACACCTATTAATGTTCCAGTAACAGATCTTTGATCTTTTCGTTCACCTACAAAATAAAGACTTCCACCTGCATACCATTCTTCAGAGATTTGATAATCCAAGAATACGGATCCAGTAATATCTGGTAAGTTCCATGCTTCTGCCTGATTGTCTACTGAATAATTAAAGTACTCTCCTTTAATCCCTAGAGTAAAATTTCTATTGACATCAATATTTAACTCACCAGCAACCGAAAATGTCGTAACATCATCGTAAACTACACCAAATGAATTTCCATATTGGTAATTTTCTAATGCTACTACATCAGCACTTGTTTCATTAGCTTTGTATAGCGCTTTATTTCCTTCCGAATAATAATTTCCTTTAATATTATAACTGACATTATTAGACAGTTTACCTTTTAAACCAATAAACCCTTTGTAACGTTGGTCTGTTGGCACAATAAATAAATCTGGCGATACAAACGGATTTTCATTAGCAAAATCGTAATACGAATTCTGAATTAAGTCTCCTTTAATACCACCATAAGCGATTAAAATTTCATCTACTAAACGATATGACGCTTCTATGTTAGGATAAATAAAGAATTTACTATCATCGAATTCATTGTCGTTTAAATACACCAATTTGACTCCTAAATCTACTGTTAAATCATCTTGGGTTAGCTGATATGATGGTGATAAACCAAATGTAACGTTACCATACTTCAATTCATCTTCTGTGATAAAACTTCTATCAAAGCTTCCGCCAATATAATCTATATAAAACTCTGTTTTAATTATTTCATCTTGTATGGGCACATCAAATCTCCCTTTAGCTACAAAACGATTTTCACCAGAACCTTGATCATCACCAAAGCGTCTAAAACGCACACTTCCATCTTTAATAATAGCATCATCAAACTTTAATTTCCCCCCGACGTAAACGCTATTGAACGAATGGCCTGGGTTTATCATACCAATTTGTTCTTCAGTATAAAAATCTTCTGGAAGTCCATACCAATTATAGGTTTGAAAATCAAAACCAGCATCTACTTTCCAAGAAAAATCTCTAAGTTTTTGTGAATAATGAACATTTAAGTTTGTTTTTGTAAAGTCATCATCTAAAAGTAAACCATCTATACCACCAGCAGAAGAATGGTGACTAAAATAACCGCCAACATTTTCGCCATTGCTTAACTCATGGTTAAGATATACTTCACCAAGAATAGTAGTATAAGAACCAACTCCTAAAGACGCATAATTATCATAAAGCTTTACAGTTTTTGCCTTATCTACGGTAGCTGCTTTTCCTTTTGCAGGAGTAAATGTAGATGCCACAGGAATTGAAAAAATATTGTATTTCACTACTTTTTTCTTAACGGTAGCAGAATCGTTCAACTTTGGAGTATCCCTTATTTTAAAGGCATCAGAAATTGTTGGCTTATATGGTTTTACTACATTTACAACTTGGTCATCGATAGTGTCTTTTGTGCGTTCTTGTGAGTGACTAATTGCTAACCCTAAAGTAAAAATCGTTAATAATATATACTTAATTTTCATGTGTATTATTTTGATTGAAAATTTTGAAGACAATTTCGAAAAATCCCTTTTTTCAAAAGGATTTTAATTGTCGTCAGTTTCGATTGATGAATTTGTTTTTGCTTCTTCTGCTTTTATCTTATTCAGTTCTAGTTGTGCTTCTTGTAAAACATCGTCAAATTCTGGAAAATTAGAAATGACACTTTCTAAAATATAAGTGGCTTGAAATGCATCACCTAAAGCATAAAAATTCTTTGCCATTACTACTAATCCTTTAGCGCTATAGAATTTATAACTACTATAATCTTTTGCTAATTTTTGAATCGTAGTATTTGACGCTTCATATTTTCCTTCTTTATTTTTGAAATAGGCATTGTAGAATAAAGCCTCTGCTGCAACACTACCGGTTGCAATTTTTTCTACATCTGCATAAGCACTTTTAGCCTTAGTCTCATTGCCTTTTTTAATAGCAGAACGTGCAATAATTATTTTAGCATCACTCTTTATTTTGTTATCTAACTTAGAATTGCTAAGCACTTTTTCTGCGTAAGATTCAGCTGAAGTATAATCTTCGGTTTGGTAATAGGCATTCATTAAATTAGATTGTGCATATAATACATTCTGCGGGTAATCTGCCTCGTTCTCTAATCGTTTTAAAACAGGAATTGCTTCAGACCAATTTGAATTAGTTAAGTATATCTCACATAATTTCACAGTAGCTTGTTCTGTATATTCACTTTTTGGTGCCTCTGCAACGTATTTGTAATGTGGTTGTGCATTTTCGAACAAATCCTTTTTGTAATATAATTGTGCTAAATAAAAATGTGATTTTAAAGCATGAATACCATTCGGGAATTGATTTAAATATTTATTAAACTGACGAATTGCCTTTTCTGTATCATTATCTAAATATGGTTTTTCTGCAGCTAAATAGGTTGTATTATCTAATTCTACATCTGTAACCTCAACATAATCTAATGTTCTTACCCAAGTCGCATAGTCGTTCACGCGACCTAAATCAATATAAATTAAACGCGCTGTAGAAACTGCCTGCACGGCTTCACCAGAACCAGGAAAATCTTTAGCTACTTTTTTAAATTTATTTAATGCGCGCTCATTGTCATTGCCATTGTAAAACACCAAACCTTGACGTAATAATGCTTTTGATGTAAATGCACTACGCTTGTATTCAGAATTTAATCTATCATACATTTGCATTGCCTTATCAGTATCGTTAGACTTTACATAAGAATTTGCCAACTCGTACATAGCATCATCTCGTAAAGCAGATTTCGGATAACCTTCTATAAAGGTCTTAAGTTCTGAAACTTTTGTTGAACTTTTCCCTAAATACCCCTGACTCATTGCTTTTTGAAACGTTGCATAATCCGTTTCAATCTCATTAATCTGAATCGCTTTTTTGTAAGCATTAATTGCATTTTGGTATTTACTAGACACAAAATAACCATCAGCTAATCTTAAATAAGCATCATTCTGACGTAGTTTATCATCAGTCTTTTTATCAATAAATTTCTCGAAATAGTTTGACGCATTTGTATAATCTTTCAGCTTAAAATAGGTGTAAGCCAAGTTGTAGTAAACATTGTCATTTTCAGCTAAATTTGAAGCCTCCGCTAATCCATTAAATTGTTTAAACCCTATTAAAGCATCACTATAATTAGTTAAGTTATATTCGGTTTCAGCTTTCCAAAATGTTGCTTTCGCCACAAAAATAGGATCTCTTGGTTCTTTTAGTGAGCCATTAAATAAGTTCAAGGCTTCATTATATTTAGTTTCATCATAGAGTTCAACACCTCTAAAAAAAGCTACTTTTTGATAGGCTACTTTATTTTCGAAACTATTCTTGCCTTTTAAAAGAACTAACGCCTCCTTATAGTTTTTTGATGTGATATAAGAATCAATTAACAAGGTCTCTAGTTCCTCTCTGTAACTTGTTTCTGGATATTTATCTAAGTAATCTGAAAGCACTTGAGGAACCGATTGATAAGGGTTCCCAATCTCGTAACTAATTTTCGCATAGTTTAACCAAGCGTCCTCTTGTATTTTTGCATCAAAATCCATTTGTGACGCATTTCTAAACGCATTAAGTGCTTCTTGCTTTTTATCTAAGTTGATATAGCTTTCACCTAAATGATAATAAGCGTTTTGAGCTACTGTATTATTGCCATCAATGATTTTATTGAACTCTGAAATAGCACTTTCAAAATCATTTTGCTTGTAATACGCATAACCTAATTGGTAATAATCAGTATTGTTCCACTTTCGTTTTTTGCCTTTATATTCCTTTAAATATGGAATAGCTTCTGCATATTTTTGAAGGTTAAAATAGCTTTCCCCAATAATCTTTGATAATTCGGACTTTTCGGCAGCATTACTTTTTGGTAATTGTTCTTCCGCTAATTCTATTGCTTTTTCAAACTTTCCTAGTTTAAAATTTAAGTCGGCTTGATAGTAAGATAACTTCTCTTTATATTTTTGGTTATCACTTACTTGTTCAAAATATTCATTCGCCTTATCATAATCGTCACCTTCATAGGCCATAAAACCAATGTAATACTTAGCTTGTGAGCCATATTCTTTTGAATTTACAACTCGGTTAAGATATTTTGCAGCCTTCTTTTCGTCTTTAGTTGAATACAAGGCATAACCATAATTAAAGTTAAATCTATTTTTTTCTGAACGCGCAATACTGCCTTCGTCTACTTTATCGTACCATTTGCGTGCATACGCATATTTGCCATTGTTAAAGTAATAATCTGCCACATCTAAAAAAGCCGTATTTCTTTTGGTACTTGTTGGGTATTTTTCTACAAATTCCGTTATTAAATCGTCTGCATTCCTCTGATTTAAGCGTACAGCGCAATTAGCGATGTAATACGCACAATCTGATTTAATGGTAACGTCATCAGTATTATATTTAATATCGTCAAATAAAGATTGAGATGCTTTATATTGTTTGTTATTGTATAAGGTTAATGCTTTCTGATAATCTTGTAAATCACTAGTATAAACGGCAGACTTCTGCGCTATACCTAATGATGAAACTAAAAGAAAAACGATGAGTAATTGTCTTTTTAAAAATAGCATTAGCTTCGTTTTTTGATTGTTTTTTATTGATGATTCAAATATAATTCAATACAAATCCTATAACGGTAGAAATTCCGTATAATTATAAACGGACTTATTAAGTTTTTAGTTTTCAATGTTCAGTTTCATAAACTAATTTATCCTTTTAGGAATTTGGGATCTGAAATTTTAAACAAAACAATAGAAAAATATAGCTTTAGTGCTTTCACAAATTAAAAGAAGGCGAAGGTATAATTGTAAATATTAGTTTTTAAGTAATACTTTTACACCACTAAAAAGTGGTATTTATTCTATGAAACGACTGTTTACGTTCGATGATTTTATTGAGACCTATACAAAACTTAATCAAAGAGGTTTGGGCTTTATTTCTTCAAAGTTAAATTTTAATAAAATTGAACGTGCTAAAACAGCTTTTAATCATTTAGATATTCAGGCTGCGAATTGGTGGATTATACCTAGCGTAAAAGAACGATGGCATAAGATCATTACTGGGAATAAGCACTTAGGCATTGAACAATTTATCGTAGATCAGTATTTAAAAGATAAGCAAAACTTAACAATGCTTTCATTAGGAAGTGGTGAATGTTCATCAGAACTTTTGTTTGCAGAACATCCTAATTTCAAAGAGATTATATGTACCGATATTGGCGACAAACGCCTTAATAAGGCAAAACAAGTAGCAGAAGCTAAAGAATTAAATAATATCAGATTTCAAATTCAGGATGCTAACGATCTTTCGCAAAGAGAAGACAGATTTGATATTATTTACTTTAAGGCCTCTTTGCACCATTTCAGGAATATTGAGTCTCTGCTAGGAAACCAAATAAAGCAACTTCTAAATAACGATGGAATTCTTATTATCGATGAATATGTTGGACCTTCACGACTACAATTTCCAACTCATCAACTAAAAGCAATTAATGAAGCTATTCAATTAATACCAAAACCGTATAGAAAACGTTATCAGCATAACTTCTATAAAACCAAAGTTTATGGACCTGGACTTACTAGAATGATATTAGCAGACCCTTCAGAATGTGTCGATTCAGCTAGCATTACACCTGCACTTCGCAAACATTACTCAACGGTATATGAAGTAGGTTATGGAGGCAATATTCTCACATTAGCATTAAAGGATATAGCACATCATTTTATTGAGCTCAACGACGAAAAAGTAAAGATTCTTAATCAATTGTTTGATTATGAAGATAAATATTTGAAAAAACACCCAAGTGACCATATATTTGGTATATACAAACCTATTGCTACTTAAATTTTCTATTTAACATATGTCAGATTCAATTTTACAGCTCAAAGATGCTACTATATACCAGGGAGAAAGTATGGTGCTTTCTAATGTGAATGTTGAAATGCAAAAAGGTGATTTTGTATATCTTATTGGAAAAACAGGAAGTGGAAAAAGTAGTTTTATGAAAACACTTTACGGTGATTTAGAATTAACCGAAGGTGAAGGTTCTGTAGTTGATTTTAATTTAAGAAGTATGAAGGAGAACGATATTCCGTTTTTAAGACGAAAGTTGGGTATTGTTTTTCAGGATTTTAAATTATTACCTGACAGAACTATCAATGGAAATCTAGACTTTGTACTAAAGGCTACAGGTTGGAAAGACAAGGACCAAATTAAAGATCGCATTGATACTGTTTTAGATAAAGTTGCTATGAAAACAAAAGGGTTTAAATATCCACATGAGCTTTCTGGTGGAGAGCAGCAACGCATCGCCATAGCAAGAGCCTTATTAAATGACCCTGAACTTATTTTAGCAGATGAGCCAACAGGAAATTTAGACCCTCAAACCAGTATTGAAGTGATGGAAGTTTTACAAGACATTAATAAAAATGGAAATACTATTTTAATGGCTACACACGATTATGCTTTACTATTAAAATACCCTAGTAAAACCTTAAAATGTGATGATAGTAAAGTATTTGAAGTGGTACAGCGTAAAAATTAATAGCGATTAGAAGTTTAATGTGATATCCATTTTAATACCAACATATAACTATAATGTTACAGCACTTTTCAAAGCATTGAAAACTGAGCTAGAAAACGCAACTACTAATTATGAAGTTATTTGTTATGAAGATGGTTCTTCTCAATATATAAAAGACAATAGTAATATAATTGATACGATTCCTCACGCTAAGCATATTATTTCCAAAGACAATAAAGGAAGACTTACAACAAGACAGTCACTTGCTGAAATGGCCAAGTATGATTGGTTACTTTTTCTTGACTCTGATGTTATACCTCAAGACCCCAAATTTTTACAGAACTACATAGAATATACAAAAAGTGATTACCAAGGGATTTATGGTGGTTGTTCTTATGACATTCAGAAACCCAATGGACAGTTTGTGTTACGCTGGAAATATGGTCAAAATTATGAGGACGCAGATGCCGAAATAAGAAATAAAACACCTTTTAAAATTCTAGTTTCTGCAAACTTCTTGATTAAAAAAAATGTGTTCTTAGATATCAATTCTAGCGTAGAGAATGACGGCTATGGTTACGATAATTTTGTAGCTGCATTAATGAAATCTAAAAACATTAAAGTCTTTCATATCAATAATAACGTAATTCATAAAGGTTTAGATAAAAACACGGTGTTTTTAAATAAAACCGAGAAAGCAGTAGAAACCATATTTGAATTCAATCGAAAAAATCACGAGACAGAAACAGAAAACTCACTATTGGAATTTTATAGAAAAATGAATTTATTTGGACTATCTAAGGTCATTGAAGTTGTTTTTAATCTTTCAAAAACGCTCATTAAAAAGCAACTTTTAAGTCGCAACCCAAACCTAAAGTTATTTCAATTTTATAAATTAGGCTACCTTTGTTCATTAACGTCTAGCAAAAAATGAAGCCTTATTTTTCAGTAGTTATTTCGGTTTACAATAAATCTCATTTTGTTGCTAAAACCTTGAACAGTATCTTAAATCAAGATTTTATAGACTTTGAAGTCATCATAGTTGATGATGGAAGTACAGACAATAGCTTAGAAATTCTAAATAGTTTAACAGACGATAGAATTACGATATACTCAACTAAAAATCAAGGGGTCTCAGCTGCTCGAAATTTTGGAATGCACAAAGCAAAAGCTAATTTTTTTGCGCTTTCAGATGGCGATGATATTTGGCTTACTAATCATTTATCAGAATTAAAATTACTTATTGAATCCTTTCCTAATTGTGGCATTTATGCAACGTCTTACCAAAAGATGTTTTTTAATAATTATGCAACTCAACCCAAATTCACAGCTATAAATAATCCGTTTTTTGGTATTGTAAAAGATTATTTTAAAACTAGTCTTGTTGATAATATTCTATGGACTTCAGCTGTCGCAATTCCAAAAGAAATAATAGACCAAAATTACATTTTTGATGAAGCATTAGGCTGTGGTGAAGACACTGATCTTTGGATAAATATTGCGAAAAATTTTGATATTGCTTTCTCTTCAAAAATTACGGCTCATAAGATGATGCACGCCAAGGACAATCATCTGTCTTTAACTAAGAACATTCCTGAATTAATACTAATGCTTAATAAGCATAAAGAAGATGAAAAAACTAATCCTTCGCTAAAAAAATATTTAGATCAAAATAGATATATGACGGCTTTAGAAGGTAAAATATTAGGAGATTACAGTAACTACAGACTATTAAAAAAAGATATAGATTTCAGTAATATAAATTATAAACTAAAATTTATATTACAGCTACCAAGACCTTTGCTTATTGGTCTGAAAAAATTGAAATTTTGGTTATTAAAAAAGCGACTCTATACATCACCTTACAGATAACTTAAATTGCTCGTAGTCACGGATATATTCACTCTCATCATAGGTTGTAGACGCTAAGACCAAACATACTGCACCAGAAGAAAAATTGTCAATTTCTCTCCAAATATGTGTTGGTATACACAACCCTTGATTGGGCTTATTAAGCATTATACGTTTTTTTGTTTTACCATCATCGACAATGACCTCAAAGCTGCCGCTTAGTGCAATAATTACAGAAAGCTGTTCTTTATGTGCATGACCACCTCTAAAACTATCGCTAGGGACATCGTACAAATAATACACGCGCTGAATCGCAAAAGGAATAACATCTTTTTCTATAACCGCTAAAACACCACGTTCATCATGTACTTTGGGTATGTCGATTAAATTAACGTCGTTTATTGTATTCATACTATGGTTTTAATTTAATAATGTCTGCCATTGTTGTACTATAATTTCTTCAGAAAAATGAGCAACGCTGGCTTTGGAATTACTTTTACAATGTAAGTATAACTCTTTATCTTCAAAAAATTGGTTCATGGCATCTGCCAATGCTTCAGGATTGTAGTTTTCTACCATAAGTCCATTAAAAGTATTTACGATAATCTCATTAGGTCCGGATTTACAATCTACAGAAATTACTGGTGTTCCTAAAGTCAGTGATTCAGTAATAACCATCGGAAAGCCCTCATACCTACTCGTTAAAACAGTGTATAGCGCATTTTGGACAATGCTAAATGGATTCGAATTAAATGGCAAAAATTCTACCGATCTCTCCAGACCAAGATTTGTACTTTTTGTTTTTAGCTTTTCAGCATCTTCACCATCACCTAATATTTTGAGCTTAACCTGATTATCCGGTAATTTTGATTTAGCATACCCATCTAAAAGCAAAGAAATATTCTTTACATCATCGTCTAAACGCCCAAAGAATAAAATATAATCGTCAACAGGGCTAATCGCTATTGTTT
>RCNB010001387.1_pt1 | contig 15213 bp, 10 predicted proteins | sample 2041321 | NCBI WGS metagenome assembly RCNB01 (sample SAMN09708232, study PRJNA481090) | Marine sediment metagenome, whole genome shotgun sequencing project. | reverse complement strand
CAGTGGGCTTCACCGGTCGTCTCCATGAGGCGGTAATAGCAGGATGTTGTGTCGTAGTACTCCTCCGAGCAATCGACGCCAGTGGCCATATCCAGGATGTTCCTGACGGTGATCCCTGCATACGAGGACTGAGACAGCTCTGGGATATATGTCTCGATACTCTTGTCGATCTCCACTTGCCCCCGATGCTCGAGGATACTCACCACCGCAGAAACCAGCACCTTGGTCACCGACCAGAAGATGAGTCTCTCATAGGGTTCCATCCGCGGATAGTCTTCAAACACGACCTTGCCCCGGTGCATGATGACCACGCCCATGCAGGTCGACAGATCGCTGTTCAGGAAGTCGGCAAACCGTACCTTCCCATTTGGTGTATCCACCTCGTGGTCGGCGATCTCAGACATCGGATGGCGCTCGAGCTCCCGGACAGGTCCGGCGCGGTACACATTGACCGTCGGAAAGATGCGGTTGAGGTTCTTGTTGTTCCAGGCCATGTCCTGGCCATTGACGGTCCACCACGAGGTGTTCTTCGGCAGTTTCTCGATCTGGTGACGAACCTCGTCGACGGTTGCAGCCGACTCGAACCGCTCGAGTTCATCGGCCACGAGCACCGTCCCCGGGCCTGGAGCTTGCTCAGTCGTCGTGCACCCCGCCACCAGCAGGGCCAGCGCCAGACAACAATACGTGATAAGTCTGATTGATTTCATTTTTCCCTTCTTTATACAGTTTTCCTTAAGGATGAGAATAATATAATACCATTTAAGAAGAATGCAATAACACATTTGTGTACGGTTGCTAAAACAAGCGAAAACTGAAATACAATGAAAAAGCTGTGGTTTATCAGGGGAAACCAGAGGTGAAGGATTGGTAGCGGGGGCTGGATTTGAACCAGCGACCTCCGGGTTATGAGCCCGACGAGCTACCAGACTGCTCTACCCCGCAGTACCGGAAATTATTATAACACTCTGTTTTTTTTTGTCAAAACAATTGTGAAAAAAGTAAAGTGTTTTGATAGCAAATAAACCTTGACATAACAGGATGGCAAAAAATATAATTAGTGACTTAAAAAATGGCCCATTTTTTGTTTTTTCTACTCGCTATCATATGCATTGCATCAGTCTTGGGGATGATCATTTCCAAAGACCAGGCCTACAATGCCCTTTTCTTGATCGTGGCCTTTGTCTGTATGGGAGGCCTGTTTGGCCTTCTCGAGGCTCCATTTATCGCAGCAGTCCAAATCATCATTTACGCCGGGGCCATCATGATCCTTTTTATCTTTGTCGTCATGATGATCAACCTGAGAAAAGGAGTAGGGCCAGAAAAAAAGAAATGGACCATGTATTTTGCAGCTGTAATCGCTGCTGTGCTTGTTGTAGAGCTAGTTCTGACTGTAAAAGGGGCTCTGGATCCTGTCAGCTCCGCTGCCTTGGAAAAATTGGGAAGCCCAACAGATCTCGGCCGGCTGCTGTTCACCAAATACCTGTATCCGTTCGAGATCACATCCATATTGATTATTGCAGCTTTAGTCGGTGCGATCGTTCTGGTTAAAAAGAGAGACGAGGAATGATTCCGTTAAACTATTTTTTGATTCTGAGCATCATCCTTTTTGTTCTTGGGGCAATCGGGTTTTTTGTCAAACGGGATCTGATCACCCAGTTTATGTCGATCGAGATCATGTTCTGTGCCGCCAATCTGGCTTTCCTCACGTTTGCCAAATCGGCAGGTTCCCTGGATGGTCAAATTATTGTCTTTTTTGTGATCACCGTAGCCGCCGCCGAAGCGGCTGTAGGCTTGGCCATTATTCTTTTGATATTCCAAAAAAAGAAGACAATAAAATCCGAAGATATAAAATTGATGAAAGGATAAAATGACTGATTATTTCTGGTTAATTCCGCTTATCCCCGCATTGAGCACGCTCATTCTGGTCTTGTTCGGGCAAAAACTCCCTAAAAAATATGTTTCGTTTCAAGCTTGTTTTGCCATTTTTGCATCCTTTGCCATCTCAGTCATTTCCTTTATCGGTTTGCTCCAGACCAGCCATGAGCATCTTCCGATCATCAAAAACCTATTCTCCTGGATCCATGCCGGAAGCTTCCACGCGGACCTTGCCCTCCAACTCGATCCCCTCACCTCGATCATGACCCTGGTTGTCACAGGAGTGGGATTTCTCATCCACGTGTATTCAGTAGGTTACATGGCCGATGATGAGGGATACACCCGCTATTTCACTTATTTGAACCTTTTTACCTTCGCCATGCTCATTCTTGTTATGGGATCCAATCTTGTTGTGATGTTCGTGGGATGGGAAGGAGTCGGCCTCTGTTCCTATTTATTGATCGGATTTTGGTTCGATAAACACTCGGCAGCCAACGCCGGCAAAAAAGCCTTTATCGTGAACAGGATCGGCGACGCCGCTTTTCTCCTTGGAATATTCTTTATCTTTATTAATATTGGAAGTGGAGAGTTCAGCGTTATAAACGCAGCTATCGGCGGCGGTGCTATCACCAATAGTCTAGCAACTTTGATCGCCATCCTTCTTTTTGTCGGGGCCATAGGAAAATCTGCCCAGATCCCCCTGTATATATGGCTCCCTGACGCGATGGAAGGTCCGACACCTGTCAGCGCCCTCATCCACGCGGCCACCATGGTCACGGCCGGCGTTTACATGGTCGTCCGGATGAACGTCCTGTTCACATTCTCTGGTTCTGCTAGTTCTATCGTTGCCATCATCGGGGCGGTGACAGCGGTTTTTGCTGCCACTATGGCATTGACGCAAAACGACATCAAGAGGGTATTGGCTTACTCGACGATATCCCAGATCGGATACATGTTTATCGGATGCGGAGTTGGCGCTTATGCAGCAGGCATGTTCCATCTGTACACTCACGCTTTTTTCAAGAGCCTTTTGTTTTTGGCCGCTGGAAGCGTGATGCATGCCTTGTCTGGCGAATTGAACATGCAAAAGATGGGGGGGCTGAGGAAATATCTTCCCCTCACCTACCCCACGTTTCTGATCGGCGCCATAGCGATTGCGGGGATTCCTTTTTTATCCGGATTCTTTTCCAAGGATGCGATTTTAACAAGCGCTTATGCCAACGGCCATTATTTTGTCTGGGCTCTCGGCATATTCGGAGCGGTTTTAACTGCCTTTTACATGTTCCGTCTTATTTTTCTAACCTTCTTCGGCAATGAACGCCTGGAACCTGAAACCAAAAAACATCTGCATGAATCTCCTCCTGCTATGACCATCCCCCTTGTTCTCCTGGCTTTCTTTTCGATCGTTGCTGGCTATGTCGGCCTCCCTGTTGTCGCCGGGAAAAACCTGAACTTTTTCGGCAGGTTTTTGGAACCGGTCATCCAGCAAGTTCATGAAGTCCACTTGAGCTTGGGAACGGAATGGATTCTGATCTTGATCTCGGTAGCCGTGGCTGTAACAGGCATTTTTATCGCCTGGGTATTTTACATCAAGAACCCCAAAATCCCTCACAACCTCATTGCTCGATTCCCCGGCCTATACAAACTTCTGTATAACAAATATTATGTGGATGAAATCTATAACACTCTGTTCGTTAATTCCACGATAAAGGGCTCCCAGATCGCGTATGATCATTTCGACCTCAAGGTCATCGACGGAATCGTCAACGGTTCGGCAAAAACCACAAATTTCATCGGAAAGGTTTTGAGTTATTTTCAGACTGGGTTTATAAAGGATTATGCCCTGATTTTCCTATTGGGCGCCATTCTCCTATTAGGATATTTGTTGTTTTAAAAAAATGGAAATACCAATTTTAAGCATCGTCACGTTTCTTCCCCTGGCTGGAGCCTTGCTGTTTATCTTCATCAACCGCGATAAAGAGAACCTGCTGAAGTATCTGGCCCTAGTCATCTCGATTGCCACCTTCATCGCATCGCTTTATCTTTTTTTCAACTTCAATGCCCAAACGCCCGATCCTCAGTTCGTAGAAAAAGGCCCATGGATCGGGTACGGGATAAACTACCATATCGGGATAGATGGCATCAGCCTGTACTTGGTGCTTTTAACCACCTTCTTGATGCCGATCGTGATCCTATCCTCATGGACATACATCCAGAAGCGGGTCAAGGAATACCTGATCTTCATGTTTTTGCTCCAGACAGGCATTATCGGCGTTTTTGTATCCCTGAATCTTTTCCTGTTTTATGTGTTCTGGGAAGCCATGCTGATCCCGATGTATTTTCTGATCGGGATATGGGGTGGAAAACGGAAGATCTATGCCACCGTGAAATTCGTTCTGTTTACCATGTTTGGCAGCCTTTTGATGCTGGTGGCCATCCTCTACATGTACAATCTTTTTTACAAAGCCACAGGCACTTACTCTCTCAACATATTCGATTACTACCGCATGATTCTCAACCCGAGTGTTCAGGTATGGTTGTTCCTGGCTTTTGGCCTGGCATTTGCGATAAAAGTTCCAATGTTTCCGTTTCATACGTGGCTTCCCGATGCTCACGTCGAAGCCCCCACAGCCGGGTCTGTTATCCTGGCAGCCGTCCTGTTGAAAATGGGGACATACGGTTTTCTGCGGTTTGCCCTTCCGATGTTTCCGGATGCATTGCAAATATTTCTTCCCATACTCGGGGTGTTATGCATCATTGGCATCATCTACGGAGGGCTGATGGCCCTTATCCAAAAGGATGTTAAATCCCTTGTTGCTTACTCGAGTGTCAGCCACATGGGACTTATCATGCTTGCCATATTCGCTCTCAACATAGAGGGCATCCTGGGAGGGATCTACCAGATGCTCAACCACGGGTTGAGCACAGGCGCGCTGTTCTTGTGTGTTGGCATTCTTTACGAGAGGTCACACACACGAATGATCAAAGATTTTGGGGGAGTCAGCAAACAGATGCCGGTATTTTCGGCATTTTTCTTGGTCTGCATGCTATCGTCGGTTGGACTGCCCGGACTCAACGGTTTTGTTGGAGAAATCCTCTGCCTGTTCGGCGTGTTCAAGGCCAACAAAATTTTGGCCATCCTGGCAGTCACTACTATTATCCTAGCAGCTGCCTATCTGCTCTGGATGTTCCAGAGAGTGATGCAGGGTCCGATCACAAACGACAGGGTCCGTTCGTTCAAAGACCTGAATCTCAGGGAAATTATCTATCTGACTCCGATCGTTTTTTTAATGTTCTGGATGGGAATCTATCCCCAGACCTTCCTGAGAAAAATGGATGTCTCTGTCTCCAATCTGTTGAATCAAATTAAACGTAAAGAGGCGATATTCACCGAAGCCAAAAAGGAGAACAATCCTCCCACATATATCTTGATGGAAAAAGAAATAAAAACGGATTCCATTGCAAAAGAGGATAAAGAATCGCAATGAACACCATCCTTGCATTGTTCCCACTTTTGATCATCGTTGCTGCATCTCTGCTGGTGATGATTCTTGAAGCCTTTTTCAAGAGAGAAGATCGCAGCTATCTGGCATACATATCTCTCTTGTTCCTGATCGCCGCTGCAGCAGGATGTGTTAAGTTCTGGAACAAGGGTTATTCCTACTTCGACGGAAATTTATACTTGAGCAACCTCTCCCTGTTTTTCTGCTTTATCCTGATCGTTGCTACGTTCCTCGTGATCCTCATTTCAATGAAGTACCTCACTCTCCAAAATACCAACTACGGCGAGTACTATGCGCTTCTGTTATTTGCCTTGTCTGGCATGATCATCATGGTCTCCTCCAGCGACCTGATCGTGATCTTCCTAGGACTAGAGGTGTTATCGCTTAGCAGCTATGCCTTAACCGGATTGCGCCGAGAGGACGAAAAATCCAACGAGGCTGCCGTCAAATATTTCTTGCTCGGCAGTTTTGCTTCGGCTTTCCTTGTATTTGGAATCGCCTTTCTGTACGGAGCTACACAAACAACCGCGATTCCCTCGATTATCAAAGAGCTGCAATCTGGCTCTTCTGTTGGAACTTTGGGCCTCGTGGGTTTGGGGCTTATCGTTATCGGATTTGGTTTCAAGATCGCAGTTGTCCCGTTTCACATGTGGACACCGGACGTGTACCAGGGAGCCCCCACTCCTATCACGGCCTTTTTCTCGGTCGGCCCCAAAGCCGTCGGATTCGTTGTTTTGCTCAGGATCTTTATCCCCTATTTCCAAGACGCCCTCGAATCTAAGTTGATGTTCGGATTGCTCTGGATTATCGCGGCTATCACAATGATTGCCGGCAATCTTATCGCACTCAGACAGACTAATGTCAAAAGGATCTTAGCCTATTCCAGTATCGCTCATGCCGGCTATTTGATGGTGGCCATTCTCGCCCAGGATACTCAAAGCCTAGTCTTTTATCTGACAGCTTATCTGTTCATGAACATCGGGGCATTTGCCGCGGTTATCGCCTTAGGGAAAAAGGATCATGAGTACCTGGAGCTAGATGACTACAATGGAATCGGATTCCGGTATCCCTGGATCGGGGCAACCTTTGCCGTTTTTCTGATTTCATTGGCTGGTTTTCCTCCAACCGGAGGATTCCTGGCCAAGTTTTATGTGTTCTCAGCCGCTGTAAGGCAGGGACTCGTTTCTCTTGTTATCATCGGTGTTCTGGCCAGTCTTGTCTCGGTTTTTTATTACCTGCGGATCATCATTCATATGTACATGAAAGAGCCCTCCTACGAAGTGGACATCAACATCGATAATCCAGCTCTTTTCCTAGCTCTCTTTCTCTGTTTGTACGGTGTTCTCCAGCTTGGGATCTTTCCAGGGAATATCCTGGTATTGATCAGGCAGGCTGTAGCCGCCCTCCCGCTTTAGTATTGCATCCCAAACCATTTTATAACTTGGAGTCATAAAGTTGAGAAACTCCTAACTCCTAGTAAGATTTTTATATCGGCATTTTTTATGATTAATTCAGGCAAAACAGAGGGACAAAAAGCGGGGGAAAGGCTGGGGCAGGACGTAAGCCGAATTCTGTTCCCGCCGTAGCGAGGGTGGTTATTTGTCTAAGCGACCTACCCGCCCCTCGAAACGGGCCGTTTCATTCGGGGCCAATTTGGTCTTGCTCCGGATGGGGTTTACCGTGCTCCTGATGTCACCATCAGAACGGTGAGCTCTTACCTCACCTTTTCACCCTTACTCCGTAAGAACGTAAATACCGATCTTACAGGGCGGTATGTTTTCTGTGGCACTTTCCTCCGATCGCTCGGAGTCGCTGTTAGCGACCATCCTGCCCTTTGGAGTTCGGACTTTCCTCCCCTTCTCGACTTTGAGTCGAAGAAGGAGCAACCACCTCACCTACTCCAGCCTTTATTTTTATACCATATTGTTCCAATTTTTTATACAGGTTGCTACGGGGAGTATCGATCGCCCTTGCGGTTTGAGATATGTTCCAGTTGTTTTCCCGGAGCTTGGAAAGGATAAACTCTTTTTCAGCCAAGTCTCTGAATTCTTTGAGATTTTTTATCCCCTTGGCATCGGGAAGATAGATCCGTATCTCTCCCCGGATTTCTTCGGGGAGATGTTTTCTCTCGATCGTGTTTCCATCAATGGAAACGATCAATCGTTCGATCACATTCTTTAGTTGCCGAATGTTTCCTTTCCAGGGATACTTCATCATCGCCTGAACAGCATCTGCGGAAAAATTCTTTAGCTTAAAGTTGTTGTCCGCCGCAATGAGCTGACTAAAATACTCAATAAGCAGTGGGATATCCTCTTTTTTCTCGCGCAACGCTGGAGAATAAAGGGGCACGACATTCAAACGAAAATACAGATCCTCCCGGAAATAATTCTCCTGAATTTCCTTTTCCAAATCTTTATTTGTCGCTGCAATCACCCGAACATCCACTTTGCCGATTTTACTCGACCCAACTTTCTGCACTTCTCCTTCCTCCAGAACGCGCAATACCTTGGCCTGTGTTTTGAGACTCATGTCCCCCACTTCATCAAGAAAAATCGTACCACCATCAGCCAGCTCGAACTTGCCCAATTTTTTTTCTGTCGCTCCTGTAAAGGCCCCTTTCACGTGCCCGAAGAGTTCACTTTCGATCAATTCCTCCGGGATGGCCGCACAGTTCACCTGGATGAACGGGTCCTTTGCCCGGAGGCTATGGCTGTGAATTGCACGAGCTATGAGCTCCTTTCCTGTCCCGCTCTCTCCAAATATCAGGATAGTGGCATTGGTGGGCGCAAGCTTCAAAATCTCATTCCAAAGCTGCTTCATAGATGGGTGATTCCCGATGAGCTCATACCTTTTATTGGCTTTTTTTCTCAGATCTTTGCATTCGTTCAGCAGCTTTGTTTGATTAAGGGCATTTCTTATGCTGATCAAAACTCTTTCTCTATGGAGGGGCTTTTCTAAAAAATCGAAGGCTCCCAGCTTTGTCGCTTCGACCGCGGTCTGGACCGTGCCATGGCCGGATATCATGATCACCTCTGGCGAGTATGGTTTTTTGTCCAGCTCGCCCAATACCTCCAGCCCGCTCATGCCAGGAAGCTTGACATCCAGGAGGACCAAATCCAAGCCCACTGTTTCCTCGATCGTATTCAGAGCCTGTTCGCCGTCTGCCGCTTCATAGAATTGATAACCTTCGTATTCGAGAATCATCTTCAGGGATTTTCTTATGGTTTCTTCGTCGTCAACGACCAATATTTTTTCTTTTCGATGCTTGCCCATGGAGAAATGATATACCACCCAGCCCAAAACTTCAATTGAGGCTATTAGGAATGTCTGTAGCGATATTGAAGATTTCGCCTTCATGAGTCGTCTTTCAAGGGAAACCAACGAAGTTGGGACCGAGGACTGTTTGAGCACTGGCGTTAAAAATCTGCATGGGAGCGAAGCCATTTCTAAAAGTCTCAATTGGTAGCTTTGCTTGCTTAGGAGGGGAAGCATATTGTAAGATGGATTTGAGCATGTGGAGACCGATTGTTCTGTTCATAAGCCTGTTATTGATCGGTACCATTGGCTTTCACGTTATCGAAAACCTTTCGTTCCTTGATTCCCTGTATATGACAATCATCACTGTCTTTACGGTCGGATTCCGGGAGATCAAAGAACCCTTGAGTCCCATTGGTCAAATATTCACGATATTTATCATCCTGGGTGGAGTTGGAACGGTTTTATACACCTTCACAAAATTAGCTGAAATTGTATACGAGGGGACCATAAACAAAATTTGGCGGAGAAGAAGGATGGAAAAAAAGATACAAAAACTGAAAGATCACTACATCATCTGCGGACATGGGCGGACGGGAAATACCGTCAGGGAAAGATTGGAGGAAGAAAATCTCCCGTTCGTGGTGATCGATAATAGCGAAGAAGGTCTTGTCGAACTCAAGGCAAACCAGGGTTGTCTCCACATGGAAGGAGACGCCACAAACGAAGAGGTTTTGATAAAGGCGGGAATCAAACGAGCCAAAGCTCTAGCTGCTCTTCTCGCAACAGATGCCGATAACCTTTATTTGGTGATGACAGTGAAGTTGATCAATCCTTCGCTGTTTGTCCTATCCAAAGTCATGGACGAGGATGCTGAAAAAAAAATCCTTCAAATAGGCGCCAACAAAGTGGTAAACCCGTACAAGCTCAGCGGGTTGAAGATAGCCCAAGGGCTGATTCGTCCCACCCTCGTAGATTTTTTAGACCTGATCATCCGGCGCAGCGAGTTATCCCTCTCGATGGAGGAGATGATCGTCAAGAAAAACTCCCGGATCGTGACACGGACGCTGGCAGAGTGTGATATTCGCCGAAAGGCCAATGTCATCGTCGTAGCCATCAAAAAGCCTGGCGAGGACATCGTATTCAATCCCTCCCCTTCTGTGGATATCGAGTCCGGGGATACGCTATTGGTGCTGGGAGACAACGCGGATATCGATCTGTTTGAACAAACCTATATCGGAGAATAAATTTGATAATTCTCAGAAGGAAAGTCTCAACCATTGTTCTGTTCGGAATCCTTTTTATGTCTATTCATTCATATGGAGAAGAAGCGGAAGAGGCCAAGTTTTCGAATTTTGAGCTCGAAAACGGCATGAGGGTTTTCCTGTATGAAAGGCATGCACTCCCTATTCTCAATATCGTTTTTGCCTTTGACTTGGGAACCAAGAACGAGTCTGAGGAAACCAATGGTCTGGTGCATATTCTTGAGCATTACATACTTTTCCGCGGAACTGAAATCCGTTCCGGAAAACAGGTTGGCCAGGATATCCGGGCTCATGGTGCCTATTTTAACGCTCATACAGGAAGCGATTTGGCCACATTCGAGCTGTCCCTGCCCTCAGAATTCACAAATTTTGCCCTGGAAAACCAAAAGGAAATTTTATTCCAATTGAAGCTCTCACAGGAAGAGTTGGATAAAGAAAAACAAATTATCCTGGAAGAGCTGAGTCAAATAAAAGATGACCCATTAAAATATGCTACAGCACTTGTTTATCAAAACCTCTTCCAGAATCACCCCTACCAGAGGCCTATCTACGGAAAAGAGGAAATCATCGAGGCGGCCACTATAGAGGAAATTCAAAAATTTCATCAAAAATATTTCGTGCCGGCCAACTGTGCCTTGGCCATCGTGGGTGATTTCGACATGGAAGCGATGCAAGAAAAAATAAAATCCATGTTTGGCTATCTTGAAAACAATGGATTCATCCCCCCAAAATTCGATAAGGTCATCCCGATCAAAAAAAACATCGAAATCGAACAAGAGATGGATGTGAACATAGGGTATCTGATAATTGGGAAAATGGGCCCTGATTATAACAACGAAGACCATTATGCTGTGGATGTTTTGGTCGAGGTTCTCGGCCGAGGTGTTATCCCTTTATTAAATCAACCTCTGAGAGGAAGAAGAGAACTCGTGGAAACCATATCCATGGGATATGGAGCCTACAAATACGGAGGAGTTATATATGTCTACCTGACACTGGAACCCAAAAAGATAAAAGCTGCAAAGCGTGAGGCTCGAAAATTCCTCAAGAATACTCGAAACCTCAATTACTCCAAAACAGACTATGGGGGTGATGCGCAATTTTATGCGCTGGATTATCTGGAAAGCGCAAAAAATCAGATCAAATATCGGTTTCATCGATCCCAAGAAAAAGGCTTAAATATTGCTCTTGGCATGGTGACACACGCTATCCGGAGTGATGGGACGGACCGCGGCGCCTACATCGGGAATATCGAGAGTATCACTTCAACGGACCTAAGAAAAGCTGCGGCTGAATACCTCAGCAAGGCTGGATATGTTTTCGTTTCCATTATTCCGAAGAAAAACAAAAAATAAGGCTTACACCGATGCTAACACGAAGGCTTTTATCGATTACAATGGGATTATCTGTTTTTTTCTTCCTTTGTGTTCTGATTTTTCCGATACCAGCAGATATTCTTTTTAAAAATCAAGCAACAAAGGAAATCCTATCCAACGGCATGACTTTTATCTACCAGAAAGACGATTCATCCGCGATATCGGTTGTAGATATCTTGATCAAAGGGGGGAAACGACAGGAGCCAGAGGGAAAAGAAGGAGTGGCCTTCCTGACTACACGCCTCTGTTTAGAGCTTCCCAGTCAACAGCTTTTGCAGCGATTGATGAATCAGGCTACAAACAGAACATATTTCTGCAGACACGATTTTTCGATTATAAGGATCTCCTGTCTCTCAGAACACCTTGAAGAAGCGATCAAACTAGGCACACAAATCCTGAAAGATCCCCTGATCTCTGGATTGCGCATAGAAAGAATAAAGGAGCTCATGAACCACTACAGAAAACTAGAAGAAGATGAGCCGATAAACGTTGCTCATATATCCGCATTGAATTGCCTGTTTTTCGGGAGCCCGTATGCCGGATCGACCTACGGGACAGAAAAATCTCTGAAAGATATCAAAAAGCGGGATGTGGAGAATTATTTCAATACGTATGTTAAAGCAGAAAACATGATCGTCGTAGTATCGACAAACCTGGAAAAAGAAAAAACACTAAATATCATGCAGCCTTATTTCGAGGAGTTTCCAGAGGGAAAGCCACAGGAGACCGATCCCATCTCTTTTACTCCGGCAGAGGAGAAGAGCTCGTTTCTCGAAAAAGACGCAAAGCAGACATTGGTCTATATGGCATTCCCCCTTCCTGAAATATCAAAAAAAACCTACGTCTTGGCCACGATGCTCCAAAATCTTTTGGGAAAGGGGATAAACTCAAAACTCTGGTCGTTGAGGACAGAAAAAAAACTTGCTTATATCGTCGATTCCAGAGCATTCCACATGAAAGAAGGAGGAATGCTCGAAGCCTATCTTGAAACAGATCAAACAAAAAAAGATTTCGCTATCGAAGAATTGAAAAAGACTATCCAGGATCTTTATCAGAATGGTATTTCTGCCGAGGAGTTCAGCGTGACGGAGGTCTTTTCCAAAGGCATGGTCATCAGAGAAAACGAGACAAAGGATGCCAAAACCTACAACCTCGCCTTCATGGAAGCTCTAGGCTTGGGGTACGATTTCTTAAACAGGATACTGACCGAAATCGAAGCGACGACCCTCGAGGAATTTAACGCATTTATCAAAAGGGTTCTGGACCAGGAAAATGCCGTATCGATAACGGTGGGCCCTACCCAGTAGCCGTAATTTCCTCAACTTCCTCCACTGTCTTGGGGATGGATTTCCCTAAAACCTGGCTACCGTCCTGGGTTACTAGGACATCGTCCTCTATACGGATGCCGCCAAAATCTCGATATTCCTCGACCTTTGCGTAATCGATAAACTGGTCGAACTTATTTTCTGCAGCCCACTGGTCGATAAGAGCCGGTATGAAATACACCCCGGGCTCTACTGTGACTACATGACCTGGTTCGAGTTTTTTGGCAAGTCTCAGATAGGCAAGGCCAAACTGTGAGTTTCTCTCGACCGTGTGGTCATACCCCACAAAATCTTCACCCAAATCCTCCATGTCGTGCACATCCAGACCGATCATATGCCCCAATCCATGAGGGAAAAACAGAGCATGTGCTCCTGCCTGGACAGCCGCATCCGTATCCCCTTTCATCAATCCGGCTTCCTTTAGCCCAGAGGCGATAACCGCCGCCGATTGGAGATGAATGTCCTTGAACATGATCCCTGGTTTTATGTTCTGAATGGCCATCTCTTGAGCTTGCAGGACGACTTCATAGATCTGTTTTTGTTTCTCTGTAAACCTGCCGCCGACCGGAACGGTACGAGTAATATCCGAGGCGTACTTCATGGGCGATTCTGATCCGGAATCCATCACGAGGAGGTTTCCCTCTTCCAGTTGGTTCCCATGGTAATGATTATGCAGAATTTGCCCGTTTTTCGTAAGGATGATCGGAAAGGCCACATGGCAATCTGAGGCCCCCATAATTCCTTCCATCTTGCCGACGATTTCATATTCGAAAACGCCAGTTTTCGCCATCTTCATAGCAGCGAAATACATGTCATATGTGACCTCATGGGCCAGCTCCATTTGTGCGATCTCCTCTGGTATTTTCACATTTCTTTGGGCAACCACAGCTTTGATAAACTCTTTTGACGCATACTTTTTCACAGAATCATGTTCGATTCCAAGCAGCTGAGCGACTTTCAAAACATTTTCTGGTCTGTACGGTGGGAGGTAGTGGATGGTTTTTCCCTTTTGTTGAGCCGTCTTGATTGTTTCCTCCAGTTGAGCAAGCGGAGCGGTCTCAGCAACACCCACAAGAGCGGCCCTTTCTTTCATGCTGGGAAGAAGGCCCATCCAAATGATGTCTTCCATCTCGACATCATCTCCGAAAATCACATCTTTCTCTTGGTCCACATCCACGATGGCAGCCAAGAAAGGCATGTTCAAGCCAAAGAAGTAAAGAAAGGAACTATCCTGGCGGAAATAATACGGATTGGCTGGGTAATTCATCGGGCTTTCTTCGTTTCCGAGAAACAGAAGCAGCCCCGATCCGATTTGCTCTTTGAGTCGTGCTCGACGCTCGACATAAATCTTGGAATCAAACATGCTCAAACTCCTTCTTCATAAAAGTAAATACCATCATATACCAATCCCTTCTCGAGACACAATAATTAATTTGGGGACAGGATACTCTTTCACTCATTTATCGCATAAATCGGGGACAGGTACCGAATTATAGAAATTTGAGAAGAATGCAATTCGGTACCTGTCCCCGATTTATTTTGTCCCAGATTTAAAAAGAGAGGTGTTCGGTTCTGTGGATGATTTCGTTCTGGAGTTCGAGACTCAGGTCCACGAAATAGTCGCTGTAACCAGCCACTCTCACGATCAAATCCCTGTATTTTCCTGGGTGCTTTTGGGCATCACGCAGAGTATCCACACTCACGACGTTGAACTGAACGTGGTGGCCGTCCATCTTGAAATAGGAACGGACAAGATGTGAGAGTTTATCGATCCCTTCTTCGTCTGCCAAAAGGTGGGGAGTGAATTTCTGGTTGAGGAGGGTACCTCCTGTGCGCACATGATCCATTTTCCCAACAGACTTAACCACAGCTGTCGGGCCCAATCTATCAGATCCTTGAACAGGAGAAACACCCTCGGAGAGAGGCTCTGTGGCTTTTCTTCCATCGGCTGTGGCACCGATGACATTCCCAAAATAGACATGAACCGTGGTAGGCAGAAGGTTTATCCGGTAATTTCCTCCCTTGGTATTGGGTCTCCCGTCCACTGCTTCGAAATAGGCTTCAAATATGGACTTCATGATATCATCCGCATAGTCCTCATCGTTTCCGTATTTGGGAGTTTTATTCAAAAACCTCTGACGCAGCGTCTCATATCCTTCGAAGTTGCTCTTTAGAGCTGTGAGCAGACGGCGCATGCTGACATGTTTTTGGTCATATAAATTGTATTTTATCGAAGTCAGGATATCGGTCATGCTCCCAAGGCCCACTCCCTGGATGTAGTTGGTGTTGTAGCGCGCTCCGCCATCATGGTAGTCCTTTCCTGTAGCGATACAGTCATCGATCAAAAGGGAAAGAAAAGGAGTGGGAAGATATTCTGCGTACAGTCGCTCTATGATGTTATTGCCCGTAACCTTGATATCGACAAAATGCCTCAACTGTTTTTTAAATGCATCAAAAAGTTCATCGTATGTCGCAAATCTTTCCGGGCTTCCGGTCTGAATACCGATAAGTTTGCCTGTCCGGGAGTCCACACCATTGTTCAAGGTGATCTCGAACACCTTGGGCATATTGAAATACCCGGTGAGGATATAACTCTCTTTTCCGAAGGCCCCGG
>RCNB010001385.1_pt1 | contig 15222 bp, 18 predicted proteins | sample 2041321 | NCBI WGS metagenome assembly RCNB01 (sample SAMN09708232, study PRJNA481090) | Marine sediment metagenome, whole genome shotgun sequencing project. | reverse complement strand
TTATGAAACATTATCCTCAGTTTCCCGAGGTTATTTTTCTCTATAGGGTAAGTTGATCATGTGTTACTGAGCAGTTTGCTATGGGAACTTTAGGTATCCCATTCAACTCGCATGGCTTATCCTCACCCAAATAGCAGTCGGGTCCGGCAGGATCAACCGGAATTAATTATTTCTTTTAATTTGTCGCAAAAACCTAAATATTACTTAAATTGTGAATAATCTCAATTACTCACTTACTTTAGGGTTCTTAAAAAAACTTCCTTCAGTTATAATTGGTTAAATTATAACTACATTTTTTATATCGCATCAATGAATTATCTCTTCATTTAACGGTTAATACCGTAATCCAAGCTTACACCGGTAAAGATGCGAATTGTTATATTAAGATATAAGTAGGATTTATTTTAAATTTTTTCTTTTTGGGGAAAAATAACGTATAAATCTGCAAATATTCGTAGTTTAAAAATCTAAGTTCTAACTTAAAAATATCAATTTAAAAAAAGAGGTTCAAGATTTAAAATGGAACTAAAAGAAAAAATAGGAATTCATCTAGATCAGATAAAACAACTGAAAGGGGTAGAAAATGCAGTTTTAACTCAAAGAGACGGAAATCCAATTCAATCAGCAGGAGTTTGGTTCTCAAAGGATGAAATTTTTAATGTAAGTTCGGCAACCAGTGCTATTTTTAATGTTGGGATACATTTACATCCAAACAATTTAAAGTATATTTTGATAGAAGGAAAAAAAGCGAAAATTTTAATCGCTCCTCTAAATAGCCCGGTTCATTTCTCTTTAAATAGAATTCTACAACAGCAAGGCATAATTGATAATAAGCACGAGTTTTTTATCGCTATCACTGCTCAACCTAACACAAACTTAGGGGGTATTTTTCTTCAGACTAACGAATGCTTAAAAAAGATAAAAACTACATTAATTACTTCTGGTGAATCGTTTAAACCACCGCTAGTTCAATTTGATGACCAAAGAATTCAGAGTATTATACAGGGTTTTAATGTTAAAGAGAATGAGGATTTTAATTTTAAAGTATCTTCGTTTTCATTAAATCTTTCAGAAAGCATCTCTATGGAATTGAGAAAGCTCTTAAACAATTTCTCTATTGCTATTCCCGACTTAAAATTTGCCTATATCACAATAGAGGGAGGTTTTATAGCGTCAAAGATTCTGAAAAAAACCACTCAGAACAACGATACTTTAGACAACATCTCTGCGATGAGTTATTCCCTTTTTCAGACGGCAAATAGATGTGCTTGGCTACTAAAGAAGATGAATGCCGATAGTATTTTACTCGACTGTGATGATAAATTCCAATTTATTTACGGCTTGGGAAAAGCAATATTTAGTGCTGAAATCGGCAAATCTCGACAAAAATTAGGTTTAATTCGCTTAATTATGCCCCAATTTTCAACTAAAATACGACATCTCGTTAAAAAAGCTTCAGAACTTCAAAGTCAAAGCACATTCGATATTAAGACCTTGTTAGGAGAATTAGTTATTAAGTGATTAGGTGAAAATGTTGAATTTCTTCAAATTGCTGGAGGTATTAAAAGGTCCAGATGCAGCATTAATTCTTTACGCGCTTTTAGACCGAGTTCCTATTATCGTATATGGTAATGATGCGGCAAAAGTAGATGATTTTGTAATTGATCTCTCGAATTTAATTCATTTTCGCAGAGAGTTTATCTTCTATACCGATTTCATTTCAACGGACGAATATGATAATTTGCTGATGAATGAAAGTATAGATTATAATTCCCAAAGAACTCACATACGATGCCCTTCGGGTGTTGCGCTTAAAGCTTTGAATCAATTCGAGCAATTTAGTTCTTGGATAATTGGTATTGAAATACCACATGAAAAAGAGAGAGTTCGTCAATTTATCAATAGTATTAAAAAAAAAATTAACCATTTTTTGAGCATTGCATTCTTTTCTGACTCAGTTTTAGTTGAAATAGTTGGATTAAACTGGAAACTACTTGACCTTACATTTGAACGAGATGTTCTTCATAAAATATCTCAAGATACTGAAAAGTCTATTATAAAAATGAAGAGAACTCTTTCAGGGAAAGTTCAAACTGAAGAAATTGACGAAGATTTGGTAGAAACTCTTCTGGATTTTGATGTCGAAAAAGAAGAATTAAAGAGAAATATCTTTAAAAAAGAGATACAAAACTTTTATTCGGGTTCAAAAAGAGCCTTTTTTATTTTCTCCAGGTTAAATTTGTTAAACAATATAGACATGAATACTAAAATCGGAAGCAAAACGCTTTTAGAAACTATAGATTATAATGACGCGTCCATTGACAGACTTGTTTCATTTATTAATAAAGAATGGGAAGAAGACTTTTCACTTCTAATTGAGAATGGAAAAAAAGTTAATGCATTAGATAGTATGCAATCATTATGGGGTTAAGAGAATTTGATATATGATTATGAGAATAAAACTTTGCAGATAAAAATTGTTTATTATGGGCCTGCGATGTCTGGGAAAACAACATCCATAAAACGTTTATTTTCGTTTTTTAATAGGGAGGACACTTTAAACTCAATTGATAGTACAATAGGAAGGACTCTATTTTTTGATTTTGGAGTGTTACAATTTGAAGGAGCAGAGTGGAATTTAAAATTTCTAATTTATTCTGCCACGGGGCAAGATTTTTATGCCAGCACTCGCCCTGCTACTTTAAATGGTGTGGATGGTATAATCTTTGTTGTTGACTCAAGAACACAATGCTTGCAACATAATATAAGATCATGGAATGAATTAAAGACGATGTTTGGAGAAGATTTTTATAATTTACCTCTAGTTATTTCACTAAATAAATACGATTTTGAAGAAACTCAGAAAATGATACACCATGAATTTCTAAATAGGATAAATTTGAATCTTTTTAAACATCTTTCTGTTAATAAAACTGTAGCAATTGAAGGAAAGGGAATTTTAGATTCTTTTAATAAAATTATTACTTTTATTTTTCCTCATTTGACCTTAAAAGTGAGTATTACTAATTAGATTTTTTTTATTTTTCAATTTTTTCGTACATATTTTTTGAGAGTCGCTTGACAAATCCTTTTTTATGAAATTGCTTTAGCAAATTTCTCACTTTACGAACTTCTTGAGAATCAATTCCCAGAACAGTTATTAACTGAAAAATTGAAAATTGTTTTGGTAGTTCTTCTTTTATAGTGTTGTAAACTCCCATCTCTATTTCAACATATTGCAATATTGGTTATTATTGTGTGAAATGAATTAGAACTTAAATAAATTATTAAATTAAATTAAAATTGGTTTTTAGAGGTGTCGGTTTTTATAATTCTCAAGGTAACTATAACATTTCATTCCTAAATATTATAGGTCATGTATATTAGTTATTTTCATTGAATTTTTATAACCTTAGGGAAATCCTAGTAAACTTTGGGATCTTAAATTATGTTCAGTAGATGCTTTAGAAGCCTTTCTTATGTTTTTGCTGTAAATTGCGATATCGATTTATACTTAATTGAAAATGGTATATTCATAAAAGAATAGGGACTAATTATTGTAAAATAAAGTATTTTTTCCTTTTTTTATTTTATTAAAAAATAGTTTCCACTACGAGTAAAACATACTTAACTAAAAGGCATTAGAATTTAGGGATATCTCTGCTGAAATTATTACCAACTGGTGCTTTTCCATCTCCATATATTTGATATAAGCCTGTTCGTCTTGCACATTCGCTAAAACTTCTATACACATCTTTCTTCTTTTCGTATAAAGCGCAAGTTTTATAGATTATTGGATTCCAGATATATAATTCATGATCCGGTTCGAACCAAAGCTTTTCCTCTTTAAGCACTTGCTTAAAATCTTCTTCTCCAATAGTTTCGTTAAGATCTTGCTTGTTTAGCATTGTTATTAACGGAATTTCTTTAATTAACCTCCCTCGCGTTACGTTCTTTAGCTCTTTTAAAGATTCAATGTTATCTTCAAAAAAGTGCGTTTGGGAATCAACTACGAAAATAACTCCATCTGTGCCCTTGAAGATTTTCTTTCTTAAGGGAGAAAACCTGCTTTGACCTGCAACTGTATAAACATGGTAGTATACTTTATTCTGTTTAGTCGATTGAAATATACCACGATCAAAATATAATGTAGACCCACTTGCCATTGATATTTTGGTTAAATTTCCAGTTGGAGTGATATCTTTTTTCTGTTCCTTAGTTAATCTATATAATGAGTCCACTATCGTTGTTTTTCCCGATCCACCCATACCCCAGTAAAGGATTTTTATATAGATATTATGATCTGCTGTCCATCTAACCATAGAAAGATCCTCATCGAAGTTATACTAAGTTAAAGACCGAGTTATGTTTATTATTACTTTAATTATAATAAAACCATCTCTTAGTCTATATAAAATAATATTCTTAAATATTAATATAATTACGCATTTATAACTTTATTTTAGTTTTTAATTCTTGGTAGTTTATGACTTTAAAGTTTAAAGTGAATTATACTTTTCAAAAAAACTCATCGTAAGAAATAAAACTAATTCTTCGAGTTTTTCTTCTTGATTTTTGAAGATTTTTTTAGAATTTTATATGTTCAATCGATACATTATAGTTCCCTTGCCTTATTTTATAATTACACCATAACATAATCTCATTAAACATTTTTCCTCTATAATCCTTTCTAATGATTAAGTTAATAATATCAGAATACATTACTATTCTCTTTCCCTTTAATGTTTGCTCTATTTCTTTCATAATTCTTTTTATTAAATCGCAATGGGAGGGCGTAAAATTTTGAACTTCTTTGAATTGGTTTTGAAAATGACTCAAATCATTCTTCCCTAAAATTTAATTTCTCTCAAACAAATCTAACCTATTGTTTAAGTATTACGAATTTAAAGTTAAAAAATACTATTTTTTTTAATTCCAATCACCTCTCAGTCTGACACTAAGTTATTTTTATGCAGCTAAGTGTAAAGTTTCTTCATTTCATGTAAGAATTTATCCACATAATTGAGATAAAAGGTTCCCTTTTTAATTAGATTATAATGACAGACTTATGTGGGTTGAATTTGATAGTTAAAACAGAAGATAAAAAAATTAAGGAAATTTGTCCTGAATGTGGGAATCGGGTTATAACAAATTCATTTGAAATAACTTGTAAAGGTTGCGGTCTAGTTCTAGGAAATCTTTATCAAGATTCGTCATATATCTTCAATGATGCTAACAATAAAAGTAATTTAAATAAACAATATGTTGCATTAGGAGAAAGGACAGACTTCATTGGGGGATTAGGGACTTTCATTGATTATGAAAATTCTAAATATCTTAGAGATAAAACAGGAAAATTATTACCCCCCGATGAGCAGAAGTTATACAGAAGATTAAAGAAAAACTATTCTCAATTTTTAAGAATTAAAAATCACGAAACAGAGTATAGAATTTTTAATATTCTCAATAAAATTTCGATTTATCTTAACTTAAATAAGAATATTAAAAATAATGCGGCTTACTACTATAAAAAGATTGTTAAAAACGAGGAAAAAGTCATTAACAACATCTCTTTAATTGCATTTTGTATATTCTATTCTGTCCGTAGAGAGTATCATAACGCACCTATCACAATTAACGAAATTTCAAACGCTTTTCAAAATTTTGGTCATAGAGTTAATCCAAGACTTATTTTAAGAGATGGGATTAGATATAAAACACATTTAAATAATAATGCTATCCCCCATAAAAGTGAAGATTACTTGATTAGATTAATAGATAATATAATTAACCACGAAGCTTTAGATGCAAGGTTAATAAAAAAAGGAACCGTTTGGACTAAAGAAGATTATAAATATAAATTGACTAGTAAATGTCGATATGTTTTAAAAAATCTAACTGATTGGGATCGGGGAGGACGCAATCCGTTTATCTTAACAGGTGCAATAATTTATCTAGCGGATAAACTTTTATCTAAAGAGTCGAACCAAAAAGCATTACTAACTCAGCAGATAATTTCAGTAGCAACTAAAATTGCAGAATATTCTATTAGAGATCACTACGTAAATCTTCTTAAACCGATTTTCATACAAAAAGAAACTTAAATTGTAATTTACTCCTAAATTGAATCTATTTCATCAAATAAAATCATTTTTTAATTTTCATTAATTCTGTTAATTAAATTTAAAATCGTACTAACCTTTATAAAAGTAATAACTACCTAATACTTAATTTGCTTCTGTAGTGTAGTTCGGTCAAACTTACTTTTCTCTTAGCGCAGAAAAAAGGATTATGCATGCGAGGCTCTCACCCTCGTGACCCGGGTTCGAATCCCGGCAGAAGCATTAAAAAAAATTTCTTAGAGGTTTTTGGTTCTACTTGATATTTTTAATCTTTTCCAACAAACTTAAAAGTTTGAAAGTTAATTCTAAATATTCACCAATAACACTCAATTGCGATTCTTTTTCTAATTTTTGAGAAATCCATTGAAATTTATGAATAAGCACTGGTAAAATTATACTTTTAATATCTTCTATTTCGGTGTTATTGATTAGAATTGGTTTCTTTTCCTCATTCTCTATATTTGGAGTATTGTCAACCAATAATACCTTCCTATTACATATTGGACAAAAAGCAGTTCCGTCTTTTTTTTGAAAAATTGGATTATTACATATAGGACAAGATAAGCTAAGCATTTTATGGCCACTTTTCAACAGGTCAGCCATAATTTTTGCGTCGTCTTTAATAAATACCACTTATTTTAATTATTATTTAGTTTTTCTTACAAGGTTTTATGTTTGGTCTCGAGATTTAATCTTCATTAGGTTAACAACGTATCCCGAGATTCGATTTCTTAGATGTTTTGAATCTGCTTCGAGATATTTGTCTAACAATTTTTTATTTTTTTCAAAATCTGTAGTAAAAACATCTGGATATTTATTAATTAATTCCTTTGATACTTTTTTGATTAAAATGGTTCTAACTTTTCCCATTTACTTTCAGCAATAGCATATTTCTTAGTTTTGAATTTAAATATTTGATAAAATAAATGTTTTTTGGTATTCTATGAGTTTTTATATTTTATTTAAAAACAAGTGATGTGAACAAAAAGATCATAGGAAGTTTTTTATCAATCATTCTTTTGGTAATAATTCTCTTAACCAACTCGGTTAAGGGTTATTCATATACTAACATCAGTTTAGAAACTGATAAAGACACTTACTATACGCACGAAAAAATTAAAATTAACGCATCTTGGGAGTTATATTATGATCCGGATTATGAAATTTCCTACATTAGAATTCAAATTGTTGATATTTTTGATGATCTATTATGGAATTCTATTAAATACTCTTCTATCGGAATAATAGAAAAAAATTGGACTGTTGATATTCAGGCTCTTAACATTACGGATTCGAATTTCTCAGACGTTTTATTTATAAGAATCTATAGTTTTTATGATAATACTGAAAGCCCGGGAGATGCAGTAGATTCAATTAAAGAAACCTTAGCAGTTAACCTTATTAAAAGAAGTATTACTTGCCAATTATCAGACTTTAAAAATAATTTGATACTTGGAGATTCAAATTCGTTTAGTGCGCATTTCTTCAGCACTGAAATGGGTACCAGTTTAATTAATGAAACTTTTCTTCTAAAAACTACATTTAACGAGGAAATTCTTTTTCAAACGTATCTAACAACCAATGAAAGTGGAGAAGTTGCATTTAATATTTCAACAATTTCCCATTTGAATCTCGGAAGAAATAAAGTAAAATTCAGCATGATAAACAATGTCTTCTACAACGATACTACATTCACTTATGAAATATACGTGGAAAAAATACCTGTGTCAGTAAATATAACCAATTTTGAAAATAACTTAGAAGGATCTAATCTGATTAAAATACAACTATATTATTATTATCTTTTTAACCAAAGTGAAAAACCAATTGATAATAAGAATGTTAAATTAATTTTCTATACTAATTCAAATTTGGAATATGAATTAAATTTAAGAACAAACCAATCGGGGTTTCTAAATATTACTATCTTTCCTAATAATATTGTCTTTAATACCGCTGTAAAATCAATTAATATTACTGTTATTTTTAATGGCACTAGTCAATTAGATAATAAAATCCTATCATTTAACCTAAATATTGAAAATTTCTCTTATAAGGGAATTTCTAATCTATTTTTGTTAACAAATAGTGGCCTTTTCTCCATTATGATTTTACTAATGCTATTTATTGGCTTGAAAGCATATAATCTTCAGAGGAATAAATTTAAACTAATTAAAGATTTAACATTTAAATTCTAGCTTTTCAATTCTTTAACTGCGTTCAGGTTAAGTGTTAGACTTGAATGTGATAGGCGCGATGGGTTTAAGCCGACAAAAAAGTGTTTTAGCTCTTTTTTGAATTTTCAAACAAAATGAATAATTTATACATTATACTTCCATACTCTCTAAAGAGTATCCTATGAGAGTATATCTTAAATCATTCATTACGATGACAAAAAATTAGAACTCTGTATTTTATTATAAATAATGATCATTATACTTCTAATATAATTTTATCAGATGTTCTCTATGACAATTGATTACTTTGAAGATTTATTAAGAAAGCCGTCATTATTCAAAAGTGAGAAGAAACTCGATAATAACTATGTTCCCAAGAAGTTACTACATAGAGAAAAAGAATTGTCGTTATTATCTCAATTATTTTTAGAATTAATTACGAATCCGAATTCACTATCGCGTAAAATATTAATAGTAGGGAAAACAGGGATAGGAAAGACAGCAACGATTAAAATATTTGGAGAAATGTTAGTATTTGCAGCAGCTAAAAGATCCGGACTAATTAAATATGTTCACATAAATTGCCGGAAAGAAAGAACTAGTTATAAAGTTTTAATTAAAATAGTCCGAACTCTTAACGAAAATTTTCCAAAGAGGGGCTATTCGCCTCAAGATTTACTTGACATCATTGTTGACATCGTAAATAATCAAAATCTGCATTTATTAATAGTTTTAGATGAGTTAAGTTATTTAATCAATAAGGGGGGAGATCTGATTTATTCACTTACAAGAATTAACGACGATTTATTTAACAGTCAGCAACATCTATCCATTATAGGAATTGCTAGAGATTTATCGTGTTTGAGCAATTTGGATGTTAGTACTATGAGTACTTTACAAAGAAACATAATACATTTCAAAAACTACGATAGAGAGCAATTATGTGACATATTGGAATATAGAGCAGAGATAGGTTTAAACGAAAATGTAATTTCAGATAAGTTGATTGAGTTAGTCGCGGAATTAGTTTATCAAAGCGGAGATATTAGGTATGGATTAAACCTATTATGGAAAGCAACTAAAATTGCTGAAAATCAGAATTTAAAATATATTAGTATGGAATGTGTTCGTCTTGCAAATCAAGATATAGTTCCATTTTCTGCTATTGATGTTTTAAAATATATGCCAGTACAGAAGGGTATTTTTTTATTAGCTATAATTACCGCCCTAAAGAAGAGTGGAAGGATTCAAGTTTCAGTGCTAGAAATAACAAATTCGTATTTAGTAATATGTGAAAATTTAGGAATTCAACCCCGATCCCACTCCCAACTATGGAATTACCTCCAGGAATTTAAAAGAGAGTACTTAATTTCTATGGAAATAAAAAGTGAAGCGATTAAAGGTCGTAAAGCTTTAATATCTATTCAAGACATTCCTATTTCAAAATTTGAAGAAATTCTTGTAAAAATTTTACAAACTAAGGGGATTAAGATTTGATCGCAAAAAACGCTGAAAAGAATTACAACATAGAAAATTTGTTAGGGTCAAAGGCGAGAGTAAAAATATTGAAGACATTAGCTAAAAATGAAGAATTATCAATTTCTCAAATAATACGTAATACAAAACTTAATCATTCGAGTGTTAAATATCATTTAGCCTGTTTAAAATCCTATAACTTAGTTCAAGAAAAAGTTTTTGGGAGAATAAAAATTTATAGATATAAATTTGAAAACATTCGCGCTAAAAGCTTAGGTAAATTTATAGAAATTTGGGAAGGCGGATTATGAAAAATGATACTAAACCTCAAAATATCTTTTTTCTATTCGAATATAATTTTAATTTATTGCTTGTACCGGGATATTAAATACCGGAAAATATCTAACAAAGTTATTATAAGATTTTTATTAATAAGTAGTCTAATAGTTTTTACTGAAGATCTAGGTATTTATAACAACTTAGTTATATTTGTATTAACTAAGATATATTTCCTTTTCTTTGTTTTTCTCTTTTCGCTTATTTTATTTTGTTTTAAAATCATAGGAGGGGCCGATGGTAAATTATTGATTATCTTGGCTTTTCTTTATCCAACACACAGCTTTAATTTTCAATGGATATTTACGTTTTTCTTTATCTTTTTGTTCCTATATGTTTTATTAATGCTTGTCAATTTTCTTCTCAATAATGGTTTATCAGGGAATAATTCCTATGATATGATACATGGTTTAGAAGAAAAATTACCTATCCCACATAAAGTTTTTATAATTTTGTTTTATAAATTTTTAGACTTCTCTCAAATTAATAGTTATACAGACGAAAAATTCATCTTAAAGTCTTTAAATTTATTCTTTAATGAAAAAAAAGAAAAATTTCAAATTCTAACACAGTTTAGGCCGCCGCTAGCGATCCTTATCCTTCTTACAAATAATTATGTCTTGTTAAACTATTTTTATTAAAAAAAGCAATTTAGCGTTCCCTTTCCTTTTTTTGATTAGTTTTCCAATTTACAACGATGAAGTAATGATAAGGATAATTTTAAATTGGTTAATTTTTATTTAATATTTGAATTTTAATTATCTTCAGAGTGAACTTTGACTAATGGAAATCGAAAAAACGAGAGAGACATCATGGAAAATTCAGTTAAAAAACAAAAATGAAAGTATAGAGTTGACTTCAGTTGAAGTAAGTGGAGAAGTTCGCATCCTAAAACTTACTTTATTAAAAAATAGTGATTCTTTAGTTGTTGAAATGAAAAAAGAAGAGTTTTTTAATTTTTTATCGTTAATTTCTGCTTTTAGGGATGTTATAATTGGAGACGATCAAATAACCATGACAGAAAGTTATAATTCTGCAGAATTAGAGCCTGATATCAAAACTGAAGTGGAGAAGAACGAAATTTATAGAAGTGAAACTGAAATTGAAGAGAAACCTCTTGATATTGAAGAAACTAACGAACTTAATCCCGAAGAATGGGATCCATGGTGAATTTAATCATTAGAAACTTTTCTCTATTCTAAATTCGCACGATTTTAAGCTAGGATCTTCAATGCAACATATATTTTCTATAACATTTACTTTATAAAGTGCGTATTCACCAAAGCCTGCTAAAATTCCCGTTAAATAATAACAGATATATTTAGATTTATTTTCTAAATCGTTAGAGATGTTATGCTGCAATTCAATTACGATTAAGTTGTCAGATGTTTTTTTTGGAGTAAAACGCCCCCAACCTTGATTGCTTAATATACTACAAAATTGACTAACTAAATCACTTAGTGATTTTGATTTTAAATTATCATCCCAGTTTTGAATTAATACCCAACCAACCTTTTTACCTAACCAAACTAATAAAGATTTTACCCCCTCTCCATAAATTGAAGATAAAATATCGATTATTTGAGGAGGGAAAAATACAAATCGCTCATCGTATAAGTCATATTTCCCCTTGTTATACTTTAACCCCTTCAATTTTAAATTTCTCATAATAATAATCAAATCATTTTTTTATATAACATTTTCTAGGATAATGATTATTTATACATAATTTAATACTGATTTTGTTGTTATAGAAATTACTTTTAAAACACGTATTCCTCTTAATCTGATGCGAATTCTCTCTGTATAATAAAATATTTCTTATATTTTTTAGAATTTTAAATAGTCTATTGTTAAAATAATTAGGAACATGTCGGAATTTAATATAATTGTTTTAGAATTCTTCTTATTGTTAGCTTTATTTGTCTTCATTTTTGCATTTTCAATAATATCGTCTGAATCTATAACCGTTTTTATATCAATTGTTCTGTTTTTCATTTTTTTAATACCCTTTTTTCAAGTTTTAAATGAAATAAATCTAGTTGTTTTAAATGAAGGTTTTGAAGCTGCTTTTCTCAATTCAATAATTTCCTTTTCAAAATTCGCAATTATTTTTATTGGAATTTTTTTATTTGTAGAAATGGTTTATGTTTCTCTTTTTAACTAACAGTAATTTATTACTTCCTAAAAGTAGTTAAGAATGTTGATAAAAGTAGAAAAGAATGCAAGGATAAATATCACATTAGACACAACAATCAAAATTCTTTTTCTTTCATACGATATGATTTTTAAGAAATAATGTGAAGAAATGAAAACGCAAAATAGGAGTGAAAGAAAGATGACAATGAAATCGTATGTAAACAATATTTCGAGAAAAACAGAAAAGCTCAGGCTACTGCTAAGTGAAAAATTTCCAATCATGAAATTAAACAGCGGAAAAAGACCCCCAATTCCCCCAATTATTATCGGTAAAAGGAACAAAAAAAGTAGGACTTTAAATCGTTCTCCTTTTATGATGATTTCTAACTTATTTTCGAGTTTTTGATGAATCGATATCTCTTTTAACATCTGTGAAATTTTTTCGTGTGAAAGATATGCATTTTGAGCAACCAATTTTCCAATTACATCCAAAATTATTTTATAACGTACTGATTTTAGCTCAATCTGCAGTCTATTAAGTATTTCCTCAAAGGTATAAGAAAAATTTAACAGTTGGGAAATGTGTGATTTTAATGGTCTCTCCAATATGTTAAAGTGTAGCTCGTTTTGTGTATAGGCTTTTACAAATGCAACTTCAGGAGAAGAATTGTTCTGCAAATTCAACGTAAAGCTTATTAAGAAAGAAAGAAATTCGTTAAATTTTGCTTTTTCCTCCTTTGAGTAATTGTTTATTAAACCGAGTAAAAAAAAATTGTTTTTTAAAAATTTCTTATTAAGTGTTTTTAAAGTAATGAAAAATAGTGGTAAAACAGAAATTAATATGAAATAATTAATTCTTTGGAATAAAATTAGGAAGCTCAATCCAAGTGGAAAAAACAAACCAAAAAAAAACAAAATACTTAATTTTGACTCAATTTCCCTCAAATACTTTCTAAATTTTTTTTCCAGCGAGTTTTCATTTAGCTTAAAATTATTCTTGAAGTTTGATAACAATAACCCTTTTATATATAAATTAAAATCTAGTGAGGGACTAACTATTTTAGATAAAAGTGTTTCTGGATTTTCACCTAATTGAATTCTATTGAACACTTTTCTAAATTCTTTTGAGATTGAAAGTCTAGATTCGCTGATAAGCTTAATAAAGTTAATGGCATGGTCAGCGTTATCTCCATGAGATTTTTGAATTAAAGAGAAATTAATTTTCACGACATATAACAGTGCGTTTAACTGATTTTCTTCTTTTAAAATCTCTTTGTTAAGAATTTGACTAAAATAGTAGGACATTGCTAGCGCCAACAAGAAAGAAAAAGATATAATTAATAATAGACTAAATTTAGTTAATAGACTTGAAGAAATCAGGAAGCAGTTAAAAAACAATACAAATATTATGAAATTTGCTTTATTAACATCATTTTCTTCAACATTATATTCTTTTTTGTAGATAATTTTATATCGATTATCTAAATCCTTAAATTTCAATTTAGGAATCTTATAAGTGTGAATCATTTGGTAAAAACGGATTAGTATATTGTTTAGTGCCATAAAATCAGCCATATTTTTGAACTAATTAAACTGGACTTCAATAAAGCCGTAAAGATTTGATATTTTTAAAACGTAACTATTAGCCGGTAAATTTATATAACTATGATCGATAAAAGGTTTAGTATACTCGATTATTTTGTAATAAATTTTATTTCCTATGACATATTCATATTTGCAATAGAATTCAGTTAGAGTTATGTTTAGATTTTTAGGGTAATCAATAGTTTTTGTATATGTTGCATTAGGATTCTCAATACTAAATTTTATTCCTGAATCTACCTCAAAAAAGAAATTTTCACATTTTTCTATATCCAGATTAATAGTATCGTTATATCTTGAAATGTTTATAACAAATGGATTAATCATTGAGATAAAAATGGTTAATATAAATATTCCAAAACCTGTTATTAATGCTTTTTCTAACAGATTTGTCATACCACTTGTTACTAATTTAAGAATTTAAACTACATGAGTTTTTCCAGTTATCCCAAAATAGACGAAGGCCATCTATGCTATTATATGATTGAAAGGAAATTCGATCAAAAAATTCAATTAATTTCGAGAGTTCTAATTTCTCTATTTTTTGTAACGTATCAAATACATCTTGATAGATAGAGAATAGAATTTCGTACTTTTCTTTCTGCAGATCTTCGTATTTCCTCAATGTTTTTATTATATTGGAGTTGTACAAATCTCGGAGAGCTTCCCATTTTTTTAAATGTGGATCGTGCTTGAATAAATTGTTATAAATTTCACCGCTACCATTTAAATCGTCATCAATTTCTGTAACTGAATCGACGAATCTTTTTTCTCGATTTTTCTTCATCAAAATAATAAGGCCTAAGTCTTTTAAGCATGTCTTGTCAATATTGAAGTGATAAATAATTCTATTTATCAAAGAATTAATAGAATTTGAGTGAATTGTTTGAAAGCCCCTCAAACCTGCGGCTAAACAATGAAACAATGCTTCAGCTTCATTTTTAGTCAGAATTTCACCTAAATAAATAATATCTGGAGTTCTGTGTAATAAATTCTTAATTTGAGTTTGTTTTGAAAGTTGATGATTTGATTGGTCTTGCAGAGAATCGACTTTATATTTTAATTGGTGTCTATCATATTTAGATTGGTTTAAAGATTCGATAACGTTTTCTACATATATTTTTCTAAATTCCTTTGGTGTTAATAAATCTAATGCATTAATTAAAGTTGTTTTTCCTGTATCTGTTTCACCCGTAACTGTTATGTTTACTCTCCTTAAAATTAATATGTACAAAAATGAAGCGATTGCTGGGTTTAAACTACCATTTTTTAACAAATCTTGAATGGTTAATATATTTTTATTTAATTTTCTTATATCTAACGCGAAATTATTTACTTGAATTGGACCTACATCGATCGCAAATCTACAA